>RCNC010003029.1_pt1 | contig 11045 bp, 13 predicted proteins | sample 2041301 | NCBI WGS metagenome assembly RCNC01 (sample SAMN09708231, study PRJNA481090) | Marine sediment metagenome, whole genome shotgun sequencing project. | biome: marine sediment; feature: ocean; material: sediment; isolation source: Sewage treatment plant 13A marine sediment (STP13A) ... | reverse complement strand
GCAGAAGACGACTGGTATCAGATATCAATGTAACTCCCATGGTTGATGTGATGCTGGTTTTATTGATTATTTTCATGGTTACAGCTCCTATGATGACCCAGGGTCTCAATGTTGATCTACCTGAAACTACATCAAAATCGCTTAGACAGGAAGAAAAACCCCTGATTTTGACGATTAATAGAGATAGCGAAATCAGTATTAATAATGTTCCGCTGGTCCGTAAATTGATGATTCAGGAGTTAGAAAAAAACTACAATGCTAATAAAGATCAGCCTCTTTTTTTAAGGGCTGACAAGAACGTTCCCTATGGTATTGTTGTCGAGGTTATGGCAGATATCAAGGCTGTCGGTTTTGATAAAATTGGCATAATAACGAAACCTGCTGAAAAAAAATAAACTGTGTCGAAGGAATATCGAATTTCATATATGCCCGAAAGCGAATGGAAGTTACCTTTTAATTTTGCTATTGGTATCCATCTTCTTTTCATTGTGGGGGCTATTTATCTGCCAGGATTACTTGACAAGAAACCTAAATTTGCAGACATTTATACCGTTAGTCTGATTAATGTTGTTGAACCTGCTCCCCATCAAGAGGTAGCCCCACAGCGCGAGACTCAGCATGATCAGCACGATAACGCTAACCGCAAAGCCCATCCGTACCGCCTTGTTGGCAGCTGCTTTGCCGTAGTTTTCGCTGAGCACGTCGGTCGCGAAGAAAATGCTCGAATAGAAGATGACCCCGAGGCTGGTTTGCAGGCCGAAGATGATGGTCAGTTTGGGGCCCTGTAAATTGGCCATGAGAATGGCCAGCGCGATGGCGACCTGCAGGCCGGCTTTACCGAAGAGCCGGTATAAAACCAGTGTGCAGCCGAGATCGACAAACAGCGTTGTTAGCCAGAGGAGTTCCTGGTTAGCGGCGTAGTAATCGGCGATGAATTGCGGAAACACAGGCGCTCGCCCGGATCAGGCAGCGAGCTTGTCGAGGTGCCAATCCGCGTTGCCGAACAGCTGGCCGATGGCGGTCAAGCGCTTGAACAGATGCGCGACATCCAGGTCCCAGGTGACGCCCATGCCGCCGTGAATTTGAACCGCTTCCTCGCCAACCGTCTGACCGCTGGTACCCACCAGGTATTTGAGCGAGCTGATTGCACGCCCGGCGTCATCGCCACCTTCCTGGTAAGTCATGGCGGCCCAAAGCAACAAGGACTGCGCCTGCTCGCAGGCCGTGAGCATGTCCACCATGCGGTGCTGCAGCGCCTGGAAGGTGCCGATCGGCACGCCAAACTGCGCGCGGCTCTTCGAGTATTCGATCGTCTTGTCCTTGAGCGACTGCATGATGCCGACTGCCTCCGCGCACACAGCCAATGTGGCATCGTCGACCGTCGCTTGCAGCGCGGCAAAGCCGCCGTCGACGGTCCCAAGCAGTGCATCCGACGAAACCCGCACCTTATCGAGTGATAACTCGGCGGCTCTTGCACCATCGACCGTGTGGTAGCCGCGGCACGCAACACCGCCCAGCGACGTGTCGACCGCGAACAGCGCGATGCCGCCCTGATCGGTCGTATCGCCGGACGTACGCGCGGGCACAATAATGAGGTCGGACGTTGCGCCGTTAATGACAAAGCCCTTGTTGCCGCTTAACACCCAGCCATCGTTATCGCCATCGGCAGTCGTTTCGATATTCGCGAGGTCGTAACGTGACTGTGGTTCGGTGAATGCGAGCGTTGCCTGTAATTCACCGGCGATCAACGGCTGCAGCCAGCGGGCTTTCTGTTCCGAACTGCCGGTGCGTTTCAGGATGCCGCCGGCGAGTACGACGTTCGCGAGATAAGGTTCAACGACGAGCCCGCGGCCGAAGCGCTGCATTACCACCATGATATCGATTGGGCCGCCGTCAAAACCGCCGTCCTCTTCGCTGAAGGGCACTGCGGTCCAGCCCAGTTCCGCGAACATCCGCCATACATCCGTGCTGTAGCCGGACTCACTGGCCGCATACTTCTGGCGCGCGTCGAAGTCGTATTCGTTGTCGATGAACTTGTCGATGCTGTCGGCCAGCATCTCCTGAACTTCATTAAGTGAGAAATCCATCGTTGTTCCTCTAAAGGCCTAATACGTGCTTTGCAATAATGTTCTTCTGAATCTCATTCGAGCCGCCGTAAATCGATGCCTTGCGGAAGTTGAAATATCGCAATGACGATTTGATTTCGGCACCTTCACCGATAGGCTCGCCGGCGAAGCCTGCTTCGAACTGATCGGGAACATACGGCAGCGCGTAATACCCGGCGGCCTGCAGGTAGAGCATGTCAGTGGCCTGTTGAATCTCTGTACCTTTGACTTTGAGAATCGACGACTCCGGCCCCGGCGCTTTGCCCGAGGCAACAGCCGCAAGTGTGCGCAGTTCGGTGTACTCCAGCGCTTTGAGTTCGACCTCGAGTGCGGCGAGGCGGCGCATGAAATTCTTGTCGTTGGCGAGCGGTGCGGCGCCTCTGACAGAGGCCGCAACTTGTTTTCGTAATCGCCGCAGGCGATAACGCGAGCGCGCGACGCCGGCGATATTGGCGCGCTCGTGCTGCAGAAGAACCTTGCCATAGGTCCAGCCCTTGCCATCTTCGCCAACGAGGTTGTCGAGCGGCACCTCAACGTTATCGAAATGCACCTCGTTTACTTCATACGAGCCATCCAGCAAACGGATCGGCTTGACCGACACGCCGGGCGTCTTCATATCGATCAGGATAAAGCTGATGCCTTCCTGCTTGCGCGCGACGTCCGTGCTGGTTCTCGCCAAACAGAATATCCAGTCGGCGTGCTGGCCGAGCGTCGTCCAGGTCTTGGTGCCATTGACAACAAAGTGGTCACCAGCCAGGTCCGCCCGGGTTTTCAATGACGCGAGGTCGGAGCCGGCTCCGGGTTCGGAATAACCCTGGCACCACCAGACTTTGCTGGCAAGGATGTCGGGGAGGAATCGCTGCTTTTGCTCCTCGCTGCCGAACGAATAGATCACGGGACCAACCATGCTGAGGCCAAATGGCACAATGACCGGCGCATTTGCGTTCGCCTCTTCGTTCGCATAGATGTACTTCTGCACCGGCGTCCAGCCGGTGCCGCCGTACTCGACCGGCCAGTTGAGGCCGGCCCAGCCTTTCTTGTACAGCAGTTGCTGCCAGCGAACCTGCGCCTTCGGCGGCAGCTCGATGCCATTATCCTGCATCGCCCGAATGTCTTCGGGAATCTCATCGCGGAAGAATGCACGAACCTCCTGTTGAAACTCGAGCTCTTCCTTGCTGAAGGTCACATGCATTGACGGTTATCCCCTGAAAGCGACCGCGCGAGCTTAGCAAACCTGTGCTTGTCCGTCTGTTGCGGTTTGTAACGAGGGCCAGTTAGGGCAAAATGCCCGGATGACCTCGTTAACGACGAAACCGGAGAACCGGACGGCTCCCAAGCCCACGCAGATTGTCGACGCGCTGCGGCGCCCGCTGCACGATCTCAGAATTTCGCTGCTGGATCAGTGCAATTTGCGTTGCCCCTACTGCATGCCGGAAGCGGAATACCACGCCGACTATGAGTTCCTGCGCAGCCAGCAGCGCCTGACCTACGAGGAAATCCTGCGGGTTGCCAGCGTCGCTGTGGGCCTCGGAGTCAGCAAAATTCGACTCACGGGCGGCGAACCGCTGCTGGACAAGAACCTGCCTGCGCTTATCGAGGGTATCGTCCGACTGCCGGGCCTGGACGACCTTGCGCTGACAACTAACGGCATGTTGCTGGCACCCGTCGCCGCATCGCTCGCGGCAGCTGGGTTGCACCGGGTGACAGTTAGCCTGGATAGTCTCGATGAGACCGTATTTCAGCGCATGAGCGGTGGGCGCGGTAATCTATCGCGGGTTCTGGCGGGCATCGATGCGGCCGAACAGGCCGGGCTGACGCCGCTTAAGGTCAATGTGGTGGTGCAGCGTGGCGTGAATGACCATACGGTCATCGATCTGCTCGAGCACTTTCGCGGCAGCGGACACATCGTTCGTCTGATCGAGTTTATGGACGTTGGCAATCGCAACGGCTGGAAAATGGAGCAGGTTGTGCCATCGCGCGATCTGCTCGAGCAGGTCAAACAGCGTTGGCCGCTGCGGCGGATTGACGGGAATTATCCCGGAGAAGTTGCACGACGTTACGAATACATCGACGGGCAGGGCGAGGTTGGTTTTATTTCGTCGGTTACCGAGCCATTCTGTGGTGACTGTAGTCGTGCTCGACTGTCCGCTGATGGCGTTTTGTACACGTGCTTGTTCGCGACGCATGGCACGGATCTGCGAGAATCGTTGCGCAACAAAGCGGATGAGGAAGAACTAACCGACATCCTGTCGCGTATCTGGTTGCAGCGCGCCGATCGTTACAGCGAGCTGCGCAGCCCGGCACAGGCGGAAGCGCACATGCAGCGCAAGGTCGAAATGTACCGAATCGGGGGATAGTGTGAGCAAACTTAGCCATATTGATACGGATAATCGGCCCACGATGGTCGACGTCAGCGACAAGCAGGAGTCCAAACGTGCGGCCCATGCGGTCGCGGTCGTGGGCTTGCCGCCTGAAGTCGCCGCGCAGATCAGCGGTGACGAGATCGAGACGAAGAAGGGCCCCGTGTTTGCGACTGCGATTATTGCCGGCGTTATGGCGGCCAAAAAGACGCATGAACTGATCCCGTTCTGTCACCCGCTCGGGCTCGACAGCTGCAAAATTGCCATCACGATGGATGGCAACGATGCCGTCATCGATTGTCGCTGCAAGGTAACGCACAAGACCGGCGTTGAAATGGAAGCGCTCACTGGTGCGAGTGTTGCGGCGCTGACGGTTTACGACATGCTGAAGGGCTTGTCGCACGATATCGTCATCCGCGAAACGCGCCTCGTGTCGAAGACCGGCGGCAAGCGAGACTTCCATCGTGCCTGATCAGGCGTCCGGGCGCTCGCTGTTTGGTCTTGTCCTGGCGGGCGGCAAGAGTCGGCGCATGGGTCATGATAAAGCGCTGCTCGATCACAACGGCCAGTCGCAGCTGGCGTTTACCGTGCATTTGCTGGACGAACACGTCGAACAGGTGTTTGTGTCAACCCGTGCCGAGCAACGAGACGAAACCGAGCGCCGCCAGTTCGCCCAGATTATCGACCACTACAAAGAAATCGGTCCGGTTGCCGGCATACTCTCGGCAATGGATGAGCACCCGCAAGCCGACTGGCTTGTGGTTGCCTGCGATTTGCCAAATATCGACGCGCCGACGATCCGCTACCTGTTGGAGCATCGGATCGAAGAGTCCCCATTCGTTGCCTATGCCAGCAGTCATGATGGCCTGCCGGAGCCCCTCTGCGCACTGTATCTGGGTGGCAGCGAGGCGCTGCTCAGGGCGTTTGTCGGCGCCGGCCTGCACTGCCCGCGCAAGATGCTGATCCAATCCGACACGCTGCTGCTGCAACAAGCCAAGCCTAACGCGCTCGACAATATCAATACGCCGGATGATCTGAGTGTCAGTGTGCTCGAGGCGGCGTCATGAAACGCATCACGGTGCGTTATTTCGCGATGTTTCGCGAACACGCAGGATTGAGTGAGGAGACGCTTCGCCTGGATGTCGCTACAGCCAGGGACGTATTCGAACAAACGCGGTCCAGGCACGGCTCCGACGAGCCCGAAGGTCATTGCAAGGTAGCGATTAACGACGAACTGGCCGATTGGTCGTCGCCGGTGCAAGACGGCGATACGATTCTCTTGTTTCCACCGGTTGCAGGCGGCTGAGATGATCGAGATAACGGCCGAGCCCATCGAGCCCGCGTCACTGCGTGAATCACTGGCCGATGGCGGAGCCGGTGGTTTCTGCACGTTCGAGGGGTGGGTGCGCAACCGCAATGAGGGTCGTACCGTGCGTCGCCTGGAGTATGAGGCCTATGCACCGGTAGCGATTGCCGAGGGCGAGTGCGTGATCGCGGAGGCTATGCAGCGCTTTCCGTTCCTGGGCGCACGCTGTGTGCACCGCATCGGTACTTTGGAGATAGGCGAACTGGCCGTTTGGGTCGGGGTTACTGCCGCGCATCGGGACGAGGCGTTCAAAGCCTGCCGCTATATCATCGACGAAATAAAGACACGGCTGCCGATCTGGAAGAAAGAGCACTATGTCGACGGCGACTCGGGCTGGGTGAATTGCGAGCGATGTGCGGCGCATGCGCTCGAATGATCACCGCGGTGGCCCTTGCCATCATTGCAGATTGAACGGGCATCAGGTATCACTAGCTCCAGTTTGGGGGTCGGAACGCACGTGCACACGATAAAATCCGTCGAGGATGCAAAAGCACTGGAGGGTGAAGAGGTCGGCTTGTCCGATTGGGTCGTCATTGACCAGCACCGTATCGACCAGTTTGCCGAGGCGACCGGGGATCATCAGTGGATTCACGTGGACACGGCCAGGGCGGCCCGGGAAATGCCGGACGGCAAGACGATTTCACACGGTTACCTGACCATCGCACTGATACCGGCGCTAGCCAGCAATTTCATCGAGGTTGAGAACCTGGAGCGTGCCATTAACTTTGGCCTCAACAAAGTGCGCTTCTACGCACCGGTACCGGTAGGTTCTCGCTTGCGGGCGCGCGCGAAAATCCTGCAAGCGCGACGCCGTGCCGGAGCTTTGCTGCTGACCTCGGAAGTTCGGCTCGAAATGGATGGAGCACGCAAGCCCGCCTGCGTTGCTGAGACTCTGGGTATGTATTTCTTTTCACAGTGAACATAGGAGAACGTGATGGGTGACTTGGGTATATGGGGAATTGTCCACCTGGTACTGGTGGTCTACGCCGCTTTGCAGATCATTAACAGCTCCGCTGACACGGTCAAGAAGATCATCTGGATCGTAGTCGTTGCCGTCTTTCCGCTCGTCGGCCTCGTCGTCTGGTTTTTTATAGGCCCTGGAACACCAAAAAAATAGTTCGCGTCAGAATAAAGGGGGAGGAACCGTGCAAGGACTCATGATGGACAGGCCTCTGCTGATCTCATCGATCGCAGAGCATGCAAGCAAATTTCACGGTGACCGTGAAATCGTTTCGGTGACTGCCGATAACCCACGTCACCGTTACACGTTTCGCGATGCGGTTGCCCGGTCGAAGCAGCTCGCCAATGCGCTTGCGCGGCTCGGCCTGGAGCAGGGCGACCGGGTTGCCACCCTTGCCTGGAATGACTACCGGCATCTCGAAGCCTATTACGGCGTCAGTGGATCCGGCTACGTCTGCCACACAATCAACCCGCGTCTCTTTCCCGAACAGCTGATTTTTATCATCAATCACGCCGAGGACCGCTGGATCTTCACTGACGTGATGTTCGTGCCGCTGCTGGAAAAACTGCTGCCGCATATCAAGGGCGTGCTGGGCTTTGTCGTCATGACCGACTCGGCGCATATGCCCGCAACCGAATTACCGAATGCGGTTTGCTATGAAACGCTGATTGCGGCCGAGTCGGCCGATTTCAGTTGGCCGGATCTGGATGAGCGGTCGGCATCAGCGCTCTGCTACACGTCCGGTACCACCGGAGATCCGAAGGGCGTGCTGTACGACCATCGCTCCACGGTGCTGCACGCTTACGCTTCGCCGGCTCCGGATATAATGAACCTGTCGAGCCGCGATACCGTCTTACCCGTGGTACCGCTGTTCCACGTCAACGCCTGGGGTGTGCCGTACTCGACGTTGATGGTCGGCGCGAAGCTCGTATTCCCGGGGCCGAAGATGGGTGACGGCGAGGCGCTATACGAGCTCATGGATTCTGAGGATGTCACGATGGCACTGGGTGTGCCCACGGTATGGCTCGCGCTGCTGCAGTATTGCGCCAGCGCCGGCAAGCGGCTCGACAAATTGAAATACTCATTAGTGGGCGGTGCGGCCGTACCGCGATCGATGATTGAGCAATACCGCGACGAGCATGGCGTCGAGCTGCGCCAGGGCTGGGGCATGACAGAGACGAGTCCCCTGGGTACGTGTAATTCGCTGAAGGCCGGGCTCGAGTCGCTGTCGGATGAGGAAAAACTCGATCTCGCGACCAAGGCCGGACGCGGCATCTTCGGCTGCGAGCTGCGCATTGTCGATGACGAGGGTGAAGTACTACCCTGGGATGGCGCCGCCTACGGCGCCCTGCAGGTGCGCGGTCCGTGGGTCTGTAGCGACTACTACAAGCTTGAGGGCGGTGCCGGCTCCCACACCGACGATGGCTGGTTCGGTACCGGCGACGTGGCGACAATCGACCCACAGGGCTACATGGCGATTACTGATCGGACCAAGGACGTCATTAAGTCGGGCGGTGAATGGATTAGCTCCATCGAGCTCGAGAATACGGCGATGGGACATCCGGCCGTGGCGGAAGCAGCGGTCATCGGTGTGGCGCATCCGAAGTGGACCGAGCGGCCACTGCTGGTCGTCGTAATCGCCGAGGGTCAGGAGGTCAGCAAGGACGAATTGCTGGCGTTCTTCAAGGGCAAGGTTGCTACCTGGTGGACTCCCAACGATGTGGCGTTCATTGAGGAGCTACCCCACACAGCCACCGGCAAGATCAAAAAGATTGAACTACGCAAGCAGTTTGCCGATTATACGTTTCCTGAATAACGGCCCGGCTCGATGTCTGGATTGATACTAAAAAGCGAAAAGCATGGCTGACCCAACCCGCCTCTACGGACTCAATGCGCTGGTGCTCAATGCGGCCGGCGGCATTGGTGAGGCCATCGCGCGCACGCTGGTCAAGCACGGTGCCGACGTAGTCGCCGTTGATTCATCGAACAGCGGCGTCGAGCAGCATTATTCCACCGTCAAAGGCATTACCGGGATGACGGCGCGGCTCGTGGATATCGATGCAGTACCAGAGACGATCGAGCGCGCGGCACAGTTGCTTGGCAGTTTAGACATTGTTGTTACAGATCTTCCGCTGCAACCCGATGAGCCGGTGCAGCAAATCGATGCGGAGCTCGAAAGTCTGTTGCACTCGCGCGCCCTATTGATGGCTGCGGTGTCGCGTGCTGTGATGCCACAGCTGCAGAACAGCCCTCAAGGCCGCATCATCAACCTCGGTTTGTTGCGTAGCTGCTTCGATATCCACGCGGAGGCGGCTTTCGATCATGCGAAACAGGATCTCGCGACCTTGACGCGTGAACTTGCGGCGGAAACCGGCGAGCTCGGCGTGTCGGTCAATTATATTCAGCCCGGTGCGATCATGACGCCCGCAAGCCGCGAAGTATTTCGCAAGAACCAGGCGCTGCGCGACCACTGTATTAATTCGTCCGCCGCGCGTCGGCTGGGAGAGCCGCTCGACGTCGCCAAGGTCGCGCTGTTCCTCGCGAGCGCGGACGCGGTATTTGTCAGTGGTGCCGGCGTTACCGTTGACGGCGGCCGAGCCGCGGCTACTTGAGCCTCACTATGCACCCGGTTCTCCAAGATCTGATCACCCTGCTGCAACTCGAGCGCATTGAAGACAATATCTATCGCGGCGACAGTCGGGATATCGGTAGTCCGCAGGTATTTGGCGGGCAGGTACTCGGGCAAGCGCTGTCTGCCGCGCACAACACCGTGGATGGACGTGTAGCGCACTCGCTACATGCTTATTTTCTACGGCGTGGCGATATGAAAGCGCCCATCATTTACGACGTTGATCGAGCCCGCGACGGTGGCAGTTTTTCCAATCGTCGCGTTGTTGCCATTCAGCACGGTCGCCCGATACTGAACATGGCAGCCTCCTTCCAGAACCCGGAGGATGGTCTTGAGCACTATGCCGAGATGCCCGACGTGCCGCCACCTGATGAGCTCAAGGATCTGACAGCCGTGGCGGCCGACATCAGCGACAAGATTCCGATGAAACTGCGGCGCTTCATGACCAAGGAGCGTCCCTTCGAATTTCGACCGGTTGATCCGCTGAATTTCGATGCCCGTAAGAAACTGCCGGCCAACAAGTCGGTATGGATCCGGGCTGTCGATAAGTTGCCCGACGACAGGGCGCTGCACCAGAATTTGCTGGCTTACGTATCGGACTTTGAGCTGTTGGCAACGTCAACGTTGCCGCATGGCCTGTCATTCACGCGTGGCAACCTGATCATGGCAAGCCTCGATCATGCACTCTGGTTTCACCGGGATTTCAAAATGGACGACTGGCTGCTGTACTCGATGGACAGCCCGAATGCGTCCGGCGCCCGTGGATTTGCTCGTGGCCAGCTGTTTACGGCGCAAGGTCAGCTGGTAGCGTCGACTTCGCAGGAGGGCCTGGTCAGGCTGATTGAGCCGGGTCGTAAGAAGCCACGCTCGAATCCGCGCGAACAGGCATAGACAGACCGCTGCCCTCGAGTACGGGGGTGCGGTCGCCCAGCGTTTGTATCACTTAGCCTTGCCTTGTGCCGCGACGGCAGCTGCGGCTTTCGCTATGGCTTCCGGGTCGCCGAGAAACTCTCGAGACAATGGCTTGAGATCATCATCGAGTTCATAGGCGAGGGGAATGCCGGTAGGAATATTGAACTGCGTGATGTCGTCATCCGAAACACCGTCGAGCATCTTGACCAGCGCACGCAGACTATTACCGTGAGCCGAGATCAGGACGTTCTTGCCCGCTTTGAGATCCGGAGCAATCAGTTCATCCCAGCACGGCATGACGCGTTCGAGCGTAAGCTTGAGCGATTCTGCGCCCGGCAGGTTCTCGGCGCCGCGATACCGTGGATCGAAACGCGGATGTCGTTCGTCGTCGTCGGCCATCGGCGGTGGCGGAATATCGTAGCTGCGGCGCCAGATGTGCACCTGCTCGTCGCCATACTTGGCCGCTGTTTCGGGCTTGTTGAGCCCTTGCAGAGCGCCGTAGTGGCGTTCGTTTAAACGCCAGTCGCGAACCACCGGAATCCACATCAGGTCCATCTGGTCGGTGATGTGCCAAAGCGTTCGAATGGCGCGCTTTAACACTGACGTGTAGGCGATATCGAAATCGTATTCGAGTTCGCGCAACAAGCGACCCGCATCGATAGCTTCCTGATTGCCTTGTTCGGTTAAATCAACGTCCTTCCAACCGGTAAAC
>RCNC010003028.1_pt1 | contig 11049 bp, 7 predicted proteins | sample 2041301 | NCBI WGS metagenome assembly RCNC01 (sample SAMN09708231, study PRJNA481090) | Marine sediment metagenome, whole genome shotgun sequencing project. | biome: marine sediment; feature: ocean; material: sediment; isolation source: Sewage treatment plant 13A marine sediment (STP13A) ... | reverse complement strand
AACGACCAACGACAGAATCGTCAGGGCAAGCAGCGCTTCGAGAAGAGAAAAACCTCGCATGGTCAATCCCTCCCCCTCATCACGACAACCGTAAGATCACGGCGGCCAACGCCAGTCCCTCCCCGTGCAACAACGGTGATGGAGATGACTTTGAGGTTCCCGGCCATGCCCTCCCTGCCGGGCGGGATGGGCGACGATTGATCGATCAGCCGTTCCCGGACATTCCATGTGGCCTGGATATGGGCCCGACCAACCCCGTCCCTGTGGACGCCGGGGCGCAGTCTGGGGTCATCCCAATCAGAAGCCAACAGGTTTTCTGAAACATCCCGGGCCCGATTGGTCAGGAGAGAATAGTCCAATCCGGTCGATGTCAGGTTTACCGACAACGGGACAAGGCTCAAAACGCCGACGGTTCCCAGCATCAGGATCATCAGCGCAACCAATGTCTCAGGCAGACTTACACCGGCTTCAGCCGACAGTGCCCTGCCGAAATACAATTTATTTTTCACGATAACCACCTGCTTCCCAGCAGGTGTGGACAATGCCACCATACATCCTCATCCGAAAAAATCAACAAGAATGTGGGGTTTGCACCACTGCTGTCCAAGACACGAGCCGAGGCGATGAACCGTTCAAGCGTTGAAAAGCCCTTCAACACGGGGAGATTCCAGGGACCACTGTGCAAATGCGTGCACCTGTCAATTCGAACTCAATTGTCTGAAACCTTGTCTTGGACAAGAGTGTGAGATTTGGTAAAGTTGTACCAAGGAATCTGACCTGAGAATCTCAGGCCAGCCATGTTGTTGGGTCCGGCCGCAGATCCCGGCCACAAATGGTTGGACGTGAAATGACTGAAGGTCCACAAAAGCGGAGGAGATCGATGACCGAGATCCTGTTCACGGTAGCTTTCAAGGGCGCGATCACGAAGGCGCACACTGCGGGAGAAGTTCAAACTAAACTGCTCTCGACCGGGTTGATCAGTGAGAGTCAATTGGAGGATGCCTTCAAGGGTAGGGCTCTGATAATGAAGGACCTACCTCGCGAGAAGGCCCTGAAGTTGGTGGACGCCTTCGAGTCCGCCGGCGCCGTGTACAAGATAGAAGCGCAGCGCCCTCCTGCCATGTCGAGTCCTCAGGAACCTCCGCCGCAACGTCCACCCCAGCGATCGGCACAACGACCACCTTCGCGAGAGGGAGAGCGCTCCGAACGGTCACCAACGAATCGTCCTTCAGCGCAACCCGATCCAGCCACACAGCTGGATCCTACGCCATCGAATCAGGAGTCAATCACCTGCGCCAAGTGCGGAGCGATACAGCCCAGGGGCGTCGAGTGCGTGAAATGCGGCGTCTTTTTTGACAAAATTGAGACTGTTACCCAACTGTCCAACGACCCAGACAAGATCGCTCGGGAAATTGTCGAAAACTACCGACCTCTACTCCGGAGTGCAGCGGTTTCCCTAGCTCCAGCCATTCCTCACCAAACAGCCGCGAGAGTATTGAGGCCGTACCTCGATCCCCGGGCCAACTGGGAGGATGGCGAGGAATTCATCATCAATATGGATGAAGAGTTGATCGCCACCTTTGACACCGCCGAGGCAACCGAGTCCCTGAGTTCAAATCTCCTGCTGACAAACCTGAAACTGATGGTATTCCGACCGACTGACGAATCGGTGTGCGCCGGTTTCGACCTCTGGTCAATAAAGCAGCTTGTATTGGTCGGTGAGAAACAAAATTTCCTGGTGGTCGATGAAAAGACCGTTGAATTGCCGATCGTACCCCCTGACCAGCAGGAAATCAGGAAGACCTTTATCAAGATGACATCCGAGATTGTTCGCGCTCTGAAACAGGCCGACAGGGCGGCCCGCCTTAAGGCCAAACAGGCCTGGCACGCCGACCCCCATCGTAGCAGCATGGCTGAAAGGGAGATGGGTTCTGGGGTCGGACCACGCAGAGGCCGTATGACCCTCGAGTCTCTCGATCTCCGCGACCTGGTGCCGGCCCCTCACACCACTGAGACCGCCGAAAAACCAACCCCGGAGAAAGGCAACCTTCTGTCCGGCATCAAGGACATTTTCAAGAAGAAGTGAACAAGCCGGCGGAGCCTAAAACAAAAACGAATAACCGACCTTGGCAAAGAGGGTGCGGTTTTCGGTCCTCAGGTCATAGTTTTCGTTACCGAAGGCGCCGTCGCTGTACCCAACGAAGACGACCGTGCGCGGGTTCACCTTGTACGAAAAGAGGAATTGCGTAGAAAGAGCGTCACTTTCTCGATCAATGACATCGTCGTAAAGAAGCGGGTCGCGGTCGATCGCCGTGTGCTGCACGATCAATCGGATGAATGTCCGGATGTTGAACTGCCACACGCCACGAAGCTCGGTGACCGCGGCGGAAAATAGTCGACCCTCATCGACGTCGAGCGTCTGGTAGTTGTAGTCGAGATCCACCAGGAGGTGACGACCGCTCCGGACAGTCACCTGAGGCGACAGATTCATTCGAGTAGCCGGCTGAACGTTCGTAAAGTCAATCCAGTCACCGTAGAGCACACTCAACCCAAATTGCACAATGCGATTGGGCTGCATACCTCCGCTGAACCAATAGCTGTCAGTCGAAAAATTGCTGCCGGAATAGACCCTGTTCCCGTTGGATACCCGAAGGTGGCCCATACTCTGGAACGGCCCCTCATAGCCGATCCAAGCCTCGGTCTCCCGTTCAAAAAAAGACCCATCCTGGCGCTGCCCATAATCCGAGGCCACTCCCACTTCCAGGCGGTTGAACCAGTCACCCGACTCCCCCCACCAGTAACGTTCGACACCGAGGCCGCCCTTTTTAAAATCAACATTGGGTTGAAACCCGAGATCTGCCCGGAAGCCCTCGGCCATGTCCCTGTACCAAACCCACCCTCCCCAGTTTCGCTCTGAGTGGTTGTAGTTCAAGACCAAGGCGTGCCCTTTGACCTCGTCCTCAACGAGCTCGAATTCGTCGGACATCTCCGGGTTATATTTGGTACGACTCCAGGCAAGGTTGGCAACGAAGGTGTCGTTCTCACTGAGACGATACTGCAAATCCCCGCTGAAGACCCGGCTCGAATATCCCTGCTCACCCTCCCGATCCGTCATCATGATTCCGACGGTGGAGTTTTCGCCAAAATCCAGTCGATACCGGCCCACCGACGACAGGTTGTTCTGGTCGAATGAGGCCCCAAGCGATCCTTCAGCCCCTGGTATCAAGACATTGGTCACCTCATCCTCGGCCGAGAAAACTCCGTAGGTGTGGCGCCCTGACTTACCGGTCACCTTGAGGGCAACCGCGGGGTCGGCGATCGTACGCGTGTGCAACAAATTGAGTGGGGTATTGAAATAGTCCGCACCGACCTGGAAGAACGGGCGCGTCTCGCGGTAGAACAAGGCGAAAGTCTGGTTGATATCCACCTGCACAGCGTCGGCTTCGATCTGAGAGAAATCAGGATTGACTGCAGCCGCCAGCGTGGTATTCGGTGTCACACCCCACGCTGCGGTCACGCCGATATCACTCGATTTGTCGACCTCTTCAAGGTCACCATCCGGAAAATCGGGGCGCTGTTCCACGTACGACCCGGTCAGGGTCGGTACGATTTCCAGGTTTCGACCGGGCTCGGCACCGTCGAATCCGATGATCTTGGTCGTTTGACTGAGATAGGAATTGTTCCCCCTATCCCGTGAAAAGAGACCAAGGTGGTGCCGGTTGTTCCGTGGATAAGAACGCATCAAATCCAGACCCCAGATCTGAGGGACCGAAGCCTTCTGAAACCTGATCTGGTTGAAGGGAATGGCCATCTCAACCTCATACCCGGTTGCCGTCAACCGACCCTTGGAGAACCAGATGGCATTCCACGACATGTCATATCGATGATTGACATCGTCATTGAGGGCATCCATCTGAACACCGAGAGGATTAGCGATGAATTCATAAGCGCGCCGTTGGTCATTGAAGGTATCAAGCACAATCCCGATCCAGTCGTCATTCCACAACTGATCCCGGTCGGAGTACCGAGCACGTACAGCCGAAGGGTCCGGGTCGAAACACCGAAATGCCACCAGAACCCTGTCCTGATCCCAGGTCAAGCGGACCTCGGTGGTAACGGGCGCCGGAATATTTTCACCAGGTCGGACCTCGTAGGCGATCTCGAACCGGGCGGCCTCTCTCCATGCCGCCTCGTCGATCACACCATCAATGACGATCTCACCGGTTGCCCGGGGAATCGAAATCGGCGCCGGCGGCTCGTCCTGGGCACCGGCCACCGAAAGGGTCGCTGCAATGCACAACAGAACTGATACTGACCGAATGAAAATCGAAACTGCCGAGATACCCGCAATCCCCCCAAGTCAGTGTACGGAATTTGCCCGACAACTGTTGCGGGCTAAAAACTCCAACCCACCCGAATCGCCACCAGCGCCGTCACCATGATCAGGAGATTCAAGGGCACGCCGACCTTCAAGAAATCGGTGAATCGGTAATTCCCGGGACCGGACACCATCAGATTGGTCTGGTAACCGATCGGCGTGGCGAAACTGGCAGAGGCAGCAATTGCGACGGCCACAACAAAGGGAATCGGATCATGCCCGGCTTCGGTTGCCGCCTTGAACGCAATGGGGAACATCAAGGCTGCCGCGCCGTTGTTGGTGATCAATTCCGTCATTACGGAGGTCGCCAGATACACCGCCGCGAGCAGGCCCATCACTCCAAAAGCCGCCACCGCCCCCACTAAATTGTGGGCCAGGAATGCGGCCGCTCCTGTCTTGGTCAAAGCCTGGCTGATGCCCAGGGCCGCGGCAATGACCACCAGGACGTTGAGCTCCAAAGACCGCCGAGCCTCTACGACCGTGACCGCCCTGGTGATCAACAGCATCAGAACGGCCAACACCGCCGCTTTGAAGATGTCCATCACACCGGTTGCCGCCAGCAGAACCATCAAGACCAGTGGCGCCATCGTCAGCAAACTCTTCCGGGTGTCGATTTCCGGCATATCGGCTGCCTTGCTGATCAAGTAAAAATCCCGCGCTGCCCCCCATCGTACGCTGAAGTCGGATCCGGCCAGCAGCAGCAATGTGTCGCCGGGCCTCAGTCGAATGCCACCGATGCCTTGACGTACATGTTCTCCGTGATGGCGGACGGCAAGAACTGCAGCGTCGTACTGGCCTCGAAAGTTACCTTCCTTGATGGTCTTCCCCAGCATCGGTGAGGATCGGGACACAACCGCCTCCAGCAGCCGGCCCGGACCATCAGCCGGCGCTATGTCCTCCCAGTTCATTTCCTCACCGGGCACGAGCCCGGCGATCTTTGTGAGCTGAGGCACGCCTTCGGGGACGCCGACAAAATGGAGACGATCCTCCCCCTCGAGAACCTCGTCAGGTTTGACCGCCACGATAACGGCGTCGCCTCTATAGACTTCACTCAAAAAGAGGGATTTCAGGTGCCGCAGCCCGGCCTGCTCGACCGTTTTGCCGACCAACGGTCCGTCCTCGACGACCCTCATTTCCAGTACGTACTCCTGCCCGTCCACGGCGCCCTCAGCGCTCCTCCGGTCCGGCAGCAGAAAGAAACCAACTGTCAGCAAGTAGATCATGCCGACAATCACCGCAGGAATGCCAACCCTGGCAAGATCGAACAGGCCCAGCGAGGCGCCGCTCTCGGCTTGCAGCATGCCGTTGACCACCAAATTGGTCGAGGTCCCAATCAGCGTGCAAGTTCCTCCAAGGATCGCGGCATAGGACAGCGGGATCAGATATTTGCTGGGGGCGACACCCCTGCGTTCCGCCCATTCTTTGACCGCCGGAGCGAACATCGCCACAATCGGCGTGTTATTGAGGAAGGCCGACATCGCACTGACCGGCACCATCAACCGAATCAACTCCCAGCGCCCCGGTTTACCTCGGCCCATCACCCGATCGGCGAAGAATTCCAGGGCCCCGGAGGCCTGCACGCCGTAGGCGACCACGAAGAGCAGAGCAACCGTCAACATCCCGCGGTTGGCAAAGCCACCCAGGGCCTCGGCCGGCGTGACCACTCCCGCCAACAACAGGACCCCCAGCGCACCGAAGATCACCGCGTCCGGCTCGAGCAACTCCATGACCAGGGCGACCAGCATCACCCCGATGACACCGAGTGTCAGAAGAGCCTCAAATTCCACTCAGGCGTCTCCAGGCGGAGATCCCGGGGACGAAGCCTCCGTCGCTGCGGCGCCCTTCTCTTCTTCCATCATTCGAGCTTCCAGAGCCCGTCCGCTATCCAGCAGAACCGCTGCCCATGTCAAGTCCTCGGAATTTTCCAGGAAAATCTTGATCATCATGGTCAGAGGCACCGACAACAGCATTCCAACTGTGCCCCACATCCACCCCCAGAAAACCAGGGACAGGAAGACCACCAGGGTTGAAAGGCCGAGCGAACGCCCCAGAAGCGCAGGCTCAATCAGATTGCCGAAGAGTACGTTGATCACCAGAAAGCCGACGGCAACGGCAAGACCCGGCGCCAATCCCAGTTGTACGAAGGCCAGCAGGACCGCCGGCACAGCCGCCACGATCGAGCCGATATTGGGGATGTAGTTGAGCATGAAGGCCACCAGGCCCCACACGACGGCAAAATCAAGACCAAGGACTCCGACCCACAGACCGACCAGCAGCCCCGTGGCAACACTGGTCACCGTCTTGATCGCCAGGTAGCGTTGAACCTGCGCGGTCACCACCGCGAATCGGTCGAGATTCCCGCTGCCTCCGCCGAAGGCCAGGTGGATCTTGGTCGGGAACGTCGTCGCCTCGAGCAGCATGAACACCAGGGTCAGGATAACCAGGAAGGTATTCTGGAGGGCTGCAAGGACCCCCTTGAGGCCGGTGCCGAGAAATCCCATCATCTGTCCCGGTTTGATCATCTCAAACGGCCTGAAATCCTGATTCTCGACCGGCTCGATCGGCAGAATTTCGAAGGGCAGGTTCTCGGCCCAGGTCTGAACTGAAACCCACAACAGGTCAACCCGTTCTTCGTACTTCGGAACTGCTGCCGTGAACTGGTTGATCGAGCCACCAACGATGGCGCCTACACCCGAGAGGACCCCGCCCAGTACCAGGACCACGATCAGAACCGAGAGTACGGTCGGCACCCGGCACCGAGTCAACAAGGCAACCGCCGGCAAACACAATATCGCCAAAAACGCCGCCAGTACGAACGGGACCAGCAGCGGCCCGGCAAATCGCACGCCACCTATGATAATGATTGTCGAGGCCGCGATCAGCAGAAATTGCGCCCCGCCCCGAGATCGATCGTTCGTACCCATCATGGAGACATGGTAGCAAGAACACAGGGGCAAAGGGTCGAAAAGTCAAAAGGGGCAAAGGGGTCGAAAAGTTCAGGCGCCTAACACGGTCTGTGGTGTGAAAATCTCCAGCCGGACCGCCTACTCCGGAGTTGAATTTTGAACGTTGAGCGTTGCACGTTCGTCATCCGCCGGATCAGGAGCAGCCTTCTCTACACGGCTGATCATATCCTCCAGCCGCTCTAGCGCCGGCCCCTTCTCAACCAGCAGAACCAGGGTTGTGCCGGGCTCGGACGATTCGAGAGAAAATCGGAAACTGGGTTCGCAATTGTTCCAGGCCACCAACGGGAGGATCTGCTGATCAAACTCTCGCGTCAGCTCCCTCATGGTGTGGGCCATGCCATCCTCAGCCATGTCGATTTCCATGGTGACGGCCGATTCACGTTCCAACCGGCGGATCCATCGGGCAACATCAACACCCTGGCCGCCAAAAAGATCAATCCATGCCCGCGACCGGCGCCCAACGTCCTCGGGGGGTGCATGGAGAGCAACCACCGGGTGCTCGACCCCGAATTCCGAGTGCACCAGATCGGCAACCAGAAGATTGAGTTCGTCGTTCGTCGTTGCAGCGATCACCAGGGAATCCCTTTCGACGCCGGCTTCTTCGTAGGTTGTAGAATCCCTGGCATCCCCACAGACGGCCGAGATTCCTGAAGCCCTCAATGAATCGAGACGCCACGACACCCCGTCGATGGCGACGACCGTACGACCGCATTTTTTCAATCCTTGAGCCAACAACTCAGTCAGGGGATTCGCGCCGATGAACACGGCCCGAAGTCGAGCCGGGTCCGAGGCATAACCCAGAATCCGAGGCAAGACAACAGCCATAACGGTCGACCAGATGACGGTCATCAAGATTCCCAGGTAGACCAGGCCTTCCAGGGCCTGGGCGCCCTCAACCTTCATGGCCACCATGTGTTGGGCTGCAAGCGAGGCCACCGCCGCGGCAACGATTCCCCGTGGAGCGGTCAGGCCGACCACCAGGCGCTCCTTCCATGGCATCTGGGCGGGCCACACCGAAGCGACGACCGAAACCGGCCGAACGACCAGAATTAAAAGGGCGATTACCGCAGGACCCTTCCAACCCAGCTCCAACATGGCGCCCAGATCCAGGGCGCCGGCCAGCAGGATGAAGAGCATCGAGATCACCAGCGTCGTCAGCTGACCCTTGAAGGCCTTGACCGACACCAGGTCGGGCAGTTCGGTCGCCGACATCGTGAAGCCCATGACCATCGCCGCCAGGATGCCCGCCTGCGGCGCCTGATGTTCGGCCAACTCGTAACACACCATCAGAAGAGCCAGAATCGTCAGATTCCTCAACTCGCCACTGACAAGACGTGTACGAACAACTAACTTGGCCAGCGCACCGGCAACAAAACCCAGGATGACCCCGGTCAGCGTAATCACCGTCAGTTCGGTCAAGAGCTCTCTCATCGGAATGCCGGCGCGCTCCGTCCATTGCAGCACGAAATAGGCCAGAACAGCCCCGATAGGATCGATGAGCAGGCCCTCAGACAGCAACACCGTCTTGACCTCCCGCGGCGCGATCAAGTGGCGCAGCAGGGGCACGATCACTGTGGGACCCGTCACGGTCATGATCGCCCCGAACAGAGAAGCCATCGGCCAGGCCATGCCGAGGACCAAATGAGCCGCGAGGGCCGCACCCACTCCGGTGACCACCACCCCAACGGTCAGCAAATTCCGAACAGGTCCGCCAACTTCGAGTAACCGACGCGGGTCCAGGGTCAAGCCGCCCTCGAACAAAATGATGGCAACGCCCAGATGAACCAGCGCTGTCAGAAGCTCTGGCCCCAAGGCCTCCGGAGCGAAAAGGGCCAATCCGGCCGGCCCGCAGAGGATCCCGAAAATCAGCAGCGGCAGAATCGCCGGAACCTGAAATCTCTCGGCAAGAACCTGGGCTGCAATGCCCAGAGCGACCGCCGCGACCAATGTCGTCAATATCATCGCGTCAGTGTAGCTGACCCAGCAGAGCCGATTCCGGCTCTGCTGGATGCTCTCAGCGATCAGCGATCAGCCCGCACATGTGCCACCGGACACCTGGCTGACGTATCAAACCGCCTTGTCGTAGCTATTGTCGGAGTTTTTCATGCATCAAAACTGACAGCTGACGGCTGATAGCTGATAGCCGACAGCTCTAAATCACCCCATTGGCCTTGTCAAAAGAATCCAATGGCTCTCGGGTCACGGTGAATTTCAGGCCCGCTTCTTTGAGTTTGGCCAGCACAGGCTTGTAAATCGCATCATGGGTCGGCAGTAGACACCCGGAAAGCTGCAATTGACCGTCGAGCATCATCTCGGCAGCCAATGCCGTCGGCAACCCGACGGTGGTGGCCATCGCAGACATACCGAGGGCATCACCGGTCTCGACCATCGTATAGGTCACCCGTTCACATACAGTCGGACGATCCGGGTATTCGACGTCCATCTGGTGAACCAGAATCACCATGTCGCTCGCCCCTGGTTCCGGCGCCAAACGATGTTCCAAGAGATGAGCCAGCATGTCCGCCGTCGTATTGCCAGGACTGCCGCTGGGCTCCTGGTCGAAAAGACCCAAAAACCGCAGATTCTTGATGACTTCTCCGGTGGGGTTGAGTTCGAGGAAAAGAGTCGCTGCCTCGACGACCCTATCTTCGGGTACAGGCAACGGGAGGAACATGCCAACCACTTCCCGTGGCGATCGCTCGGCTAAATTGGGGATGGCCAAGCTTGTATTCGTCAGACCCAATTTGACGATGCGGGACCACGTATCGCAATAGCCCGGCCAACGCAGGGTCCCCCGGATCATGGTTCGAACGTCCTGAAGGTCAAAGTGGTCCCGATAACTCAGAGAATCCCGATTGGGATAGGCTTCGAGCGTTCCAACGCCTTCGACTTCAACCGGCCAGGTGTGCAGGAAAAGCCTGCGATGAGGAACAATCCGGATCTGACCATCGACCATGTACTGCGCGCCCGCCTGACCGGCTGTCGCGACATTCCAGGGATTCCAGGTGATCAGGTAATGCATGGGATTGGAGGCCATGCTCTCCGGCGCCGGCACGCCGGAACCAAAGGACCTGAAGGATAAAATCTTGCCCTTTTGGTCCCGGACCTCCTGGACGGCTTCCATCGCCATCATGTGGTCGATGCCGGGATCGAGTCCCATCTCACCGAGCAGCATCACACCCTGGTCACGGGCCCACGCCTCGAGTTCCCGGGTCTCGTCCGACAGGTACGATACCGAGACCATGTTGGCGCCCTCTTCAACGCAGTGCCTGGCGACCGCTGCCTGAAAACGAGGAGCCAAGAGGTTGCAGACGACGTCGGCGCCCTTGATTGCGGCGGCCAGTTCCGGCTCTTCGGTCGCATCCATGGCCATCGCCCGGGCTTGCGTGCCATTCCCGATCCTATCTTGGGCGGCAGCAATGTCCATGTCGGCAACGACGGTCTCCCATCCCCGCTCAGGACCGAGATCAACCAAACGTCGAATTAGGTAGGGTGCGGACCGTCCGGCCCCGAGAATGACGACTTTTTTCGTGGAAACTCCTCTTCCCCGCTTCAGTGACCGAGCGTAGCGACCATCACGGCCTTGATTGTATGCATGCGGTTCTCGGCCTGATCGAAGACCCGGCTCCACCGACCCTCAAAGACCTCGTCCTCGACTTCCCGGATTTCCGGGTACTCACGGGCAACGTCAGTCTCAAGATTATG
>RCNC010003027.1_pt1 | contig 11055 bp, 11 predicted proteins | sample 2041301 | NCBI WGS metagenome assembly RCNC01 (sample SAMN09708231, study PRJNA481090) | Marine sediment metagenome, whole genome shotgun sequencing project. | biome: marine sediment; feature: ocean; material: sediment; isolation source: Sewage treatment plant 13A marine sediment (STP13A) ... | reverse complement strand
TATGAAAATGTCAAATGGAAAATGTCAAATGGAAAATGATAAATGAAAAATGACCGAAAGAATGTTATTGAAGAAAAGAGCTTTGATTTTGCATTGGCAATTGTAAATATTGTTAAAATAATCCAAGCAGAAAATAATGAATATATTCTTTCAAAACAGTTGATAAGGTCAGGTACTGCAATTGGAGCCATGGTTAGGGAAGCTGAAAACGCTGAGAGTAAAAAAGATTTTATACATAAAATGGCGATTGGTTTAAAAGAGGCCAATGAAACAAGATATTGGTTGGATTTGCTTTATAAATCTGATTATTTAGATTCGTAGCTGTATAATAGCTTGTTTGATGAAATTAATCAAATAATTAGATTATTGGCGTCAATTGTTAAATCAGCAAAACTTAGAAGTTAAAATATGGGCAAGCCAATACAAATTTTCAATTTTCAATTTTCAATTTTTCATTGATTTGAGGCTACAAATCCTAGGCTGTTATGAAGCAACACCAAGAACGCTCACAAATCCTACTTCCCAGGTATTGGAGATTAAGAACCATCTGTTTTTAATAGACTGTGGAGAGGGGACCCAAGTACAACTTCGTAAAAACAAGATAAAGTTTTCCAGAATCAATCATATTTTTATTTCGCATTTGCATGGTGATCATTTCTTTGGATTACCGGGATTAATATCAACTTTTAGATTATTAGGACGGGACAAGGAGATGCATATTTACGGCCCTAAGGGTATTAAAGAAGCTATAACCCTACTTTTGAAATTGGGAGATTCATGGACCAATTACGCTCTAAGATTCCATGAACTCACCTCTAAAGAGTCAGAAGTGATCTTTGAGGATGAGAAGGTTACTGTGGAAACTATTCCATTGGATCATCGTGTGTATACGAACGGTTTTCTATTCAGGGAAAAATTGAGTGAGCGCAAATTGAATATTGAAGCAGTGGCAAAATATAAGATTGATAAATGTTACTTCCAGAATATCAAAAATGGCAAGGACATCACTTTGAATGATGGAACAATAGTGCCAAATATCAAACTTACTTTTGACCCACCCAAACCCAAGAGTTACGCCTATTGCAGTGATACAGGATACTATCCTGAAATAATAGAGCAAATAAGAAAGGTTGGTATACTCTATCATGAATCCACTTTTTTGGAATCCGAAGCACATCTATCTACCAAAACCAAGCACGCAACTGCAAAAGAGGCTGCCACTATTGCAAAAAAAGCTAAAGTTGGCACCTTGATTCTTGGGCATTATTCCACGCGTTATAAATCCATAGCACTTTTTAAAGAAGAAGCAGAGGAGATATTCCCAAATGTTGAGTTGGCAGAGGATGGTAAGGTTTTCAATTTTTAGGTTTCATTGGTTTTATTATCAGATTGCATTTCTGGAATAAGTACTTAAAAAAAACACCTTAATTATTCCCTTTTCCCTATCTTTTGTAGAACTTTGTTTATCTTGTTTTAAGATTTCATAAAATGGAAAAAGACTTAGGCAATTATAGAAAATCATACGAAAAAAGTGCCTTGACTGAGGACGCTATTTCAGATAATCCCATGGAGTTATTTCAAAAGTGGTTTTATGAAGTTGAGGCTTCCAATACTGTTGATGAGACCAATACCATGGCAATTGCTACCATTGGTTTGGATGGCTATCCTAAGACTAGAGTGGTGCTTCTAAAAAGATATACCTATGAGGGTTTTATTTTTTATACCAATTATGAAAGTGAAAAAGGCAAGTCCATTGATGTAAACCCTCATGTTTGTCTTTCGTTCTTTTGGCATTCCATGGAACGACAGGTTATCATCAAAGGAACCGCTGAAAAGATTCCTGAAAATCTGTCAGATGGTTATTTTGAGTCCCGACCAGATGGTAGCAAGCTAGGGGCAATTGTTTCTGACCAAAGTGAGGTTATAGCTTCAAGAGCAATGTTGGAAGATAAGTTAAAAGTTTTGGAGAAAGAATATGAAGGAAAGGAAATACCCCGTCCTAACTATTGGGGAGGGTATTTGGTAAGACCTGTTTCCATTGAGTTTTGGCAAGGCCGACCAAATCGATTACACGACAGGATTCGCTTTTCTTTACAAGAAGATTTTAATTGGAAAATTGAGCGTTTGGCTCCTTAAAAAATAACCTCTTATGAAAAATTTAATTCTGGTTCGGCATGGCAAATCTTCTTGGGAATATTCTGTAAATGATAAGGATAGGCCGTTATTACAAAGGGGAATAAATGATGGACATTTGGTGGTCGAGGCTTTCAAGCAAAAAGACGTTAATGTTGATGCGATATTTGCTAGTCCGGCTAACCGGGCCATGCATACCTGTTTGATTTTTTTACGACAACTTCATTTTCCTTACAGTCAATTTGAGATTACCAATGAACTTTATGATTTTTCGGGTGATTATGTACTACAGTTTGTGAAAAATTTGGATGATTCGCTCGACACAGTTATGATATTCGGCCATAATCATGCCTTTACCCATCTTGCCAATGCCTTAGGAAACCTTTCTATTGATAATGTACCTACCAGCGGATTGGTACATTTAGCTTTTGATACAAATAACTGGAACACAATAGAAAGAGGTACCACAATTAATACTATTTTCCCTAAACACTTGAAATAATGATAAAAGCCAAAAATCAATATATTAATCGAGAGATAAGCTGGCTTAGTTTCAATGAGCGAGTTTTACAGGAAAGTGCGGATAAAAATGTACCGCTTATTGAAAGACTTCGATTTTTAGGAATTTTCTCCAATAATCTTGATGAATTTTTCAAGGTTCGTTACGCAACGATAAAGCGTATTGTTGAGGCGGGAAAAAAAGGAAAGAGTGCATTGGGTGGTGAGACGGCCAAAGACCTGTTGGCTGAGATTACGAATATCGTTATCAAGCAACAGGCAAAAAGCTTAAATATCTTGAAGCAGATAAAACAGGAGCTTGAGGCACAAAATATTTTTCTTATTGATGAAACCCAAATAAAAGAATCCCATGAAGAATTCATAAAAACGTACTTTATCCAGAATGTGAGTTCGGTTCTTATGACTATAATTCTGAATGATTTAACTGAATTTCCAACCCTAAATGATAGCGCAGCATATCTTGCGGTAAAAATGGTACTTATTCCCGAAGAAGGGGTTGCAAATAAAAGGGAAAGGGATATAAAATATGCCCTTATTGAAATTCCCAAAGGTATTGATAGGTTTGTCGTATTGCCGAAAGTTGATGATAGGGATTATATTATTATTCTTGATGATTTGATACGGTATTCATTACGGAGCATTTTCAATATGTTTTCCTACGAATCCATAACGGCACACATGATCAAGATTACCCGTGATGCGGAGCTCGATATTGATAGTGACCTTAGTAAGAGTTTTATCGAGAAAATATCCACTAGTGTAGAGGGTAGAAAAATTAGTAACCCCGTTCGTTTTGTTTATGACCAAAGTATAGGAAGGGACACCTTGCAATTTCTTAAAGAGAAAATGGATGTTGGGGATACCGATAGTGTAATTCCTGGCGGACGCTATCACAATCGGCGGGATTATATGGGATTTCCAAGCTTGGGAAGGCAAGATCTGACGTATGATAAAATAATACCGCTACCCGTTAAGGGTTTAAGTTTAGAGGGAAGTCTGTTAGAAAAAATAGCCGAAAAAGATTATTTACAATATACACCCTATCACACTTTTTCTTATGTGATAAAATTTTTAAAAGAGGCTGCATTAGATCCAAAGGTCAGAAGTATAAAGATTACGGTTTATCGCCTTGCGAGTAACTCCCAGGTGGCGGCCTCATTGATCAATGCAGTTAAAAACGGGAAACAGGTCACTATGCAAATTGAGTTACGGGCCCGTTTTGATGAACAAGCCAATATTGGATATGCCGAACAACTGCAAGCTGAAGGTGTAAAACTGATTTTTGGTGTACCTGGTTTAAAGGTGCATAGTAAAATATGTGTTATTGAACGCGAGGAAGGTGAAAAAATAAAGCGTTATGGTTTTATCAGTACTGGTAATTTTAATGAATCAACTGCACGTATATATACAGATTATACATTATTTACTGCACACGAGCCCATTTTAAAAGAAATCAATAAAGTGTTTGAGTTTTTCACCACCACATATAAAATTAATAAATACAAGCATTTAGTAGTTTCTCCACATTATACCAAGAACTATTTTCTAGACTTGATCGATACGGAGATAACGAATGCCAAGGAAGGTAAAAAGGCATTTATAAAAATTAAAATGAATAGTTTCACGTCCTACAAGATGGTCGACAAATTGTATGAGGCAAGTGATGCGGGTGTTGAGATTCAATTGATAATACGTGGCATATGCTGTCTCATTCCTGGAGTAAAAGGTATGAGTGAAAATATAGAGGCAATTAGTGTAGTTGATAAGTTTTTAGAGCACCCCAGGGTTTTTATTTTTAGTAATGACGGTAATCCCATGGTCTTTATTTCTTCTGCTGATTGGATGACCCGTAATCTGGATAATAGGGTAGAGGTAGGTTGTCAGATGTATGATGAGGATATTAAACAGGAAATGATTGATACCTTTGAAATATCGTGGAGCGATAATGTTAAAGCCCGTGTTTTTTCAGAAAAGCAGGATAACGCTTATAGAAATAATAACAAGCCAAAGGTAAGGTCGCAATTTGCGATGTACGATTATTATGCAAAAAAATTAAATTCTTAATTCCTAACAATTTGAAAGTTCGAAAATTCGCGGCAATAGACATTGGATCTAACGCCATTAGACTCCTTATAAATAATGTGATAGAGGAAAAAGGTAAAAAGACCCTGTTCACTAAAAGTGAGTTGGTTCGGGTACCGGTCCGTCTCGGGGAAGATTCATTTACTGTAGGGGAAATATCCGAGGATAATGCGGTCCGGATCATTAAATCGATGAAGGCGTTTCAACTCTTGATGGAGGTTAATCGGGTAGAAAAATATATGGCATGTGCAACTTCTGCGATGCGGGAAGCCAATAATGGTATGGAGATCATTGAAAAAATTGATCTTGAAGCTGGGATTAAAATAGAATTGATAGATGGCAAAAGAGAAGCTGAAATAATAGCTTCCACAGATTTAAAACAGTTAATACAGAAAGATCAGAGCTACCTTTATATTGATGTCGGTGGAGGAAGTACTGAGTTTACACTCTTTAGTGAAGGCGCTATAAAAACTTCAAAGTCTTTTAAACTAGGGACAGTGCGCTTACTGAACAATATGGTAGGTGAAGCCACTTGGCAAAAATTAGAGGATTGGATAAAACTCAATACGACCAATACCCATAAGATTTCCATAATAGGTTCTGGGGGCAATATCAATAAATTACATAAAATGTCTGGCAGAAAGGAGGGCGAACATCTATCGTCCGTGTGGTTGAACGCACAATATAATTTCTTGAATAGCCTTAGTTATGAAGATAGGATTTCTGAACTGGGACTTAATACAGACCGGGCCGATGTCATTATTCCGGCGACCAGAATCTTCTTAATGTCAGCCAAGTGGAGTGGTGCCAAAAAAATACATGTGCCCAAAATTGGGCTTTCAGATGGAATCATAAAGACCCTATATTATTCGGATAATTAAGAAATACTATCCATGAATTTTTTCTTCCGTACCTAAATTTTTCATGATTTCGGCTTCGTAATCCAGCAGGTCTTGCCATTTTTGGTTTACTTCAATCAGGTCGCCATATTGGCGTGCAAATTTTAAGAACATGGCATAATGACCCGCTTCACTCACCATAAGTTTATGGTAGAATTCGGCTAATTCCTTGTCTTTTAACTGTTCGGATAATAACCGAAAACGTTCACAACTACGAGCTTCAATTAAGGCAGCGTATAAAAGACGATGCACCAATTGGTTTACACGGCTCCCTCCTTTTGGGAAGAACTTCATCAATGCAATAACATAATCATCTTTTCTGCCTCGACCTAAAGTTTGTCCTCTTGCGATTATACGATCATGCACCATTTTAAAATGCCCCATTTCCTCACGGGAAAGTGCAATCATTTCTTGTGTAAGTTCTGTGTATTCAGGAAAAGATACAATTAATGAGATAGCGGTACTTGCCGCTTTTTGCTCACAATAGGCATGATCAGTAAGAATTTCATCAATGTTCTTTTCAACGATATTGACCCATCTGGGATCCGTAGGTAATTTAAGACCAAGCATATTTATTAATATTTAATTCAAAAGTAATATGATTACAAATCGATTCAAAATCTGATAGTTATATTTGTCATATGAAACATTTTTTTAAGATTCTAGGAGGGGTTTTTGCAATATTATTTTTAATCTCTGCAGTATTACAATATAATGACCCAGACCCTTTGCTTTGGATTGCAATTTATGGGATGGCAACTTTAGTCACTCTTGGATTTGTATTTAATAGAGTTTCTTATATCGTTCCTGCGCTTGTTGGTTTGTTAGGCGTGATTGGATTTTTTTTAATATTTCCAGAAAAGTTTGAAGGGTTTACCATTGGACAAGGAGATAATAAGGATATCGAAGAGGCCAGAGAGGCTTGTGGACTGTTGATTACCGCAATTGTAATGTTTGTGTTCGCGCTTAGAATTAGATTTAAGAATAAATCAAAGATCTAGGTCAAAAGTTTTACGAAGAATATCAATCATTGGGTTCTTATCCCTTAGTTTTTGATATTTTTCTTCAGGAGTGAAAGCAAACTTTTTGGCTACTTCTTCATTGACCGTAATTTTAAGCCTAATAAAATGGTTATTGAGCTTCGTTCTCAAATGTTCCATAAGATCATACTTTTCCCGTTCAATCTCTTTTTTCATGGTACCGTTGGGCAGTTCAATCCAAATGGTAGTTTCATCCTTGAGTTTGGGCTTATCTGAACTTAAGTTAGAGGCCAATATTTTTCTTCCATTGTCATCGATTTTTTTCACAAAATCATCCCAATGTTTTTGCATATCCTCCTCAGTGAAAGCTTCCATGGGTAGCTTGCTTTCATCAATAACAACTTCTATTTTATTGATTTGATGTTGTTTCTTTGCTTTTAAGCTCGATATAGATAAGCCAGAAACCCTTTTAACTGCCGGTTTAATGCTAATTGGTTTTGTAATCACAATCTCTTCAACTGCAGTTTGTGCAACGACTTCCGTTGTAGGTTCTGAATGCACCACAGTATTGTCGCCATTTCCTTCTGTGATTGGAGCTATTTCTTTTTGTACAGGTGTTGAAATCACTCGAGCAGAAATAGTGTCAATTAGTTCGGGTTCTTCTTTTGAAAATATGACTGGTGAAGTAAGAGGCGCTTGTTTGTAAAAAGCTGCCGGAGCAATAAATTCAATAGTATTATGGGCTAAAGCTATGGATTCAGGGTTTTTTTTTTCAGCCCCAAAATCAATCGAAGCCAATTTCATAAGGGAAAGCTCAACCAAAAGTCTTTGGTTTTTGCTGGCTTTGTATTTTAAGTCACATTCATTGGCGATATTCAAGGCTTGCAATAAGAATGAATTTGAGGTTTGTTTGGACTGCTCCAGGTAATTCTTTTTAGCAGATTCCCCAACTTCCAATAATTCAATGGTCTCTTGATGCTTACAAACCATTAAATCCCTAAAGTGGGATGCAAGTCCACTTATAAAATGATGTCCATCAAAACCTAAAGCCAATGTTTTATTGAACAATAGCAACAATCCCGGAATGTCGTGCTTTAGAATTAGATCGGTGGTCGAAAAATAAGTATCGTAATCTAGAACGTTCAGATTTTCGGTAACGGCTTTTCTAGTTAGGTTTTTACCAGAGAAACTTACAACCCTATCAAAAATCGATAGTGCATCGCGCATGGCACCATCAGCCTTTTGGGCAATGATATGCAAAGCATCATCATCAGCTTCTATGCCTTGGTTTTCAGCGATATATTTTAAATACTCGGCAGCGTCTTTTACGCTAATACGTTTAAAATCGAATATTTGACAGCGCGAAAGTATTGTGGGTATTATTTTATGCTTTTCGGTGGTTGCCAAAATAAAAATGGCATGTTTTGGTGGCTCTTCCAAGGTCTTTAAAAAGGCATTAAAGGCCGATTGTGAAAGCATATGTACCTCATCGATAATATAGACCTTGTATTTGCCTACTTGGGGCGGAATACGGACTTGGTCTATCAAATTCCTGATATCGTCGACCGAATTGTTTGAAGCAGCATCCAATTCAAAAATATTAAAAGCAAAATCCTCTTCTTCACGTTCAGTACCATCTTGGTTAATCTGTTTGGCCAAAATTCGGGCACATGTAGTTTTGCCAACTCCTCGAGGACCACAGAACAGTAATGCCTGTGCCAAATGGTTGCTTTCAATAGCATTGAGCAAGGTATTTGTAATCGCCTGTTGCCCCACGACATCTTTGAACGTCTGCGGTCGGTACTTTCTTGCTGATACAATGAATGGCTCCAATGCGAATTACTTTAGGGGGCATTTTTGGTAATGCCAATGCTTCTTTACAAATATAAAAATAGCGATGTATTCTTCTCTTTATTTAAGATGGATTAAACACTTTTTTATCAACAATTGAAGTAAATTTGTAGCGAGCAGGTCACCTTATCGCCCTGATGATAAATATCAGGGAGGAAAGTCCGGACACCATAGTGCAGCATAGCGGGTAACACCCGTCTCCCGATCTTATCGGGACGGACAAGTGCAACAGAAAGTATGTACAGGTAATGCTGTAGTGAAACCAGGTAAACTCTATGCGGTGAAACGTCATGTAAATCAGTGTTTGAGGGCTGCACGCTCGAGCTGAAGGGTAGGCGGTTAGAGCCTTTGGGCAACCAATGGTCTAGATAAATGATAGGGAGGGCTTTTGGCCTCACAGAATCCGGCTTATGACCTGCTTTTTTTCTTTCAATTAAACAAATGGCTGTTTAATTGAAGGGCTTGGCTCTGAGAACCATATTGGGCCTTCATCCGTAATGTACACGCAATCCTCTAATCTTACACCAAATTCACCCACAATAGATATATTGGGCTCAATGCTAAAACACATACCGGGTTCTATTATTCTTTGATTGTTCTTAACGGCATTACCCCATTCATGCCCATCCATACCAATTCCATGTCCAGTTCTATGCGGTAATCCTGGAAGTTTGTATCCAGGGCCAAAACCAGCATCGGTAAGAACTTTTCGAGAGGCAGCATCCACATTATGAAGTGGCGCGCCAACCTGAGCAGCCTCAAAACCAGCGGCCTGCGCTCTTTTTTCCAAATTCCATATTTCTTGTTGACGTGGAGTGGGTTCTGCCCCAAAAACTATGGTCCTACTAATATCGGAATTGTAACTCTGTACAGTACAACCACAATCAACAAGTACGACATCGCCTTTTTTCAATTTTTGTGGTTTGATACTACCATGAGGAAAGGCCGAGGCTTCTGCAAAGTTTGCCATTGCAAATTGATGGATTGCCCCCATTTCTCGATGTGCCTTTTCAACCGCAGCGGAGAAAACCGATGGACTTGAACCTTCCTTTAAACTTTCAAAACCTATTTGAATTGCCTTGATAGTGATGTTGGTTGCCCTTTGCATTAAAGCTATTTCGGTTGGGGTTTTAATTATTCGACATACAATCGTTATAGGGTCGCCGCTAACATATTCAAAATGTGGTGCTATTTTTTTTATGCCATTATATATAAAGAACCGTAACCGTTCTTCAATGCCTATTCGACCATTCGAAATATTAAAATCCTTTAGGGCTAAAGTCATTTGTTCAAACGGACTTTCGTCTTCCTGCCAGGCATATACTTTTTTACCGACCTTTAATATTTCAAGGAGACGTTCCTCTTCAAAACCCGGACAGATATAACTGATTTCACCAGTCGAAGGTATTACGGCAACAAGAGGTCGTTCACTTGGCCACCATGAGAGACCAGTAAAATATTTCAATGATGTGCCAGCATCCAATAGCAAAGCCGCTATACCTTTCTCTACCATTAATCCCTGAGCCTTTTCAACCCGTCCCTTTAGTTCTTCAATAGAAATGGGTTCAATATCATTCGTCATCGATTGTAATTTTTTTGAATCTTCGACTTTGGAGTTTTGAGCGGGTTCATTGGCACATGAACCAACACTTGTAATTACGGCGGCACTTGCACCGATTATTGATCTATTGATGAATTTTCTTCGCTCCATATACAAAAGGAATTAAAATAAATAGGATTAGGTTCAAAAATAAAGAAATAGTATAAAACCCAGCTGAAAATGAGAGTTTTCAAATATTAATCTTTATGCTTAAAAAAACTAAAAACACTTCCACCATACTTGCGTTGATTACTAAAGTGATCCAAAGAAGAGAGGTCTGTATGTTTTGAATGTTCAATAATGAGCATCCCATCATCCAACAATATTTGGTTCTTAAATACTAACTCGGGTATCTTAGCAAAATCCTCAACAGAAAGATCGTATGGTGGATCGGCAAAAATGATATCTACTTTCAGCATGGACTTTTCCAAGAAACTAAATACATCACTTTTTATGGTTGAGATCGAGAAGTCCATTTCCATTGAAATTTTATCAATGAATTTTATACAGCCATAATCGGCATCGACCGAGACGATATTATTGGTGCCTCGCGATGCGAATTCATAACTTATATTACCAGTTCCGGCAAATAAGTCCAAAAAGGAAATATCCTCAAAATAGTAATTATTGTTCAATATATTGAATAGCGCTTCCTTCGCCATATCGGTGGTTGGGCGTACTGGCAACTTTTTAGGTGCAAATATTCTTTTGCTTTTATGTTTACCTGAAATAATTCGCATTATAAAGCACTTAAAACAGTGAAGTCCAAATATTTTTGGTCAGTTGTAGCCATGGGGTACGAGCCTACTGATGGGATGAATAGCGATATGTCTTTAATATATTTGTAACACAGATTATATATATCGTCTCCTTCTTCAATAGAACCAAAAAGCTGCAGTTTTGTACTCTCTGTATCTAATTTTAACTGTTCCAGAGTAAAGAGTAAATAGTATATAAAGTCCTCTTTGGATGTAATGGTGAAGCTATTGTA
>RCNC010003026.1_pt1 | contig 11055 bp, 12 predicted proteins | sample 2041301 | NCBI WGS metagenome assembly RCNC01 (sample SAMN09708231, study PRJNA481090) | Marine sediment metagenome, whole genome shotgun sequencing project. | biome: marine sediment; feature: ocean; material: sediment; isolation source: Sewage treatment plant 13A marine sediment (STP13A) ... | reverse complement strand
AGATATCCAATTACATTGCTGACCCTCATGGTGCTGTTGGTTATTTAGGCCTAAAGCAATATCAAAAATCACATACAAATACCTATGGCGTATTTTTGGAAACTGCACATCCGGTTAAATTTTTGGATGTCGTTGAAGAAACTATTGATACTACTTTGGAGATTCCATTACAAATACAAAAAGTGATGGGTAAGGAAAAGAAGTCCATAAAAATCAATACATATGGCGAATTGAAAGCATATCTGATAAATCGTCGCTAATCATCTTATTACTTTTCAGAAGGAAAAACCAAAACATTAGTTAAGAGGGCGTTGTCATCTTCATATTTTGAATAAATTTGCCCAACTTAAACTAGTGTTCTATGAAAAATACCGCCTTATCTGAAACGCACGAATCCCTTGGAGCTAAAGTGGTACCCTTTGCAGGATACAATATGCCTGTCTCTTATGAAGGGATTAATATTGAGCACGAAACCGTTAGAAAAGGGGTTGGCGTTTTTGATGTTTCCCATATGGGAGAGTTCTTGATTGAAGGACCTAATGCGTTAAATTTAATACAGAAAGTCACTTCCAATGACGCATCCAAACTTATTGTAGGCAAAGCTCAATATAGTTGTTTGCCTAATGAAACAGGTGGTATAGTAGATGATTTGATTGTTTATAAAGTTAAGGAAGAAACCTATCTCTTGGTAGTCAACGCATCTAATATTGAAAAGGATTGGCATCATATTTCAAAATACAATGAAACATTCAATGCTGATATGAAAAACCTTTCAGAAGGTTATTCCCTTTTGGCAATTCAAGGCCCAAAAGCAGTTGAAGCTATGCAGAGCATCACTTCCGTGGATTTGAGTGCTATCAAATTTTACAATTTTGTTGTAGGTGACTTTGCAGGTATTGAGCATGTAATTATCTCGGCAACTGGATATACCGGTTCTGGCGGATTTGAAATTTATTGCAAGAATAGCGAGGTAAAACAAGTTTGGGATACCATTTTTGAAGTAGGTACCGATTTTGGAATAAAGCCAATTGGTTTGGCCGCTAGGGACACCTTAAGATTGGAAATGGGCTATTGCCTGTACGGTAATGACATTACCGATGAGACGTCGCCCTTTGAAGCGGGTCTTAGTTGGATTACAAAATTCACCAAGGATTTCGTAAATAGCGAGGCATTGGCCAAAGAAAAAGAGCATGGGCCAAAGCGTAAACTCATTGCTTTTGAATTGGATGACCGTGGTATTCCACGTCAAGGATATGACATTGTAGATGGACAAGGAAAAACTATTGGAGAGGTAACCTCAGGGACCATGTCCCCGTCACTTGGTAAAGGTATTGGTTTGGGTTACGTCCCTAACATTTTCTCAGAAGCAGGAAGTAAAATCAATATCCAGATAAGGAAAAATGCAATTCCTGCAACAGTTGTAAAACTGCCCTTTTATAAAGGCTAAATCATAGATAAAGAAGCTTTGTTGATTAATGGAGGAAGGAGGTCAAAAAATATTGATTTTAGGCGCAAGTGGATTCATTGGTAATGCCCTCTATAAAGAGCTCTGTTCCTATTTTGATACTTATGGTACTTATAATTCCGCAAGAAGGTCCTTCGAAGGAAATCAGCAATTTTTTAAATATGATATGGAAGAGGACGATATTTTCCAATTATTGAAAAAAATTCGTCCCCAAATCATAATTTCTTCACTAAGGGGAAACTTTGCTTCCCAAATTCAAGCACATCAACATCTTGTAGAATACATTTCGGAAAATGATTGTAAACTGTTCTTTATCTCTTCAGCCAATGTTTTTGACGCCTATAGTAAATATCCATCGTATGAGAATGATAAAACCCTCTCCGAAAGCATTTATGGTAAACTGAAAATCAAGATTGAGAATATGTTGTTGCGACTACCCAAGGAAAAAACAGCAATATTAAGGGTTCCCATGGTATTCGGCAATTCATCACCAAGAATCAAGGCAATTAAGAACCTTATTTGGAACAATGAGCCTATAGAAGTATTTCCCAACCTAATCATGAATGTTACCCATGATGATAAATTAACGCAACAAATCCATTATTTGATCAACCAAAATAAAAGCGGCATATTCCATTTAGGAAGCAAGGACTTGGTTCATCATGATGAGTTTATAAAGGAGGTGGTTGATCGTATAGGTAAGTTCAATCCAATTTTCAAAAGGGTTTACACAACCAATAATGAACGCTATTTGGCCGTACTTGCCAAGACCAATAAACTTCCAAAAAATCTTCAAATGACGTATCAGGAAATCATAGACCATCATATTTTGATTTAATTTAGGTTATCACAAGTATTTTGCTTTCATACCTTTGTATAAAACTAGAATCATGACAAAATTAAGTGAAGCAGAAATAAGGCTACAATTACAGAATTTAAAAGGTTGGGAATATATTGATGGGGCTATTGAAACTACCTTCGAATTCAAGAATTTCAAGGAAACTTTTTCAATCATGACACGGATTGCCTTTGAGTGCGAAGCACAAAATCACCATCCAGATTGGAGCAATGTGTATAAGACCCTAAATATTCGATTAAATACCCATGATGCAGGGGGTGTCACCGAAAAGGATTTCAAATTGGCCCAGACTATTGAAGAAATAATTGAAAGTGAGTGAAAAAAGTTGGCAGTAATCGAAGAAAACTTTTCGGAGATTAGATAAACTCCCAAACTTATAAACTCTTATAAACTCTTATGAACTTGAACTTGACACTTGCGCTTTATTTGGAACCAGACAAGGGTTTTTTCCTCTCTAAATTTTCTTAAATTTACAACCATTTAATCAATACGAATAGCAAATTATGGGAAGAGCTTTTGAATTCAGGAAGGCACGTAAAATGAAAAGATGGTCCGCTATGTCCAAGGCGTTTACACGTATTGGCAAGGACATTGTTATGGCGGTAAAAGAAGGTGGTCCTGACCCAGATTCCAATTCAAGGCTAAGAGCAGTTATACAGAATGCCAAATCTGTAAATATGCCCAAGGACAATGTTGAAAGAGCTATTAAAAGAGCTACTGACAAAAGTTTGGGTGATTATAAAGAGGTATTGTTCGAAGGCTATGCTCCCCACGGAATTGCGATTCTAGTTGAGACTGCCACCGATAATAATACGAGGACGGTTGCCAATGTTAGAAGCTATTTCAACAAATGCAATGGCAGCTTGGGAACTTCGGGCTCCGTAGAATTCATGTTCGATCATACCTGTAATTTCCGAATTCCAGCTGAAGGTATCGACCCAGAGGAATTGGAATTGGAAATGATCGATTTTGGAGCAGAGGAAGTTTTTGTAGATGATGACGGCATACTAATCTACGCTCCTTTTGAAAGTTTTGGATCTATACAAAAAGAACTGGAAAACAGGGAAATTGAAATCCTATCTTCAGGCTTTGAACGTATTCCCCAAGTGACCAAAAAACTTTCAGAAGAAAAAGCTACAGATGTGGAAAAACTATTGGAAAAGATTGAAGAGGATGATGATGTACAGAATGTATATCATACCATGGTAGAATAATAGCCCTAACCTCTTATTTTAAGTATCTAAATTACCTGCCAGTATTTTGTATTGAAAACCTGAAACATCCTTTTAGGATTACCTTTTTTGAACCTGCCTATTTCCTAAAATGACATACATCATTGCGCATACCCCTTCACCTCGCTAACTTTATGCTATCGTATAAAAAATACATGTTCTTAACTATTAATTTTAATCTAAGAAATCATGAAAAATTCAATAAAAATAGTAGTATTCAGTATGGTACTTATACTGTTTGTTGGTTTCTCCTGCAGTGAAGATGATCCGGATCCGCTAGTAAAGGAAGGGGAAGGGGTCTCTTTTAAAATCAGTGAATTAGCTGGCAATTGGGAAGCTACCTACGCTAATTTTAATGATGGTGTACAACAGAGTGTAAACGTCGTAGGTGACGGGGGCACAGTAAGCATAAGCGTTCAAAGCAGTGGTAAGTTTACCTTAACCATTGATCCGGCCGATCGCGCAGCATACACATTAAGTGGAGAAATGTTCTGGGAACTCTTCGAAGGAAAATATTATTTCGCCATTGCATGGGATGATTATCCCGGAGACTGGGATACCTATGGCGTAACACTTGCAGCTACAACATTTACCATTAGTGGGGGGGTTGACTCCGCTGAGTATGACTTTGACAACGATGGCTCTTTTGAAGCTTGCAGTTTAGGTATGGAGTTTGTAAGGGTTTAGGTGTATTCAGGAATTTTACCGACTACCCCTTTGAAAAACGCTATGTAGGTTTTAAAATCCTCATTCATGTTTTCTGAAGGAATTTGTGGTTCGGAAATCAGTACCTGCTTATTGCCATAATCAAATGCCACTAACACAATTGGGACATTGGCAGCTTTGGCTATATAGTAGAATCCTGTTTTCCACTTTTCGACCTTTTTGCGCGTTCCCTCAGGGGACAAGGCTAAACGAAATACTTTTTTCTTATTAAAAATATTGGCTATTGCTGTAACCGTATCACTACTTTTGCTACGGTCGATGGGTGTACCGCCCATCCATCTAAAATACCACCCGAATGGGGGATTAAATAGACTTTTCTTGCCAATAAAATTAATATCCTGATTAATGACCCTTCGTATTAAAAGCCCCAAAAAGAAATCAAGCCAACTGGTATGTGGTGCAACCGCTACAACGCATTTATTCAGTTTGGGAAATTCCCCAACAGTCTTCCAACCGAGTAACTTGAAATAAATAAATTTTGCAAGAGTATGCATTTATGGGCTCCTAAATTTTCTGATATATTGATTTTAATTTTTCAGGGGTGATTATCTTTCTCCAGTCCTGTCCCAAAGCATTCTCCCATAGGGGAACCATACTCATTGAAACTGAAATCATGGTATTGAATTCTTCATCGGAAAGATTGGCACATAGCCCTTCTGGCAAATGAATTTCATGCTTTTCGCGCATAATTTTGAACAAAGCCACCCCTTCTGGGTAAAACTCCTCTAAATGTTGAAAAACCAAACAATTGCCAATACCGTGTTTAACCCCTAAAAGATATGAGAGTCCATAACTCATGGCGTGCGCCACGCCCACTTGGGAATACGCTATACTCATGCCCCCATGCCAAGAGGCCATCATTAATTTATTCCTGGACTCACAAGGCGTTAAACCGTCTAGAAAAACTTCTTTACATAGCTCAAAGGCCTTCTCTCCATAACTTTGGCTAAATGCGTTTAGATATGTTCCATTCAATGATTCAATACAGTGAATATAGCAGTCCATCCCAGTATAAAACCATTGCTCTTTCGATACACCCTGTGTTAAATCTGGATCTAATACCACTTGGTCGAAAATCGTATAGTCTGAATTTATTCCTAATTTTTTTTCAGGGCCCAAAAGCACTGTTGTCCTTGAAACCTCAGCCCCTGTTCCACTTATTGTTGGCACACCAACATGATAGATAGATGATTTTTTTACCAAATCCCACCCCTGATATACCGAAGAACTACCTTCGTTGTTCATCATAATGGCGACGGCCTTAGCAAGATCCATTATGGTTCCACCACCTATGCCTACAATGCCCGAGACAAGTTCTGGAAAATCATTCCCTATTTTTTGAACTAAAGCATCAACCTGATGGGTTTTAGGTTCTTCTTCGGCGGAAATAAATATGATTTGATCACAAAATATAGCGGGAATTCTTTTTGCTAATTCAGTTCCTTCAAAAACGTCATCAACCAAAAAAATAAAAGGTGAATCGGAATGCTTCCGCTTGGGCATCAAAATTTCTCCCAGCTGATTGAAACTTCCTTTGCCAAAAACAACGCGAGGCACCATAGGAAAGTTCCTGTACTTTTCATTGTGACTCGAAATTGTGTTTTTTATTTCTCTTTTATTCTTCAATTCCATAGCATTAATTCAAATAGTCCAAAACATCTTTTAAACTATTAATTTTCAAATAATTGTAATCCTGATCCTCAATAGACACTTGCTCATGTTGCCATGTGGTGTGAAAGGGAACGTGGACCGCTTTGGCCCCAATATTAATAATAGGCAGTACATCAGATTTTAGGGAATTTCCGATCATTAAAAATTCATCAACCTCTATTTCAAGATGTTCCAAAAGGTTTTTATAATTCACTTCTTTTTTATCACTTAACACCTCTACATGGTGAAAATATGTTGACAAGCTCGACCTTTCAAGTTTTCGTTCTTGATCCAATAAATCCCCTTTGGTCAAAACAATCAAACGATATTTGTCGCCAAGCTCCTTTAAAACTTCTTTGACCCCATCCAATAATTCAACGGGGTGAGCTATCATTCTCTTTCCAAGATTCAAAATTTCTTGAATCGTTGCTTGTGATACCTCATTATTTGATAAGTCAAGAGCAGATTCTATCATTGAAAGCATAAAACCTTTAATGCCATAACCATAGAGTTCTAAATTATCCATTTCTTTTTTGAACAACTCCTGGTCAATCTTATTCTTGGTTTCAAATCCTTCCAATAAGTCGGCAAATTTCTCTTCGGTTTCTCGAAAATAGGTCTCGTTCACCCAAAGGGTGTCATCGGCATCAAAGCCAATTACTTTTATTTTACTAAAATCTACTTCCATGCTGCTTGGGCTCTTTTTAAATCTTCTGGGGTATCAATTTCAATGCCACTGACAACGGTCTCAACCATTTTAATTTTTTTCCCATATTCTAAATACCTTATGGCCTCAATCTTTTCCTTAGCCTCTAAGGGCAGCATAGATAACCGCTGAAAATCCATTAAGGCCCGTTTTCTAAATGCATAAATACCTTTATGTTTATAATAGATATTCTCAATTTCCTCATCCCTTGGATAAGGAATCGGGGACCTCGAAAAATAGAGGGCAAAATTACGGTTATCTACTATTACTTTTACCGTATTGGGATTGTTTATTTCTTCCCAGTCGTTGATTCTCACCATAAGTGAAGCCAAATCAATTTCTTTTGCAGGATCTTCCTTGAATACCCTTAAAACACTTGCCAAACTTTCACGATCCGTAAAAGGTTCATCGCCCTGCACATTTACAATAATATCCACATCCATGTTGGTTACAGCCTCTGCAATACGGTCACTGCCACAATCATGTTCCTTTATGCTCATAATCGCTTTACCACCGGCATTTACAATTGCATCAAATATAATGTCACTATCGGTCACTACATAAACTTCATGGAACAATCGGGTATTGACAGCAGCTTCATAAGTACGCAGAATTACAGGTTTTCCTGATAAATCCTGCATCAGTTTGGCAGGAAATCTAGAAGCCGCATAGCGCGCAGGAATCATGGCAATTATTTTCACTTTTTTTGACTTTAGATTAATTAATTACGATTTTGCCCTTGGTCTTAGCTTTCGATAAATCATAAATACGAAGACTAATATAACAATGACCAAAAAAGCCGCTAATATAGGTGCAAAAATCGAGGCAGTTGCAACCACAACAGCAGTTCCTGTTTCCACTGTGGAAACCAACGGATTTGCTACTCCACCAGTTGTGACCGTTGAGGCCAATCGCGTTGAGGCACCCGCTCCCTTAATGGCAGTAGCCGTACCTCCACCCGCAATAATAGCCAATGACCAAGTAACTACAGGATCTAGATTAGCAACTGTAGATACCATCACGGCCGTACCAGCTATTGCTGCCAACGGAATTGCAATGCTATCCAAAAGATTATCAACCCAAGGAATGAAATAAGCGAATATTTCAGCTAAAGTAGCGACACCTAGTGTTATGAGTGCAGCAATACTTCCTATCCATTGCCAACTTTCATTGAGTTCCCAAACGCCAAAATAAGAGGCAAGACTCAAAGCGAATAATGGCAGAAAAATACGGAACCCGACAGAGGCAGCCAATCCTACACCCAAGAATATACTTATTATGGTCTCAGAGTTCATTCTTATACTTTTCACTAAATTAAGTTATTCCGTTTCAAGAAAAAAATCAGATTTAAAACCTATGAGATACAATTGTTTCTTGGCCCTGGTAACTGCAGTATATAACCAACGAAGGTATTCCTTATCAATGCCATTGGGCAAATAGGGCTGTTCCACAAAAACTGTATTCCACTGTCCACCCTGCGATTTATGACAAGTAATGGCATAAGAAAATTTTACCTGTAAGGCATTAAAATACTTGTTGTTCTTAACGCCAAGGAACTTCTTGTATTTAGATTTTTCATCAGCATAGTCCTTCATGACTTCCTGGTAAAGTTTGTTCCCATCTTCATAGGATAAGGAAGGTGTTACTGCCTGAATGGTATCTAATAATAAAACGGTTTCGAAGGGAAGTTGATTGGGATAATCGACCATTTTCACTTTCACCTCAGCGAATTTGAATCCGTATAGTTCTTTTATAGCGAATATTTCCAAAACCTCAATGATATCACCATTAGCTATAAACCCCGCTTCGGAAGTGGGTTTTAACCAAAAATAATTGTTCTTGACCACCATCATATAATCGCCAACGGCCAAGTCATTCTCTAAATAAAGAATACGACTGCGTATGTTTTCGTTATAAAGATTTGCCCTTTTGTTCGAACGCACAATTATAGTTGTTTCTTCTTTCCCATTTTCCGAATATGATGCATCTATAGCCTCTTGGATTTCATACCCATCAACCAACCTGACAATATCTGAATATGGGGTCACATCAAATTTAAAGTCATCGAAAAAGGTGCCCTGTAACTGTTCCCTCAATAAAGTGGCATTAACTAATATTCCTGAATCCTCAGATTGTCGAACGACTTCATCCAACTCCAATCTTGTCACTTCCTTATTATAGTTAAGCGATAATTTCCCCTCATCCAAAGCAGGACTTAAATCAAGATGAACTGGTGGAAGCTGAGCAGTGTCGCCTATCAAAATCAATTTACAATTGTGGCCCGAATATGCAAACATCAAGAGATCATCTAAAAGAGACCCATTTTCAAAAAGTTTGGAATCTGCGGGAGTGTCCGGTATCATTGAAGCTTCATCAACGATGAAGATGGTATTTCGGTGCTTATTGGGAGCCAAAACAAACTGTACACCACCTCCCGTTTGCTTTTTGGGAAAATATATTTTACGATGAATAGTAAAGGCCTGGGTTTTTGAATAATTTGACATTACCTTGGCCGCCCTACCGGTTGGTGCCATGAGCACCGCTTTCATCGAAGTATGCCACAAGCTATTTACCAAAGTACCTACGATGGTTGTTTTACCCGTACCAGCGAAACCTTTTAACAAAAACAATCTTTCCTTTTCTTTGGAAAGAACATAGCTCGATAATAACTGCAAAGCAATTGACTGCTTTAGCGTAGGTTCATGTGGGAATTTTTCCTTAAGAATTGTAAAAAAAGAAGAGTCGGTAAGCGTATTCATAGGTCCCAAATATAAACATGATTATTGGTCAAGTATATCATATCATCAATATTCCATTAAAATATAAGTTTTTAGTTCATTAAAACCGCAAAAGAAGATAAAATGCAACGGACCAAACCTTGGTATCTTCTAACAAACCTGTTCCAAGCGGCTTATTTTGGAATATGGATAATATGCATAAATCCTATTATAAAATATTAGGCAGTTTGCAAAAAAATTGTAGATTTGTGTTAACCACTTAATTATAATTAACACTTACAAAATGAAGACCATAATACAAATTGTACTTTGGATTGCATGTATCGGATTTGGATACCTTATTTATCACTCTGTTAATGGGCCTATTGAATTTAATAAAGTAAAACAAGAGCGATTTTCAAAGGTTGTTTCTAAATTAAAGGATATAAGAAATGCGCAAGAGGCGTATAAAACAGTAACTGGTAAGTATGCTAACGATTTCAAAAGCCTTATTAGTTTTGTGGATACAGGCAAGTACACCATAACTCAGCAAAGAGATTCATCGTATATGGAGATGGATAAAAGATATGGTATTGAACTTTTAAAGGAAGTTAAAATAATTGATACTTTAGGATTTGTTTCAGTAAAAGATTCATTGTTTAAAAATGATGATCGTTATAAAAGCTTAATGAATGTCCCTGGCGCAACTGGGGGTGAGAAATTTGAATTAAAATCTACGATTATTGATAAAGGTGGTTATAAAGCGCCTGTTTTTGAGGCAAAGGTTAAAAAGAATGTTGTTTTAGGCGACCAACCTAAAGACTTGTTAGAACGTGAAAATGTGCAGATAAGTGTTGAGGAAGTAAATGGTGACGTAATCAAAGTAGGTTCTTTGGAGCAAGTTAGTACAAGTGGTAACTGGCCACCGGTTTATGACAAAAAAGAAGATAAATAATACCGAGGATTACTCTTTGGAAAATTTTAATAAACTGTCCATTCAAGTTAGCTTGAATGGACTTTCTTTTTGTGTTCTTGATACCATCGGAAATACTATTCTTAAGTCCGACCGACTGATCTTCGAAAAAAACCTATCCCCTTTTGAGCTTCAAAAGAATTTAGAGCAAATGTTCAAGACCCACAATTTGGGTTCCAGCCAATTCTCTGAAGTTGTTGTTGTTCACAGTAACAGTCTATTCAGTTTTGTTCCTAAATCATTGTTTGATGTGAATGAATTGGCAAACTATCTAAAATTCAATACTAAGATTCTTGCTAACGATCATATTGCTTATGATGAATTGGACAATTATGACATAGTTACTGTCTATGTGCCCTTTGTAAACATCAACAATTATGTTTTTGATCTTTTCGGAGAATTTGAATACAAACACAATGGTACTGTTTTGGTTCAGGCTTTATTGAATAATTCTGGAGCCAACAAAGAACCCATATGTTATGTGCATATTGATGGTCAACAAATGGATATTACCATTATAGCGCAGAAAAAACTGCTGTTTTACAATAGCTTTACCATTTCATCCAAAGAGGACTTTATATATTATTTGCTCTTTACTCTGGAACAGTTAAAATTGGATACAGAGAGTACAAAACTGCAGCTTTTTGGTTCAATTGAAGAAGGAGATGATATATATAATCTTTGTTACAAATATATTAAAGACATATCGCTATTCATCCCATCAGTA
>RCNC010003025.1_pt1 | contig 11056 bp, 7 predicted proteins | sample 2041301 | NCBI WGS metagenome assembly RCNC01 (sample SAMN09708231, study PRJNA481090) | Marine sediment metagenome, whole genome shotgun sequencing project. | biome: marine sediment; feature: ocean; material: sediment; isolation source: Sewage treatment plant 13A marine sediment (STP13A) ... | reverse complement strand
AGAAACGCAGTCCGTTATCCGGCTTATGTCAATCATCAGCGCTAATAAAATATTAAGTCTCCCGGGTTTGTCAAGAGATTTGAATCACAGTTGAAATATAAGCTGACAATACCCAAAAAGACATACATTCCGATTACCCAAACGTCGCCCAAAGCATACTTGCTGATTATCTCCTTAACAGGGCGATTCAACCCAGCGCCACAATCATGTTGACCGTCCGGCGGCCGAGCGCCGGGACGGGGTTTTTCAAGATGACAAGAGGTTCCATCGGTGGTATCTTGCTCGTGAATAATCAGCTGACAACTTGAAAAAAAGTATATTCGAATCCCGTCAGTGTGTCAAGGAAGGCAGATCGATTGAGAAAATGAGCTAAAATGAGGCATTCGTTTATTCCGCTATGGCAGTCTGTTATAATAGGGGTTGAAGCAAAGATTAATGTGACGAAGTAGAATTATTGCACGTTCGGAAATAAAATATGATCAGAGTAGAAAATCTGACAAAAAGCTTCGGTGGCCGCCTCATTTTCAATGGGATCGGCTTTTCTCTAAACTCGAAGGAGCGTGTGGGTTTGGTGGGTCAAAACGGCCATGGTAAAACGACCCTTTTCCGGTTGATAAACGGTGAAGATCAACCGGATTCCGGCTCGGTTGTAATTCCGAAGAATTACCGCATGGTATATGTACAGCAACATCTGGAGTTTGCCGCCGACACAGCTTTAAATGAAGGAATGCGGGCGCTTCCCGAGCATGAACAGGGTCATTCCTGGAAGGTTGAAAAAATCCTTGCCGGCCTGGGATTCACGGTAAAAGACTTTCACCGACATCCCAAAGAATTCTCGGGTGGGCTCCAGGTGCGCTTAAACCTGGTCAAAGCCTTGGTGTCCGAACCGGATCTGCTGCTCCTGGATGAACCCACCAATTTTCTGGACATTACCTCCATACGATGGATCGAGCAATTTTTGAACAACTGGCCCCATGAGCTGATGCTGATTACCCACGACAGGAGTTTCATGGACAAGGTCGTGACTCACACCATGGGTATTCATCGCCGCAAGCTGCGTAAAATTGCCGGCAACACTGGCAAGTATTACGATCAGATCGCCCAGGACGAGGAGGTATACGAAAAAACCAGGGTCAATGATGATCGCCGCCGCAAGGAAATCGAACAGTTTATCGGCCGATTTCGCGCCAAGGCCAGGCTGGCAAATCTGGTGCAGTCTCGCGTCAAGACCCTAAAAAAAATGGAAAAGAAAGATAAACTAGAGCAACCGAAATTTCTTGAATTTTCTTTTCGCAGCAGCCCCTTCTCAGCCAAACAGGCACTAACGGCCCGCAATCTATCATTTTCTTATGATGAGCGCACACCGCTGATCGGGGATTTCAGCATCACTGTCCCGGCGGGGGAAAAAATCTGCGTAGTCGGCAAAAACGGTAAGGGCAAGACCACCCTGCTAAAACTGCTGGCCGGGGAATTGACCCCGCATTCCGGACAAATCGTTTATCACCCTGCCGTTAAGAAAAGTTTTTTTGAGCAAACCAATGTCAAAAGCCTGGTCGATGCCCGGACGGTTGAGGAAGAAATTCTTTATTCACAACCGGATGTCGATCGACAGCAAGCCCGGGATATCTGTGGTGCCATGTTGTTTTCCGGAGACGAAGCATTGAAAAAGATCAGTGTTTTGTCAGGTGGAGAAAAAAGCCGGGTGATGCTGGGTAAGCTTCTGGTCACCCCGGCCAATCTGCTGCTGCTGGATGAGCCCACCAATCACCTGGATATGGAATCCAGCGATGCACTGCTGGCGGCCATCGACAGTTTTGAGGGCGCTGTGATCATGGTAACCCACAATGAAATGTTTTTACATTCCCTGGCCGAAAGGCTCATTGTGTTTCAAAATGATACCGTTAAAAATTTTGAGGGAAGCTACCAGGAATTCCTCCAAAAAGGGGGCTGGCAGGATGAAATTCAATCTTCCCCAAAGGACCGGGAGTCGGAAAAGCGGACCAAAAAAGAAATGCGACGCCAAAGATCCGAGATCATTGCCCAGCGCTCCACGTTTGTCAAACCGCTTCAAAATCGAATCACCCGACTGGAAAACGATATCGAAGCCCGCGAAACAGAATTGGACCATTTCAACGAATCCATGCAACAGGCCTCACAAAACCAGGACGGGCCGCGAATTGTCGAGTTGTCCCAGGCCATCCACTCCTGCCAATCAGCGATTGATCAACTATTCGATAAACTGGAAGAAAGCACCGATGAGTTTGACCTCCAAAACGCCGTATTCGAGGGCCAGTTAAAACAGCTGGAGTCCGAATTGGAATGAGCGCACCGGTCGGGCTAAATTTGCCTCCTGGGCCGGCATTCATCAGCTGGTTAATCCCGCTCTATATATTAATACCGCAGACGAACTCGAAACCCTTGTTTTAAATGCCATTATGCGAAAATGATGAAATGCCTTTGTCGTTTGGAATAATTGGAGCTTTTTTATGAAAAATTTAAGAAATCGGGTGGAACGGGGATTTGAGAATTTTGCCTATTTCGTATACCGCCACCGGATAAAAACAGTGACTATAATGTTGCTTTTGATGGCAACACTTATCTCCCAGATTCCGAAAATCACCATCGACACTTCTACTGAAGGCTTCTTGCATGAAAACGACCCGACCCTGCTGGCATACAATGCCTTTCGTGATCAATTCGGTCGGGACGAAGTCGTAATCATCGCCATTAAATCACCCAAGATCTTTTCCCAGACTTTTTTAAAAAAGCTCAAAATACTCCACCAAGATCTTGAAGAAAACGTACCATATATTGATGACATCACCAGCCTTGTCAACGCCCGCAACACCCGCGGCGAAGCCGAGGAACTTATTGTCGAGGATTTGCTCGAGGAGTGGCCGCAAAATGAAACCGAAATGGCCGTCTTGAAAAACCGGGTCATTTCCAATCCGCTTTACAAGAATTTGTTGATCTCCGAAGATGGACAATTTACCGCCATCGTCATTAAAACCCAAAGCTATTCCGGCCTCGGGCAGGATGCCGATGTCCTCGCAGGATTTGACGACGATCCTGCGGCAACGCCTGCACCGAAAGACCCTACCTCCTTAAAAAAGCAGTATCTCACGGATGAAGAAAACAGCCGGGTGGTTACAGCGGTTAAACAGACATTGGAGAAATTTCAGGCGCCTGATTTTCCTGTTTATGTCGCAGGGTCCCCGGTAGTGACCCATTTTCTCAAACGGACTATGATGAAAGACATGCGCAAGTTTGTGGTTCTGGCGATCGTCGCGGTCGCTGTTCTTCTGTATATCATGTTCCGCCGGTTAAGCGGTGTCCTGCTGCCGCTGATCATTGTCGGCTTATCCCTGCTTTGCACGGTGGGCATCATGGCAATCCTGAAAGTCCCCATCAAGGTCCCCACCCAGATTCTGCCTTCATTTTTGCTCGCGGTAGGCGTAGGGACTTCGGTTCACATCCTGGCTATTTTCTTCCACCGCTACGAGGAAGACGGGGATAAAGAAGAGGCGGTTGCCTATGCCCTGGGGCACTCGGGTCTCGCCGTGTTGATGACCAATGTGACCACTGCCAGCGGGCTGCTCTCATTCTCAACATCCGAAGTGGCCCCCATCGCAGACATTGGAATATTTGCCGGCATCGGCGTGATGCTGACCTTCGCTACAACCATCGTTCTGCTGCCCGCACTTTTAGCTCTTTTTCCCATAAAAAATAAACAAAAGTCAGGCAAGAGTCAGAAAATTGCCGCCATAGACCGGTTTCTTTCTTGGGTCAGCCATTTCTCGACCAGCCATCCAATCCCGATTGTCCTGGCCAGCGCAATTATTATTGTATTGTCTGTCGTCGGTGCATCTAGGATCCGCTTTTCACATCACATATTGGGCTGGTTTCCGAAAGCCAACGAAATCCGCATCGCAACAGAAAAAATAGATCATGAAATGCGCGGCACCCTTAACCTGGAAATTGTCATTGACACCGGCAAAGAAAACGGTCTTTACGAACCGGATCTGCTCAATCGATTGGATAATGCGGTCACATATGCTCAATCTTTAGAATATGAAGAGGTTTTCGTGGGAAAGGCCTGGTCCTTGACCACGATACTCAAGGAAATCAACCAAGCCCTCAATGAAAATCGCCCGGCCTATTACGCCATTCCAGACAATCGCGATCTTATCGCCCAGGAATTCCTGCTTTTCGAAAACAGCGGCTCGGATGATCTTGAAGACTTTGTGGACAGCCAGTTTGCCATGGCGCGCTTTAGTGTCAAAGGTCCCTTCGAGGACGTGGTCAAATATAATTCGTTTTTGAAAACCACCCACCGTTATTTCACCGACCGCTTCCCCGACACAAAAATTACCTTTACCGGTATGATGACCCTCTTATCCCGCACCATCAGCAATGCCATCAGGAGCATGGCCAGAAGCTATGCCATTGCGCTAGGGGTCATCACCATACTGATGATTATTCTGATCGGCCGCGTGCGCATCGGCCTGCTCAGCATGATCCCCAATCTGGCACCCATCCTGCTTATGCTCGGTGTGATCGGCGCAACCGCTATTCCCATGGACCTTTTTACCATGATGGTGGGCAGCATAGCCATCGGACTTGCTGTTGATGATACCATTCACTTCATGCACAATTTCCGGCGTTACTATGAACAGAGCGGCGACCCCAAGCAGGCCGTGTTTAAAACTCTGCACACCACCGGTCGCGCCATGCTGGTAACCACCGTTGTCTTGTCATTGGGGTTTTTTATTTTTGTGTTCGCCTCAATGAACAATCTGTTTTATTTTGGTCTGCTGACGGCTTTTACCATCGTAATGGCTCTGGTGGCCGATTATCTGCTTGCTCCGGCCCTCATGGTGCTGGTCAACAAACCCAAATTCATTTCCGCGGAGGACAAAAATGAAACCCAGCCTTAGAAAATTTATCGCTGCTGTTTTTATGCTCATGATGGTATTGCCATCAACCCCTCGTCAATCTCTGGCCGATGATCCCGCTGCACGGGCTATCATGGAAAAAGTGGATGCCAGAGATGACGGCGATAAACAGACATCGGACATGGAAATGATTTTAATTGACAAAAGAGGCAAAAAAAGAATTCGTCGCATCGCCGTCTATAACAAAGACAAAGGGGAGGATACCTTGAGGCTGATGTTTTTTAAGCATCCGTCGGATGTTAAAGATACGGCGTTTTTGACCCATGACTATGACAACCCGTCCAAAGATGACGATCAGTGGCTTTTCCTGCCGGCCCTGCGCAAAACCAAACGTATCGCCAGCAACGACAAAAGCGGCAGTTTTATGGGTTCGGATCTCAATTATTCCGATATGACGGATCGTAATTTAGCGGACTACGATTTTACTCTCAAAAAGGAGATGGCGGTAAATGGAATCAACACCTGGTTAATCGAGTCAATTCCCCGCTCTAAAAAAGTCATCAGGGAAACCGGATATAAAAAATCTCTTATTTTTGTGCGTCAGGACAATTATGTGGTCATCCGGGCGGTTCATTGGGAAAAAGACGGCGGGTACTTAAAATACGTAGATGTCAAGAAACTGGAGCTTATCGATGACATCTGGGTGGCAACCGAAATGCACGTAACCAGGAAAAAAGGAAAACAGTTGGCCCACAAAACCATCCTGACGCTGAACAATATCAAGTTTAATCAGGATCTGGATGACGAGCTGTTTACGGTCAGAAGAATGGAAAAGGGACTGTAGAAGTGAATTCATGTACATAAATATGATGTTCAGACCTCGTTGATTAGTTTACTGGTTGAATGGTTTATTAGGTAAATTATAGTCATAATTTTAAAATGTTACGATTGCTAAAACATGAAGAGTCCAATTATTTTGAAAATATGGGATAAATAGATATTTACAACCACTTAACCAATCAACTAATCAACCAATCAACGATATCTGATGGTATTGATCAACAGAAAAATAGCCGCAGCATGTTCCTTAATGGTGCTGATCATCTGTTTGTCTCTTCCTCAATCTGTGTGTCCCCAAGAAGATCCGGGACTGGATGAAATTTTAAATGGGTTTGAAGATGATCAAAAATCCAATGACGATTTGCAGAACGCGCTGGACAGCTTTGAGGAGGAACCGGGTACAAAGAAAACATCCGAAGCATTAACAGAGGATGAAATTCTGGAAGGATTCGAAGACGAAACCAAAGAAGCGGTGATTTCGGGAACTAAAAAAGGCAGCATGCCGGATTGGCTCAGCATTGACGGCTATTTTAAAATCAGCTCGGTTTACAGTTATCTTTCCCATGATGCTGCCGGAACCGATACCAACTGGCATGGATTGACCCGGCTGCGATCCGAGCTCAAGCTTGAACTGGATGCCGATCTGTCGGAAAACTGGCAGGCGCGGGTTTCAGGCCATGGATTTTATGATTTTGCCTACACAATCAATGGCCGCGATAATTACACCAATGACGTGCGGGACCATTATGAAAAAGAACTGGAATTCGACGAGGTCTATCTTCAAGGAAGTCTCACCAACGATCTGGACTTAAAAGCCGGCCGGCAAATCGTCGTCTGGGGCCGTTCGGATAACATCCGTATTACCGATGTTCTTAACCCTCTGGATCTGCGATGGCCTGGCCTGGTGGATATCGAAAAGCTCAGACTTCCGGTAACGATGACCAAACTCGATTACTATATAAAGGGTTGGAGCCTCAGCGGCATCGCTTTGCATGAAGTTCGCTACAATAAAAACCCTGAATTTGGCAGTGATTTTTTCCCGGGATTACAGCCGCTACCCGGCAAGGAATCACCCCATGAGGGTTTCGCCATTGATAACACCCAGTTTGCCGCATCCCTCAACGGTATCTTTCAGGGCTGGGATATCTCCTTTTATATAGCTGATATTTATGCGCAGAACGGACATATTTCGCCGACCTCTCTCTCTCCGGTACCCCGATCCGAAGTAAAACATTCTCGCGTTAAAATGCTCGGTGGTGCCTTCAACATTGCCCGGGGCAACTGGCTTTTTAAAACCGAGGCGGCCTATTTCGATGGTTTCGAATTTTCCATTAGTCCGGACAAAGAGTATTCCAGACTAGATGGACTGGTCGGTATCGAATACTCCGGCATTTCAGATGCGACCATCACCCTGGACATTGCCGACCGCCACTATTTTAATTTTGATAAGCAGTTGCAAGACAGCCCGGATTTTCAAAAGGAAGATCTTTTTGAGTGGGCCTTGCGGATAACCAAACCTTATTGGAATGATACCCTTAAACTGACGTTTCTGGCAAACACCTTCGGCCCCACGGGTGACGACGGCGCACTTCAGCGGTTATCAGCAGAATATGATTATACGGATTCCATCCAGCTAACCGGTGGTATTGTTTCTTATCACTCCGGTGATCTCCGGCGCACCATGGGTATTGGAGACAATGACCGGGTGTTTTTGGATGTTCAGTACAGTTTTTAAAAACATTGTTAATTCACTAAATTCGAGATAATAATATGAAATTTATTTAAGTGACAGCAGGCATCGGTCTGGTGATGACGAATAAAACTCTCATAAAAATGATTGGAATTACCAAAAATTTCCGCAGTGTGGTGGCCAACCACAATGTCGACTTCGATCTCTACCCCTCTGAAATTCATAGTATTTTGGGAGAAAACGGTGCGGGCAAGACAACCTTGATGAAAATTCTGGCGGGGATGCACCAGCCGGATGCCGGAACAATTATCGTCCGCAACCGGACAGTCAAAATCCACTCGCCTCAGGATTCACTGAGACTGGGCATCGGCATGGTCTATCAGCACTTTGCCTTGATACCCAATTTGACGGTCATAGAGAATCTTATCCTGGGTTTTGAAGACAGTCTCTTCCTGAATCTGAGAAGAGCCAAACAGAGACTTCAGGAAATCTCCGCCACATATGGTCTCTCCGTCGAGCCGCAAAAAAAGATTCAAGACTTGTCTGTCAGTGAACGTCAACGGACTGAAATCCTGAAAATACTCTTTCATGAATCTGACGCTTTGATTCTGGACGAACCCACTTCGATGCTGGCTCCGGCCGAAACCGAAGACCTTTTTCATACCCTGAAATCCTTGCGCAAAGCCGGCAAATCAGTGGTCTTAATCACCCATAATCTGAGCGAGGCCCTTGCTGTCTCCGATCGCATAACCATTATGCGATCAGGCAGGAATGCAGCCGAACTCTCAAGCGACACCCTGATGGCCATGGATGCGAAAACGGCATCAAACAGGATTCTTGATGTCATGTTCGGGGATCTTCCTGAGCCCCGGGCACGGGTGGCACGCAAAGTATTCGCAGACAAACCGGTGTTGGAGCTAAAACGGGTTGAGACGTTAAACAATCAGGGCGTCGTTGGTCTGAAACGGATTTCTTTTAGCGTCGCAAAAGGCGAAATTGTCGGCGTTACCGGAGCCGACAGTGAGGACCGGCGCTTGCTGGCAGAGGTTATCGGGGGGCAAAAACGCACAACCGCAGGCAAATTGTTTTATCGCGGCCGGGACATTACCCTTACGAACATCGCCCAACGGTTTGAGCGGGGGATCCGGTATGTCACCGATGACCGCATGAACGAAGGCTGCGTTCTCGACATGGCCCTTTCGGAAAACGCTATTTTACAAAGTTATTATCGCCGCCCTTTTTCTCGCTTCGGCATTTTAAACCAGGTCAACGTTCAATCTTTTACCGACGATTTGATCAGCCGCTTCGGCATCCGGACAACCGGACCCGATGCCCGGGTTAGTACCCTGAGTGGCGGAAACATTCAGAAATTCATATTGGCCAGAAGTCTGTCCGGCGGACCGGGCCTGATTGTTTGCAGCAACCCGACCTACGGTCTCGATGCCACAACTGTCCGAGATATTCAGCAATTGCTCAGGGAAGAAAGCCGGCAGGGAGCTGCCGTTTTACTCATTACCACGGACATGGACGAACTTTTCAACTGCAGCGACCGTATCGGTGTTCTGTTTAACGGAGCTATCTCAGGATTCATGGATCGCAGTGATGCAACTGCTGAAAAAGTCGGAAAACTCATGCTTGGACTTCACGAACAGAGGGTTCATTGAAAAACGTCGACTTTGCCGGCTTTAAACCGGCAGCACTATCGCTTGTCTCAATTCTTTTCTCCCTGATGACGGGCAGTATTATTTTACTTGCCATCGGCAAGGACCCGCTAATCTATTTTGGCCTTCTTTTCACCCGCGGGATGGGCTCATCCCTGGGCGTGATTGAATCCATCATTAAGATGATCCCGCTTTTGATCATCTCAGCCGGTCTCCTGGCATGTTTTTCAGCAGGTCTTTGGAATATCGGTACCGACGGGCAATTTCTCATCGGGGCGATGCTGGCAGGCTGGGCTGCCCCCTGGCTTTCGATTGTCCTGCCCTACCCCGCATACCTTGTTAGCATTGCCTTGCTGGGGATTTTCGGCGGTATGGCCTGGATACTCTTGCCGGCGGTTCTGAAAGCCCGCTATGATATTAACGAAATTATCACCACACTCATGATGAGTTGGCTGGCGCTAAACCTGGTCACGTGGCTGGTGAAGGGCCCCATTAATGACCTGTCTACAGTACCGGCCCAGACGGCTCTGATTCCTTCGGCCTATCGACTGCCCATGATCCCCTTCACCCGTATCCATGTGGGCTTGATAATCGGCATCGCAACCCTTGTGGGCATACATTGGATCATCAGAAAAACCACCCTGGGTTTTCAGTTCCGCGTGATGCTGATGAATAAAAAGGCAGCCATCCACGCCGGCATGAACGTCCCACGCCTCACCATTTTCGGCCTTCTGATCAGCGGCGGCCTGGCCGGACTGGCGGGTGCCGGTGACGTGCTGGCAGTCAAGGGCCTCTTTCAAGGAAACTGGAATCCCCAATACGGCATGACCGCCATTCCATTAGTTTTCCTGGCCAGATTGAATGGCTGGGCCGTCATCCCTTTGGCTTTTTTCTTTTCGTTTTTAGCTATCGGCGGGGAGTTTGTGGCACGGGATCTTGGTGTCCCGATTTTTTTCGTCCATGTATTAGAGGGGCTCACGCTGCTGTTCTTCGCCGCCTCGGAGTACTTTGAAAAAAAATGGATGCATAAATGAATACCCTCTTCGAATCAGCTTTAATCACGGCCATTTTGGCCTCAACCATAAGAGGCACAACCCCCATTCTGCTGGCTGCTTTGGGTGAGGCCTATGCGGAACGCTCCGGTCTTCTAAATCTGGGGATAGAAGGAATGATGGTTGCAGGAGCTTTTTCATCTTTTGTTGTTGCCCTGAAGATGAACAGCTTGTTTTCCGGTTTTGTTTTCGCTGCGGCCGTTGGCTTGACCCTGGGTCTCGTTTTTGGTATTTTGACCATTATCCTGGGTGTTAATCAGATCGTTGTCGGCTTGGGGTTGACTATTTTTTCGCGCAGTATGTGCAGTTTCCTCCATCGGATGATCTTCGGAAATCAGTTTCCGATCTTGTTCGGTGCCGGGGGAACCAGTGAGATTCCACTTCTTTCCCGGATCCCGCTTATCGGACAGGCCTTGTTTAATCAGCATTGGCTGGTTTACCTGACCTTTTCGATGGTCCCAATCATGTACATCCTGATGTATAAGACCCGCTTCGGGCTTCGCGTCCGGGCAGTGGGCGAAGCACCGCGGGCAGCCGATGCCTGCGGTGTAAGTGTCTACCGCACCCGCTTTTATGCGGTTCTGCTGGGTGGACTCCTGGCGAGTCTTGGCGGAGCTTTCCTGGCACTGGGTGATTTGGCTTTTTTCGTTCCTGACATGATCATGGGACGGGGTTATATCGCCATTGTTGTCGTCATGCTGGGAAAATGGAATCCTGTCAGGGTCTGCTTTGGAGGACTGCTGTTTGGATTTGCGTTGGCCCTGACCAGCGCTCTGCAGGTGGCGGGAATCAAAATAAGCCCTGATTTTATATTGATGACCCCCTATCTCGCTGTGATTGTTACCTTGGTTCTTTTTGCCAGATCTTCCAACCTGCCGTCTGCTCTGTGCATCCCCTATCAACGGGAGAACAGGTAAT
>RCNC010003024.1_pt1 | contig 11057 bp, 7 predicted proteins | sample 2041301 | NCBI WGS metagenome assembly RCNC01 (sample SAMN09708231, study PRJNA481090) | Marine sediment metagenome, whole genome shotgun sequencing project. | biome: marine sediment; feature: ocean; material: sediment; isolation source: Sewage treatment plant 13A marine sediment (STP13A) ... | reverse complement strand
TAACGGAGTGGCGATCGGTTCATATGGCCTGTTCATGAGGACAGATGACGGTGGAAAAACATGGAACGCATCGATGATCGATGAGGAAAATGATTATCACCTCAACAGCCTGGTGCGCTTCGGCGATGATCGGCAGATGATTGCCGGTGAGGCCGGTTACTCCTATCGCAGTTTCGATGGCGGCGAGACCTGGGAGATGATGGACCTGCCGTACATTGGCTCGATGTGGGGCGCGGTCAAGTTGTCCGATGATTGCGTGGTCTTCTACGGCCTGCGCGGCCACATGATGAAAAGTTGCGATTTTGGCACCAGCTGGACAGAGATCCAATCCGGCACACAGTCCAGCCTTTCCGGTTCGGCGGAGCAGGATGGCTTGCTGGTGCTGGTGGGCAACAGCGGTGTCGTATTGACCGTGGAGGACGGAAACATCTCTCAGTACTTTCACTCCAGCGGTGTAGACTTCGCGTCAGCTTTGCCAATTGGTGACGGTCGGTTTTTACTGGTGGGTGAAGACGGGGCCCACGTTTTTCCTGAATCGGTTGCAGAGGGCACCCAGCCATGACCACTGAAGCAACCACCCGGCGGATGCACAATCTTGCCACCTTCCTGATCAACTATCGTTATGGGTTGGTGTCGCTGTTCGTGGTGATCACCATCGGCATGATGTTCGCGATGTCGAGTCTCAAGATCGAGACGGGCTTCAAGAAACAACTGCCACTGAAGCATGAGTACATGCAGACTTTCCTGCAGTACGAAAAAGAGTTTGGTGGCGCAAACCGTGTGCTGGTTGCACTGGTGGCCCGCGACGGCAACATGTTCACGCCGGAGTATTTCGAATCGTTCGAGACGATAAGCAACCAGGTGTTTTTCATTCCGGGTGTAGACCGGGCCAGTGTACGGTCGATCTTCACGCCCAACGTCCGATTTGTTGAAATCGTTGAAGACGGCTTCGCCGGGGGTAATGTTATCCCTTCTGATTTTGCACCTTCGCCCGAGATGTTTGAGCGCGTGCGTTCCAACATTGTTAAATCGGGGGAAGTAGGGCGCCTGGTTTCCGGTGACTTTTCCGGTGCAATGGTCTGGGCCAACCTGCTGGAGGAAGATCCACAGACGGGCGAAAAGCTGGACTACCGGGAGGTGGCCGGCCAACTCGAGGACATCCGCACGGAATTTGAGAACGACGACTTCACCGTCCATATTATTGGCTTTGCGAAGATCGTCGGGGATATTTCCGATGGAGCTGAATCCGTCGTCTGGTTCTTCCTGGTGGCCTTCATTGTCACAGGTATTTTGTTGTACCTGTATTCCCGTTCCCTCTGGTTGACGTGCCTTCCGCTGGCTTGTTCATCGATCGCGGTGATCTGGCAAATGGGTGCGCTCAGCCTGATGGGCTACAGCCTCGACCCGATGAATATTCTCACGCCGTTTTTAGTTTTCGCGATTGGCGTCAGTCATGGCGTGCAAAAAATCAGTGCGTGGGTTGTTGAAAAGGAATTTGATGGCCGGACACCGGATGCCTGGGCGCAGGATGGCGTAACCGAAGTATCGAAAATTCCGCGACGTTCCCCGATGCACGGTTCCCGGGAAACGATGAAAAAGCTCCTGGCGCCGGGCATGATCGCCCTGCTTTCGGATACGATAGGATTCCTCACCCTGCTGTTCATTAACATCAGGATCATTCAGGAATTGGCCATCACCGCCAGCATCGGCGTGGCGGTCATTATATTGACCAACCTGTTGTTGCTGCCCGTTCTGTTGTCGTGGGTGCAATTACGCAATCCACACAAGTACCGCGAGCGGCTACTGAATAATGCTCATGAGATTTCGGGGTTTTGGCTTTTCCTCACCAACTCCACGGAACCGAGAAGGGCGGCGGCAGCCATTGGTGTTGGCTTCATATTATTTCTTATTGGTCTCTGGCTGGCCCAGGGAATGAAGATCGGTGATTCCGAAGTGGGCGTTCCCGAGTTACGATCAGAAGCCCGCTACAACCAGGACGCTGTCCTGATTTCCTCGAAATTCTCACTGGGTGTGGATCTGCTCACCATTGTTGCCGAAACGACGCCTGATGCCTGCACCGAAAACCACCAGGTGATGGAATCAATCGACCGGTTTGCCTGGAACCTGTCGAATGTCGAAGGGGTGCAACAGGTTATTACCCTGCCCAAGGTGGCCAAGGTTGTGAATTCCGGCTGGAACGAGGGCAATGTGAAATGGCGCATCCTGCCACGTGACAACTACCTGATGCGGCAGGCGCTGAGTGGTATCGAGACCGGAACCGGTTTGTTGAACAGTGACTGCAGTGCGATGCCGATCCTGGTTTTTACAGAGGACCACCGTGCAGAGACCATCGCCCGCGTGGTGGACCGGGTCAAGGAACTGCGCGAGGAAATGAACATTCAGGCACTCGAATACAAGATGGAGCATGAGGCCCTTGAAGAACTGGCCTCTGGTGAAGGACCGGTCACCGAAGACATGCTGAAGTTCCGCCTGGCCACGGGCAATGTCGGCGTAATGGCCGCAACCAACGAGGATATTGAGGCAGCGGAGAAACCCATGCTGGCGCTGGTCTTTGCCGCCATTATTATTCTTTGCCTGATTACCTACCGGTCGATTCGCGGAACGATCTGTATTGTTCTGCCTCTGGTCCTGGTGTCTACCCTGGCCGAAGCCCTGATGGCGGTCTACGGTATCGGCCTGAAGGTCAATACGCTGCCAGTGGTTGCACTGGGTATCGGCATAGGTGTGGACTACGGTATTTACATGTATAACCGCCTGGATGATTTGCTAACACAGGGGTTTTCCCTGCGCGAGGCGTTTTACCGAACATTGAGGCTGACCGGCAGGGCCGTGATATTCACTGGGTTCACTCTGGCTGCCGGGGTTGGTACATGGATGTTTTCCGATTTGCAGTTCCAGGTGGATATGGGTCTGTTGCTGGCATTTATCTTCCTCGCCAACATGGTGGGTGCGATCATCCTGTTGCCGGCACTGGTGCGCTGGCTGGTTTACCCGAAACACAAACGCGCACAGGCGGAGAAGCCATTGGGCGTAGAGTTGGAAGCGCAGGCCAAAGCGGCACAGTAGCCGGTAGTCTCTGCGCAGCCCGGGCGTCTCAAAAATGGGTTGCAATCAACCACGTAATTACGTAGATTCAGTGGCATGAAGATTTCACCAGCAACCATCGGTTTTCGCCACCTGCGCCGATCCTGGATCAAAATTCCGGGCTGGGTTGCCGTGTAAATCAGATAGATCGCTAATTAAGCAGAAAAACCCAGCCCAGTGGCTGGGTTTTTTGATTTGGAGAACTGAAAATGCAACATTTTTTGAGTACCGTTGACTGGACACAGGAACAACTGGACGGACTCCTGAGGCTGGCAGTTGATCTGAAGCAGGATCCTGTCCAGGACCGCTTAAAGGGAAAATCCATTGCCCTGATGTTCCTGAATCCTTCGATGCGCACGCGCACCTCTTTCGATCTTGGCATGCAACAACTCGGTGGTATCGCGATTGTTTTGCAGCCGGGCAAAGATGCCTGGGGTGTCGAATTTAACGCCGGTGCGGTGATGGAAGGTGATGCCGAGGAGCACATTGCCGAAGTGGCCGGCGTATTGTCACGTTATTGCGACCTGATCGGACTGCGCGCGTTTCCGTTATTCAAGGACTGGTCAACCGACCGGGAAGATGCAGTGATCCGCTCACTGGCCAGGCATGCTTCCGTGCCGGTCATCAATATGGAAACCATCGTTCACCCCTGCCAGGAACTGGCCCTGATGATGACGCTGAAGGAGCATTTTGGCGAAGTCAGGAATCGAAAATTTGTACTGACCTGGACCTGGCATCCAAGGCCACTGAACACGGCCGTCGCCAACTCGGCCCTGTTAATAGCCAGCAAATTCGGGATGGACGTAACATTGCTGTGCCCGGAAGAGGCCTACCGGCTGGATCCCCAATTTGAGTCGGCGGCAAGCACTTTTGCTGACCAGTCGGGTGGAAGCTTCCAGCTAACTCATGATATTGAAGAGGCTTATACCGGCGCCGACATGGTTTACGCCAAGAGTTGGGGCGCCCTGCCTTTTTATGGCAGACCCGAAGAGGAATGGGAACTGCGTAAGAACTACCGTCACTTCATGGTTGATGAGGAGAAAATGGCGCTGACCAATAATGGTCTTTTCAGCCATTGCCTGCCGTTGCGCCGAAATGTCAAAGCGACTGACGGAGTGATGGATGCGGGTTATTGCGTGGCACTGGATGAAGCGGAAAATCGCCTGCACGTGCAAAAAGCACTGATGCTTAACCTGCTTGGCCTGTAATTGAAATTGAGAGTAAAAAAGAGATGACTGAAAAAATCGTTCTGGCGTTTTCTGGTGGCCTGGATACCAGTTACTGTGTGTTGGACCTGGTGCAAGATGGATTTGAAGTCCACACGGCGTTTATCGATACCGGCGGAATGGATGCCCAGGGCAGGGCCTATATCAGGAACCGGGCAGAGAGCCTGGGCGCCACGCAGCACCACGAAATCGACGTTTCCCAGGAAATCTGGGATGAGTTCGTCAAGCCTCTGGTCTGGAGCCATGCGAGGATGCTGGGTGAGTATCCCTTGTTGTGTTCCGATCGCTACCTGATCGTGAAAAGTTGCCTGCAGTTATGTGACGAGCTAGGCACCCGGCATTTCGGTCACGGTTGCACCGGGATGGGAAATGACCAGTTACGTTTCGACCAAACGGTCCGTAGCCTGGGCGATTATGAAATTCACGCCCCCATTCGCGACCTGCAGTCACGGGTTCAGGCGGTACGCGACTATGAACTCCAGGTGATGGCTGATGCGGGGATCGAAGTGGAAGCATCGGCCAGCCGGTATTCGATCAATGAGAACTTGCTGGGAGTAACCATTTCAGGAAGTGAAATCGATGAGTACCTGCCGCCGGCGCACGATGCCTGGAGCATGACAGCTGCTCGCGAAAACTGGCCTGGCGGGGCACTGGAAATCCGTGTGGGTTTTGAGCAGGGGGTTGCGGTCAGCCTGGACGGTAAACAGATGAATGGCCCTGATATTCTCAAAGTACTCAATTCACAGCTGGGTTCGTGGGGCGTCGGTCGGCATATATATACGGGCGACGTTTCTATCGGACTAAAGGGCCGTATCGCTTTTGAGTGTCCTGGCATAGACGGCCTGCTGGCTGCTCACCAGGCTCTGGAGGATACCGTCAATACGCGCTTCCAGAACCAGTTTCGCCAGCAGATCAGTAATCGCTGGGCTGAACTGGTCTACACCGGTTTTTTCTATGAACCACACAAGCATGATCTCGAAGCCTATCTGTGCAGCTCACAGGAAATGGTCACCGGGGAGGTAACACTGTATACGGCTGGCGGAACGCTTGCTGCGGTCGCCGTCGAGTCACCCTACCGCTTGCATAACCCGGACGCCGTCTATGCACAAAGTGCTGACTGGACTCCGGAAGAAGCGGTCGGTTTCATCAAATTACTGGGGCAGAGCACAACCCTGGCTGGAAAAGTCCGGGGGCGGGCGGGATGAATTCCTCGGTAATCCTGGGGCATCTCGAGGCACTTGTAGCCTGCGACACCCAGAATCCCCCGCGGTTAATTAACGGCGGGTCGGAGATCTTCAGTTATTGCACCAACCAGGTGGGTGCGGATTTCGACGTCACGACCTGGGACCATGGCGACGGCCATGTGACCTGGTTCGCCAGGCGTGGTAATCCAAAAGTATTATTCAACGTACACCTGGATACCGTGCCTGTGGGGGACGGCTGGTCCAGTGATCCCCACCGCCTTACCGTCAGGGACGGGCGGGCATATGGCCGTGGCAGTTGCGACATCAAGGGCGCGGCAGCGGTCCTGCTTGCCCTGGCCGGGGAGGGTGTAGCTAATCTCGCCCTGCTATTTACCTCGGATGAAGAGGGCGCAGGTGGTTGCTGTGTGTCCCTGTTTCTGGAAACACCCGAAGCTAAGCAATTCGAGCAAGTTATTATTGCCGAGCCAACACGCTGCCAGGCTGTTTTGGGACATCGTGGTTTCCTGTCGGTTAAAACCTGGTTCCATGGCACCCCGGGACACTCCTCGGAAAGCCGCGCCCTGTATGAAAACGCAAACCACCAGATGGCACGCTGGGCCGCCGCATCTCTGCAGGTAGCAGAAGCCAGAAAAGAGGCGGACGATGATCCGGGCAGTTGTCTCAACATAGGTCTCGTGGAAGGTGGAACCAAGAGCAATGTCATTGCCGGCCAGGCTTTTGTGCACTGGAGTGCGCGACTGCAGCCCGGTGACTCGAACGACGCCTTTCTTAATGAGATTCAAAGCTGTGTTCCTCCCGGGGCACAGGTGGATTGGGAGGTGCCCTTCCGAGGTGAGCCGTTGCCGGCCGCCGGCAGGGATGGGCAGGCTGCCCTGGAATTCTGCGAGGCTCATGGGTTGCCACGGGGCGAGGCGGTGGATTTCTGGACGGAAGCGGCACTGTTCTCCGCGGCCGGCTTGCCGGCACTGGTGCTTGGACCCGGGGATATCGCCCAGGCCCACGTCACCGATGAGTGGGTGGCCCTGGAACAATTGGACAAAGTCTATGAGCTTTATAGTCGGGTGGTGAATAAAGATGGCTGAAATCAGAAGTATCGTGAGCCAGGTCCTGAGCCAGCTGGGAACCAGCCGTGAGGCCCGCTATTACCTCAAGCAGTACAGCAGTGACAGTGAATTACAGTTCGCCGTCATCAAGATCGGTGGCGCGGTTCTGGAGGAGCAGGTTGGGCCGCTGGCGGCCGCACTGGCCTTTTTGCGCAATTTGGGCCTGATGCCCATTATTCTGCATGGCGCCGGGCCTCAGCTTGATGTTGCTTTGCAGGAAGCGTCTATCGAAACCGTGAAACGTCGCGGGCTGCGGGTGACCACCCCTGACGTGATGGAAGTGGCCCGCCCGGTAATTTATCGCGCCAATCGTCGCCTGGTGAGTGCGCTGGACGAGCAGGGCGTTCGCGCCCAGGGCATCCAGCACGGCGTATTCGTTTGTGATTACCTTGACCGTGAAGAATTTGGACTGGTCGGCGATATCCGCCACGTTGATCTTGAAGCCATCAAGGACGTGGCACATCAGGGGATAATGCCGGTAGTCGCTTGCCTGGGTGAAAGCACGACCGGACAGGTAATGAACATTAACGCCGACATTGCTGCGCGTGAACTGATCTGGAAAGTAAAACCGCATAAAATCATATTCCTGACTGGAACAGGTGGTCTGCTGGATGAATCGGGCCGCATCATTTCCGCAATCAGCCTGAGAACGGACTACGAGTACCTGGTGGAGCAGGATTGGGTGCACTCCGGGATGCAACTCAAGCTGGAGCAAATCAGTCAGCTACTGTTGGGTTTGCCCGACAGTGCTTCGGTATCGATTACCTCGGTTGAAAATCTGGCGAAGGAGCTGTTTACCCACCGGGGCGCCGGTACCCTGATCCGGGTGGGTGAAGACATACTCGAACACGCTGAATTCACACCGGAACTGGCCGCCCGGGCAACCGCTTTGCTTGAGCAAAGTTTCGGTCGCAAGCTGGCGGAGGATTATTTTGAGAATTTGCCGCTGGAGTGCGTGCTCAGTAGTGAGTCAAACGGAGCAATGGCGGTGGTCCTGAAAGGTGTGGACGGCGTGCCCTACCTGGACAAGTTTGCCGTAACGCCGGAAGCCCAGGGCGCCGGGCTTGGGGCTGCGGTCTGGCAGGCACTGATCCACCGTTGTTCAAGACTGTACTGGCGGTCACGCACCGGCAATCCGATCACCTCCTGGTATTTCGAGCAGGCTGACTCAAGTTTCACTGAGGACCAGTGGGTAGCGTTCAGTGTGGGCATTAACGATTTTGACCAGATCAGGCGTTGCAAGGAAGAGTGCCTTTCAAGGCGGGAAAGCTGGGTGGAGAATCCAGATGAATAGAGTCGTTGTGATTGGTGCAAGGGGCTATACCGGCGCAGAACTTCTGCCGATACTGCACAAACATACTGACTTCGAAGTTATCGCTGTGAGCTCTGGCAGCGTGGCAGGCGAGCCTGTCAGTGCACACGTCAGAGGTATGGAAGGGAGTGAACTGTTCTTTTCGGACATTCGTCCCTCAACCGTTGGCAAGCTCAATGCCGATGCCTGTGTGTTGGCGCTACCGAACGGCCACGCTGCTTCCTGGGTGAGCGTGCTGGATCAAAATGCGCCGGATACAGTGGTTGTAGATCTGAGCGCAGATTATCGCTTTGATTCGAACTGGGCCTATGGTCAGCCTGAGCGTTTCGCCAGTCAAATCATGGGCGCAACGCGGATTTCCAACCCGGGCTGCTATGCGACTGGAACCCAACTGGCACTCGCACCACTGCTGGAATTGCTGGTAGGTGTGCCGACGGCATTTGGCGTTTCCGGTTACAGCGGTGCAGGAAAAACGCCCTCGCGTAAAAATAATCCGGAGGTGCTGAAAGACAACCTGCTGCCCTATGCGTTGGTAGATCACATTCATGAACAGGAGGTCTCGCATCACGTGGGTCGTGAAATAAGGTTTTTACCTCACGTAGCGCCCTTCTTCAGAGGAATCAGCCTGACACTGGCAGTCGAGCTTTGCCAGGCATTGTCGGAACAGGAGTTACTGGCGAGATACCGTGAATTCTATTCGGGCTTCCCCCTGGTCGAAGTGCGGGTCGGGGTGCCGGAAGTCAAAGAAGTGCAGGACAGCCATCGGCTTATCATCGGTGGATTTGCCGTAAGCGAAAGGAACCCGTGCAGTGTTTCCCTTGTGGTGGTGTTGGACAACCTGCTGAAGGGTGCGGCCACGCAGGCCGTGCAGAACCTGAACCTGGCCTTCGGCCTGGATGCAATGACTGGAATTGATATACAAAAGGGTAGGCGGACATGAAAAACTATCTCTGGCAGGAGGGCGGCAGCGAACAGGTGGACCAAACCATCATGGAGTTCATGGCCGGTGAGGACGTGATTCTCGATCGCGAGCTTTTTCCATTCGACATCCAGGCTACAGCGGCGCATGTGCGGGGTCTCGAACGAATCGGTATTCTGGACGCCGGGGAAAGCGAAACACTTTGTCGCCTGCTGGACGAGCTCCGCGAGGAATTTGCAGCGGGGCGTTTTATTCTGGATGAGCGGTTTGAGGATGGCCACTCAGCGATTGAAATATTCCTGACCGGAAAGGTGGGCGATACCGGTGCAAAGGTCCACACCGGGCGCAGCAGAAATGACCAGGTGGCTGTGGCTACCCGACTCTATCTCAAGGATCGCTTGCAGCAACTGTCCGGCTTGTGCGCCCGTATAGCCCAGGCCTGCCTGGTACGGGCTGAAAAACATGCGGATGTGCCGATGCCGGGCTATACGCATCTGCAAAGGGCCGTGCCTTCAAGCATCGGACTTTGGATGGGCGCCTTCGCCGAGGCTTTTACCGATAACCTGGCTTTTGCATCCAGTGTATTGAAGCTGGTGGATTGCAGCCCGTTGGGAACCGCCGCGGGATATGGTGTCAACCTGCCTCTCGATCGCGAAGGAGTTGCCAGGGAGCTGGGTTTTGGGCGAATCCAGGTGAACCCTATGTACACGCAGAACAGCAGGGGGAAATTCGAAATCATGGCGCTACAGGCCGTAGCGCACGCAATGCAGGATGTGCGGCGATTAGCCTGGGATCTCAGCCTGTTCACCACCAGTGAGTTCGACTTCATCAGTTTGCCGGCCCAGTACGTAACCGGGTCTTCGATCATGCCCAATAAAGCAAACCCTGACGTTGTTGAGTTGTTGCGGGGCCGTGCTGCGACCATAGAGGGCGCGGTGATGGAGATCCAATCCGTACTGTCGCTGCCATCCGGTTATCAGCGTGATCTTCAGCTGACCAAGGCGCCAATGATGCGAGGACTGAATGCAGGCCTGCAGGCGCTCGCAATCGTGCCGCCGCTGATTGCTGGAATGCAGTTCAAGCAGGAAAACATGCACGCCGCGATCTCACTGGAAATGTTTGCCACCGACCTGGCACTGGCAAAATCAGCGCAGGGCGTTCCATTTCGTACAGCTTACCTTGAAGCCAAGAAGGATCTGGAGGGCAAGGTCGAAGCAGATGCTGCGTCCAGCCTGGCGCAGCGGGTCTCGCCGGGCGCTTGTGGTGATCTCCGGCTAGATTGGATTGGTCAGCGGTTGGAGCAGGAAATTCAAGCAGTTGGCGGGCCAGAAATCTGCCCCTGAAATCTTTTTTCAAAAATATCCAAATTAGTGCTTGACGCACAAGTCCCAGTCTCTATAATGCGCCTCCTGCCTGGTTGATCCATGACCGAGCAGATCAGTCCGGCGGGAAACAGTTTGTAATTATTTTCCGTTTTAATGTTGACGCTATGAATCAGGTTAATATATAATGGGCGGCCCGCCACAGCACTGGCAGGGGATTCTGAAAAGAGTCTTCGAAGCAGCTATCCGAAACGGATAAACTGCGGTGCTGATAGTGCGGTAGATCTTTAAAAATATAAGGTAACTTGTGTGGGCGCTCGCGTTGATGAATTTGCAATTAACGAAAGCGACCATGCCCTGAATTATAGATAGATGTAATCGGGAGCAAGGTTCAGCTTTCAGCTATAAGTACTTAGATGGAAGACTTTAGGAAAGACCTTCGGGTCGGACTTTTAGTTGGATATTGAAAAACTTTTAAACTGAAGAGTTTGATCCTGGCTCAGATTGAACGCTGGCGGCATGCCTAACACATGCAAGTCGAACGGAAACAGGACGCGGTGATCTCTTCGGAGTGAACTTGTCGCTGTCGAGTGGCGGACGGGTGAGTAATGCATAGGAAATTGCCTCGAAGTGGGGGATAGCCCGGAGAAATCCGGATTAATACCGCATGCGCTCTACGGAGCAAAGTGAGCCTCTGATTTAAGCTCATGCTTTGAGATATGCCTATGTCGGATTAGCTTGTTGGTGGGGTAAAAGCCTACCAAGGCGACGATCCGTAGCTGGTTTGAGAGGATGATCAGCCACACTGGGACTGAGACACGGCCCAGACTCCTACGGGAGGCAGCAGTGGGGAATATTGGACAAT
>RCNC010003023.1_pt1 | contig 11057 bp, 4 predicted proteins | sample 2041301 | NCBI WGS metagenome assembly RCNC01 (sample SAMN09708231, study PRJNA481090) | Marine sediment metagenome, whole genome shotgun sequencing project. | biome: marine sediment; feature: ocean; material: sediment; isolation source: Sewage treatment plant 13A marine sediment (STP13A) ... | reverse complement strand
TCAAAACCATCGGCAATTTGTGGTCTTGGAGCTCCAAGAGTTCCTAACTTTTCAAATTGTAAGTCATCAATCCAAAAGGTATAACCAAATCCGCCAGTATCTACTGTATTTGCAGCATACTGAAGCATCCCTCTTTCTTCAATAAGTTTAGAAGGGTCTGGAATTGGAATAATATATTTAACCCAGTTTGTACTTAAAAGTATATTCTCTACACCTGCTTGATATTTATTTTCTAGAAAGTCTATACCAAAACCTATATTACCAATAGTGACACCTCGTGAAGCCTTAGCCCAAAACGTTAAGGCATCGAATCCTGTTAAGTCGCGACCAGCACCATCTACTCTAAGTATACCACCAGCATAACCGCCTTCTGGGTCGTCTGCATTAGGCACATCAAACCGCAAAGAGAATTCACTTTCGTAGCCGGCACCATCAAAACTCACAGCCGTTGCTTTTGAACCTGAAAAAGGAAAATAAAAGTTAGAACCAAGACCAATAGGCGCGTCTATAAATATCTCTCCGTTATTAGAGTTGGTTGCAAACTCTACCTCATCTGATAAATCTCTTTCACAACTAACAGTTACTATAAAAATCAGTGTTAAAAAGAGAGCCGTTTTTGTATAAATAAATTTTATATTCTTCATTTTTCTAATTTTTTATTTACCAATATTGATATGTATGTATGTTCTAATTTCCCATTCGTTCCCATTATCAAATCCAACGGGACTTATAATAGGTGCTGGAGCAAACTCAATTGCTTCATTAGGACTATATCGTGGTGAATATTGATCCAATGAACGCCATGTGCCACGTATTCCAATTCTAGTATTTGGTAATATAAACCAATCTGGCTTCCCAAGACTCGTTGACAGGTCCAACATTAATTGTACGGGGTATGTTAAGTTGAAATCACGATGATAATCAAAAGGGCCCCAATCATCAATTTTAAATGAATGAACCACTTTAATTTTATTATATATTAATCTAATGTCACCTCCAATGCGTGTAATTAATCGCTCATCGCTACCATTTGCCTGACCGTTACCTGCATACAGGTTCGCAATAATACCTAGGTCTGGACTAATTTTAGATACAATACGCGTATGTGCCTCCCATAGATCTTCTGCAGGGGCTGAATTAGGAAATGCGAATTGCGTACGATCAGCTAAAAAGCCAATAGCAGCATCTTGCGCTGTTGGATGATGGCGATAGATAAACCCAAGATTAAAAGCAAGCTTCGCATCTTCCTGGCGATCATTGTCCCATTCGTACATCCAAGTCCCTGGTGTAGGGTCGTATGTAATTAATAACTCACCTGCTGTTGTTTCTCTGTTAGATCTCACAACAAATGGATCGTCTATAATGTTTCTTAGTCTTCCTGGAGCTTGCACATCGTTAGGCATTGCAGCTACAATAGGTTTTTGCCACAAGAAGTTAGGTGCAATTTGAACATTACCAAAGCTGTACGTGAACCCAGTCAAGAAATTAGTTTGGTTACCACTTCCAGAATCCTTAAGTTTCCAACCAGTAAAGGTTCTTGTTTGATCTGCACCACCACCAGCAACCAAGCCTTGTGCAGCACCTTGTGCATACCAATTGAATACACCTTTTTGATACGTGATTTTTGCTTTTCCTCCCCAATTATCTTCAGAATTGACTTTATCATTATAAATTATATAATTTCCTGGTGTACCTTCTGCGACTTGAAATTCTCTGCCATTTAATGGTTGGCCTCCCCAAATACCACCAAGCTCTAGTTTAAAATCTCCAAATTCTCTTTCGATATGAAGTGCCACTCTGCGGGTTTCTGGAACTGGTATGGCATAAGAACTAACCGTTTGACTTTGTTCATCAACATCATTGTGGTAAATAGCAGTCACACCATAATGGCCAAATTTTCTACTATATTTTAATAGGATCGCAGGGTTTGCTCCCCACCATAATTGTTGGCCAAAAGCTACCTTAAATCCTGTTATGGCATTCTTGCCATCAATTTCAAGACCATTAATTTCACCTTGATAGATATCTAGGTTTGGTCCATAATTTGCTTCAGGATACAATCCGAAGAAATCGCCTTCATAGCCCCAATGATAATGTCCTGTTCTATAAAATCCTCGGAGATCAAAATCTTTGGCTTTCCATTCGAATTCAGCATTATAGACTTGCACTCTATTTACGTCGGAAAGATCCACATTTCCTTGGTCGGAATTAACCGATTTAGTTCGCCCTCTATTTTCATAAAAAATTTCGTCAATTGGATTATCTGCCACATTCCCAAGAATATTGAAGTTAACATTGGCTCTCATATTTGGTGCTGGATTACCTTCTACACCAAAATAGTAAGACTGCATATGATCAAAACCAAGGGCATTAGGAAATTCTCCTCCGTCTGGATCAGCTTCGTCTGGAGTCGTAATCAAGCTGCCTCCTGTATTGAATGTTGTAAATTCGGCTCTTAACTGACTGATACGAATTTTTTGACTAGAACCTCCTGTTAAGGCTGCTTTATCTCCACGTGCTCTTAGTTTAGCATCGGTCAAATCAATATTCTTAAAATGATTGCTAACAAATTCAGCATTAACACCCTCGCCATAAGGATTTAATTGATGTGCTTCTTTTAACGCATAATAAGCCGCTCTTGGATACAGATCATAATTGCCTCTAGCATCTGTTGGTCCTTTTGCACAAATACCAAACCACTCCTCGTTCATGTTATTGTCACCTTCTTTTTCAACGTCCCTATAATAACCACCGTTTGACCATGATGCATTGTTATCATGAAGGTCCGCGTTTTTCCTGTCATCAAATCCATATTTCCACCATCCATCACTAAATTGAAATGTAAATCCTCCTAATGAATTTTCTGCTTTTCCTAAACCAGCCGCATTTTCATAGATCTCTTTCCAGTTTTCAACCATATAAAAGGCTTGAGACTCTTGATCTTCCGCATTGTTCACTGCATTGAAGGCATCTGCTCCAAACTCAGTAAACATAATTGGCTTATTAAGTTTATCCTTAACCACCTGAAACATATCACCAAAAGAAACACCACGATATACATTAGTACCATATATGTCGATATCTGGACATTCTTCAGCTATTATATCAATAAACAAAACATCACCATTACACATGGCTACCGGGTGAGAAGAATCTGCAGCCTTGATTTTTTTAGCAGCCTCATTCATTAGCTTATACATAGGTCTTCCACGTGATTCCCCTATAAATGCTCGTTCCTCTTCTGCATCTGGAAAATCTTCTGTTTCAGCTCCTTGCCAGAAAAGACCATAGTTATTTTCATTACCTAGCAAATACAACAACAGACCTGGTGTATTTTTATATCCTTTTACCAACTCATCCACTTCTGACATTAAGAATTCTTGGGTACGCGCATCAGAGTAATCGGTAATAGGAGTCCAAACACCATTTAAGGTTAATCCATATCGTCCAAACGAATGATTTAGCATGGTATAAATGCCATAGTTTTCGTAGATATACTTTATCCATTTTGCAGGCACGCCTGTATATTGACGTATAACATTGACTCCCATATTCCTGAGTAACCCCATTTCTGCATCAAGTCCTGATTTAATCACATCATCTGACTTCTTCCAAAAATTAGCATTCACCGTATTTGTCCCAATAGGTATATAATCCCAGTTCATACCATTCATCATGAAATCCTTTCCGTTCACTACTAGTTTAGTTCCAGAATCATTTGTTTCAACAGATACTTTATCAGCCTGGGCAAAAACACCAATTGAAAGTAAAAATAGAACTAGTCTAAGAAATTTGTTTTTCATAGTATTGTTAGTTTAAGTTTATCCATAATTATTAAAATAATAAGTTATCAATTTAGTACATGATCTTGTATAATTCTAAAAACAGACCTATACAAAAACCATACATCAATAAATTGTTAAACCTATAATGTTGATATGGAGCGTTTTAATTATTTTTTAAAAGTATCTAATTGGATTATACATACTTAATTAGAATACGATGTATTGAATATGTTGATGCACTTTTTTGACTATTCGGTATATTTATTTTTTATTACTTCAAAAGTCAGCTTCTTGTTTCTTTCAATATCAACCATTCCCCAATATTCTTCATTTGGAGAACCGTCATATGGAACACCACTACTATTTGGGGCCCATCCTCCAGGATCTTGGGAGTCATTATTTCCGGCCTTCCACCATCCATCTGTAAATGAGAACATGGCCACACCAGAACATATATCAGTAGAGTTAAAGACTGAATTTAAAATATTCTTGTTGGCATCTGCTTGCGCTTTTTCGTTATTCCCTTCTTCATAACCATCCCTTGAAATAGTCATATAGCTATCCCCTCCAGCTTCCGATAAATACATTGGTTTTGAACTAACTGCACTCCATTGAGAAAAAATAGTTGTAGGATCATCCCAGCGATACACATTCATTCCCCAAACATCAATATTTTTTGATAGTGAGAGAGCCAATGAATCAGGTAATTCACCATGAGCAGTAGTCACTGGATGTGATGGGTCGTTTTCATGAATAAGTTGAGCAGCATTATTCATGGCATTATACCAGTTCTTTATATCTCCATCAAACCATTCCGGATGATAGTTATACTCATTGCCAAGTTCCCACATTAAGATTGCGTTATGATTTTTATAGGTGTTTACATAATCTATAAATGAGCCTGAAAGAATATCGAAGTTTCCGTCTTGGTTGTAACCAAAACCAAGAACAACTTTTAAACCTGCTGCTTCTATCTCATCGAGAACGGCTTTATCATCAATAGGAGAATATACTCTGATAGTATTGATACCAGCCTCAACCATTAATTCTAAATCTTCAGTCAAGTTGCTGAAGTCTCTATTATCGCTTCCTTTTGGAACAGGATGATAACAGATTCCTTTAATGGTATAAGGAGAATCATTCACTAATATTTGCCTTTCAGAAGTAGTGGCAATATCTAAAGCAATTTTTTTAGTACAGCTCAAAAAAGTGATTGCAATAAGTAAAAAATAAAGGTAATGCTTCATTGTCTCGATTTTAATTATACAGTTCTATTCTGCAGAAGGAGGAACCAAAACGTCTTTCATCAACTTATTTAGATCGCCGTTATAAGTTTTTGTTATAGGATTCCCATCTCGTGTTAATCCTTCAAACGTTCCATTGTCCACTAAATCCCATATAACATATTTAGCTTTACCTTCTACTGTGAATAGCCCAAAGTGCTTTTCTGAATTACCAGGATTGTTTCCACCTTTCCAAGGTTCATCAAAGCCCTCGAAGTAAAAACAAGATAATCCTGCTTCATTTGTCCAATCACGCATGTGTTTGTAATACAGTGCTTCTTTATATTCGTCGGATGATTTGGACCCTTTAGGGCCATAATAACCAGTTGACACGCTTGCCCATCCGGTTTCGCCAACATGAATAGGTTTATTAACACCTAAACTTTTCATATAATCTTCTACGGATTGATATTGAGACATGGCATATTTTTTCGCTCTCAACATAGCCGAATCAATTATTTCTAAATCTGTCATTTCTTCTTGGCCTTCTGATTCTAACCAAAATTCAGGTTGATAATGTGTGTCATGCATGGGATAGGTATGCATTGAAATAAAATCTACAGCTTTAATTAATGCGTTTAAATCTTCGACATGATATTCTTCACCACCGCCTCCCCAGGACGCAAAATTATCTGAACTTGTAATCCACAAATCTTTAGGCAACTTTCCAGAATTTTTCAATTCTTGCAAATGATTTACCCATTTTAAGATGACGTTTGGCTGCACATAATAACTCGCAGCCCATTTTACCATGGCCTCATTTCCTACAGCAATTACTTTTACTATATCTGGATATTGATTTGCAAGTCTCACCGCCTCTTCAATTTGAGGAGCATTGGCTTCGCTTTCCTGATTGTGATCAGGTGTTTCATCTGTGAATGCATTTTTACAATCTATCCAAGCGCCTAACATCAAATACATTTCAAAGTCAGGATCTTCTTTTTTTAATTCTGAAATTGCCTTTAATATATTAGAAGCTTGTGGTAAATGCACTTTATAAGTACGTAAGATTCTGATTCCCATTGCAGATAATAGTTTCATATCTTCCTTGATTTCATCTAATGTTGGTTCAATATCATGATCCACATATCTATACCCTCCATAGGACATTGCCAAATATTTAGGGTTTCCTAAAATGTCTTTTGCTGTTAAATTTAATTGCTCCTTCACGGTATTAGTATTACTCTCTTTGTTAGTCTTGTTGTTACATGAAAATGTTAGGATCACAGTTAAAAAATAAACAATAATTTTTACGTTTTTCATCATGCCTTAATCTTTACTTATTTTATTATTGAAACTATTATTTGATCGATCTCTCCTGTTCTTTCAAACACCTTTTTACTTGTCTCCTTATTAAGGCTAAGGCCTTCAAAGTTTTGTGGAGCAGAATCATTAAATATAATTTGTACACTTTCTGTTTCCGATAACTTATAGATTACAGGAATTTGACAATATGTAAAGCAAAGTGAATTTTTTTCCAACTCAATTTGCTTTTCTTGGCTATTTACATCCAGATAATTGAAGGTTTCAGGTTCTTTTAGGAACTCTTCTTTTCTTAATAAGCCAGGATTAAAATGTAATTTACCATCGTGAACTAACACGCCTAATTCACCAAACCTGCTTAAAATATCTTCTTTTACCTGACCTGTCATTCCTGGTTGTTGGGCACCTTTTCCTCCAGGAGTATGAGAATATGGATCTGTAGGGAAAGCGCCATATAATTCCGGAGATTTGTGAACGCCTATTCCTTCATAAATTTCATAGAAATGTTCTAATAGTTTTCCTATGGTCACTTCACTTTCCTTATTCTCAATTGCTAACAAACAAGTTTCCATAACACTGAGTAATAATTTTGAAACCATATGCCAATAGATAGATCCTAATCCTTCGAATCCGAAGAATGTTCCAGATCTTCCAGTAAATGATTTATGGTCGAACACCTCTTCAAAGACATCCAGTAATAATGCTCTATCTTTTTCTATAAGTTCCTGGTACTTTTCTACAGGCAACTTTGATAGTGCTGCTTTTAGACTATTTGCGTTGTTGAAATTGCCATTAAAATGGTAGTTACCTGCGGTATCCTTTTCAATAATTTGAGTGTTTCCATCCTCTAACAGCTGCTTTAATAACTTCGATTCTTTTACCTTTTTAGAAGGAATAATATTTTTCTTAAAGAATCTGTGGAGTTCCTTATTTGGGTACAATATATAGCTATATTGATCCTCCCTGAACAAAGCGCTTCTTTTTAAGGCATCCAAAAGTTCTAAGGAGTCCTTTCCTGAAATATATCCTGAACTTAACACTGCGACCTGACCTTCTAACATTTCTGGTAAATAAGAAATGGATACTTCTGAATCACTTTTAACAGTCATCAAATTATATGAATGGTAAAGTTTATCTTCTCGTTTATTTGCATCGATTGAATGTTCAAGGTATTTTTTAGAGATGTTCAGGAATGCCAACAATCCCTTTTTAGTGATGGTTCCCTTGTCGCTGGAAAAACCATTATCGTATATATTCAATCTATATTCACTGCCTGCGTTTCCGAGTCCATCCAAGATAGTTTTTCTTTCTGAGTCTGAAATCTTGCCGGAAAGTAAATGAACATTATCTTTAAACGTCTCATGTACCTTATTAAAAAAGTTGGCCAATTCAATTGAAACTTCGTTACTTTCTTCAGGAATATTTTCAATTAAACCTTCAAAGAAATTTAAAAATCGTCGCAAATAGTTTAATGTAACCATTGAAACACCGTTTCCTACCAATGCATTATTGGCATCATTCCATTCGGGTCTTTGGGTATTCATCCAAATACCTGCTTCAGGGATGAAGTTGGATAGTTTTGCCAATACGGTTGCTAAAAGCTTCTCTAGAAGATTGACTTTATAAATGAAGAAATTTTCATCTCTAAGTAAATTTCCATCAGCACCCAATTCAATCCTTTTTTGACTGATTCGTTCATCAGATTCGTGATCAAAATCTATGGTGTCTTTCGGATTAATTAAAATGTCCTCGTAACTTTTTATTCTGTAAGGAACGTTTGCATAAACAAAGATTTCCTGGTTATAGTAGGCTCCTAACTGATTAGGATAATAATTCTCGATGAACTCTAAAAACTTAAGTAAATAGACAATCTGATGATCTCCCCAATAACCTATATAGGACCAAGGATCGTCTGGCTCTATGATTTCCCAATCAATACCACCTTTAGTTACACGATATGGGTTATATCCATCAAAAGTTGTTGCATTCAAAAATTTATGGATCATGCTCTCTATAAATTCGGGATACGAATGAGCAAGAGCTTCCCAGTTTTGAAAAATATCTCTCCAGTTACCTTCATAATCTAAAATTTTTGAGCCATCTTCATGTGTCGTATTAATGGAAAATTTATTCCATGGTCTACTAGGATCGCCATGTCTTCTGCTAAATTTGAGCGGCATGTATTCAAAACAAAGTCTTTTTAGGTTCTTATCCGTATCTTTATTTGCGATGTCTCTTAAATATTTAAGAGTAAACAAGTCCGGAAGATTTGCTAACAGATCTTCTTTTTTCTTCCTAACTTTTTTATTGGCATTCTCAATGTATTTTATAAAATCGTCTTTTTCGATATTATAGTTATTATCAAAAATACCACCTCTCATAATATTAAAAAGGGTATTGGAAAAATGTCTGGTATTTTTTAACCTGTCGGCTGTTAACTGCATTCCATCAGATGCTCCATCTAGTTCCAACAAACGTTTTGACCCTAAATCTATATCATGTTGGACCAATACAGAAAGATTGGTTTCATTTTTTATTTTTCCCGCAATCTTTGTAATCCCAACCATCGATTGACTAACATCGGCAACTATCATCCATGTTTTTTCTCCTTGACTCTTCAGAGCCAAATTAGAGCTAATAAAATATGCTCCTTTTTCAGCTTTTATGTCAATTTCTTGAACTACTTCTTGCCCTTTTCTGAAATCATCTAGCTGCAGTGAGGATATCAAGTATTTTGGATTATCGATCCCAATAGACCATGCCACTGTAGCTTTTAGGGCTTCACTTGGTTCAGCTTTATCAACAATGATAGCACTTAAAGCATATATACCTAATCCCAATTCGGCCTCTAATTCGCATTTTTTATAGGCATCTACTAAATTACTTCTGGTATTCTGTAAATCTGAAGGAACGCCATGAGGAAGTATATTTTGAATACCATCTAAAACTGTAATTTTAACTTCAGAATTAGAATTGTTAACCAAGGTCGATTTTTTAACAAACCCAAATTCATTACTAGAATTCCATTGATACCTGAAAGTGAGCCCCAGATCAGAATTGACTTCTTCAAAAATGACCTTGTTTCCAACATTATTTTTATACAGGTTTCTTTGAATTGAATAGATTCCTTCATATCTATCAGAAAATGGTTCCCATAAATATGTAGCATCTTCAGCATGAACTTGAAGGATGGTTTTACTACCAGTTAAGTCTGCTGATTCTGTTATTTTATCGTCTGTATAATATGGAAACAAAGATGATTCACTGTCTTTTCTACCTGCTGAAAGTCCTCCATTACTCGAAATGAACATCCAATGATTGCAATCACTTACGATACTCATGAAGAAGGGTCTCATTGCATCGGAATTGGAAATTTTGTAATAATTTTCATTATCAATAATAACCAGATCACCTTTGACATCTTTAGTGTCAAAGGATGTTTTGTTTTTTCCTATATAAATAGTATTTGGTTTCATTAATTGTAGCTTTTTTGGTTTGTTTTAATTAACCTGATTAGTTGAATATTCTATTACTAATACCATATCTGTTACTATGATTTTATTAATAACTCTTCTACTTGTTCCAAAGTTTTACCTTTGGTCTCAATTACAAATTTATAGACGAAGAATACTGCACATAAAGACAGCAGTGCATAAATTGCAAACGTCATTGTTGGTCCTAAATTCGATAGTTCCCATGGAAAGACCTGCGTTACTGAAAAGCTTATCAAAGAATTGAAAAAACCAACAACAGATATTGCTATTCCTTTTATTTTGCTTGGGAAGATCTCAGAGATCAACGTCCACATAACAGGCCCGAGTGATATTGCAAAGGATGCAACATATAATAAAATAGCTATCAGAACCAAAGTGGCGTTTATTTGAATAAAATTGGTAATTTCATTTCGTTTGAATTTTAAGAATTGCTCTTCATTAAGTTTGGTTTGTACTTCTGTAAAAAGAACTGATTGACCATCAAATGATTTGCCACTTAAATCGGCTAAAGCTGTCTTAATTTCAGGGTCACTTACTTTACTTAAGGTTTTTTCATTAAAATCATAGCTTGCATTATTAAAAGCAAACGTAGCCATTAACAATGCAATTGTCATAAATGAGGTACCAATAAGAAGAAGCGGTTTTCTGCCCAGTCTATCAATCAACCAGATTGCAACAAGCGTAAAAACCAAATTAGTAAGCCCAACGACTATAGCCTGCAAAAAGGATGAATCCGTACTACCTCCCGCTTGTTCAAAAATTGTTGGCGCATAGTAGAATACTGCATTTATACCTGTGATCTGTTGGAAAAATGCAATCCCTAAAGCTATTATCATGATGGTTGCATATCTACTTGAAAACAGATCGGCCAATCGACCTTTAGATTCTTTTTTAGCAACGCCTCTTTGAATTTCTGCAATTGTGGTATCGGCATATTCTTCCCCTCCAATTTTTGCTAATGTTTTGCTTGCCAGCTCGACCTTATTCAACTTTAATATCAACCATCTAGGGCTTCTAGGAACTGTCCATAGTGCCGCAAAATATATAAATGCAGGAATAGCTTCGACTCCTAACATCCATCTCCAGCTTTCACCTTCCATATTAACAAGAAAGTAGTTAGAAAAATAGGCGACTGAAATACCAATAACAATATTTAATTGGTTGAAGGAAACCAGGCTCCCACGTAGTTTAGGAGGTGCTATTTCTGCAATATAAATTGGTGCAATTAATAT
>RCNC010003022.1_pt1 | contig 11059 bp, 7 predicted proteins | sample 2041301 | NCBI WGS metagenome assembly RCNC01 (sample SAMN09708231, study PRJNA481090) | Marine sediment metagenome, whole genome shotgun sequencing project. | biome: marine sediment; feature: ocean; material: sediment; isolation source: Sewage treatment plant 13A marine sediment (STP13A) ... | reverse complement strand
GATACCGATATCGATTTACCGTGCTCGTATGGATTTATCTAATCCTTTCAATGGGATAGGGCAACTCGCAACACAAATCATACAATCAATGGCATTACAAATCTGTCAGATTGTTCAAATCTATAGACTCGATATTGTTTGCCCACCGACTACTTGCATTTGTAGTCTTCTCGACAGAACAAATAATGGTCAGAAATATTTTGATTTGAACTGGTAATATGTAATGCCTTGATATTGTGTATTGCGGCACGAAAGACAAAATTCGATACTTTTCAAAATTAGTTTAGATTGGAAGTAGTAACCTCCAATTGGCATCTTCAAGAATTTTGAAAATTAATCGGGATTATAACCCCAAAAAAGGCTCATGACATTGAACAACATGAGGCTATGGCCAGTTTCAGATTAAATACGCCACCATTTTTCGATCTTCGGAGTTGAAGGCCAGCAATGTTTTCAAACATAATCGGGATTATAACCCAAAAAAAGGTTGTGCCCCAAATCGCTATTAACAACGAGATTTTATCTTCAAATCGGTTTGCCTGTCACAGAATTGCATATTATCTGTACGACCAATAGCTTGCAGTGCTTTTAACTTTTTTTGGGTTATAATCCCGATATTTTTTCAAAGAGCGAAATGTAAGTTCTAATATAGAAAATCGACCCTATTTTAAGGCTTATACCAAATATAACGGTATGTTGCCCTGGTCCGACCCGGTTTTGCCTGTTGTTTCCCATCCGGAGAAAACTCCGGATGGGATAGCTTTCTATAAACTAGAATTTTTAAACAACATTTTTTGTGTATTCAAATTCCAGTTGAAATTATCGCCCAGGCCATTGTCTTTTTTAAAATTTTGTAGAGCACCTTTAGAGCCAGGCCCGAAATCACCGTCAATTTTTTTTGTATAGTATCCCACCTCTGCAAGCCTGGTTTGGATGAGCTTTGCGTCGTCCTTCTTGCTGGGATTCAGAAAAACTGACCCTGATGCTATGGTTGTGGATTTGGGTTCCTGCATTGTTGTGATTGTGGATTCGCTTTTTTGTTTAACGATAAACTTGGGTGTGTTGTCATAATTCTTTTCATTCTTGTATATTCCAACGCTTTGAGCATTGGTTTTTTCCCCGGGATCAACCTCATATTGAAGGCCGACATAGATATTGCTGTTAAATGAATCGGGACTGAAATCTCCGCCGGCAATCATAACACGCCACCCCTGGTCATAGACATATCCCACATCAAAAAGATCTTCCTCTCGCATCTGAGCGTTGTTTGTTATTTTCATTTGAAGAGATGTTTCCGGAGGGAGGCGATCTTTGCAAAAGGTCATGATATAAAAATCTTGTACCATGGTCGCACTCTTGGCAACCATTTTTTTCCAGGTAGATAATGTTTCAAATTCTTCTTTAGCTTTTCGGCCCGCCTCTGTTGTCTGCATATCAAAGGCATTGATCACGGCATGAAGATAAAGATCCATAAAAGATGAGATTTCTGTCATATCCACTCCCTCAAAAGAAGATACGGGAACATAATAGACTTCTATGTCCGGGTATGCGGGGGCAATCAGGGCTGTTCCTGAATTGTTGATCGTGACGCCGTTTTTATGAACTGTATAATCGGCTGCAAAATAAACTGAACTGCCCCTTCGGAATAGATCCTCAAAACTGAATATCCCTTCAACAATGAGCCGAGCCTTATTTTTCGTTTGATCAACTACCTCGAAGCCGGTGATCTGGATACGTGTCAGATCAAAATCTTCATAGGTGAAATCTGGATCATAGAAAGCATGCTCTCCACTTGGGCTGAATTTTACTTCAGGTATGGTATGCCTTTCCCCACGCACTTTATTTCCCATGGCAGCCAGAACAAATTTTACATGAGCCGGCTGCTTTGACATATCCGCGATGGTTCTATCCGGCAGGTCTATCACCATGCCTTTATCCTGGGTGGGTTCAGCCGTCTTCAAGCGGGTACTGGTAGGTAGACACCCACATAGAGACAATAATAAAATTAAAATTCCAATCCGAACTATGATTTTCTTATACATATATCCCCCTGCTATTCAAATTTTGTTTTTTCATATTTATTTATATAATCTTTGTCCTGTATTTGTTACATCATATGGTCCAGGACCCATATAATTCATCATCGATGGCGGCTGGGTATTGGTCACCTGAGCGTTCTGGGCACTGGTTGCTATGGCGTCTATAACTTTACCGATCATGTCTTTTGTATATTTTTGACCTAATTTATAACCCAGAAGTTTCGCGCCGACACTTCTTAGATACTTTGTCACTGCTGGATTGCGTTTAAGCTTATGTGCCCTTGCAATCATATCCACAAGCGCATCACCCCTGTCACCAAGCTTTTTTAAAGAACCCATCTTCATTACCTGGTCCACGGCGACAGCCACAGCCATTGCCTGGGCAATATCCCCTATTCCCTTGCCCTCGGAATATTTGTCTATTCCTGCTCTTACCGTTCCAAAGGCGGTTCCTGACATCCATCCTGCTCCTGGTACAAAGGATAAAATAAATTCCGCATCCTTGCCTCTTTTATCCAGGAAAATGGCAAGATCGGTCCAGTATCCCACCAGGTCTGCCCATGCGTTGGCATTGATGCTTTCTGCCTGGTTCTTGAAATTCTGGGCTTCTAGAAAAATTTTCAATATTTTAATCAATTGCGCTTTTGTTCTTTCTTTGCCGACCTGCTTGTCGATGACCAGCTTTTTCAATCCTTCGGGCAATCCTTTGAATATTTTTTCAAGCTCTTCCCTGGTATATATTTTAGTTGTTTCGAATGAGTCGTCACCCCCGCCACTACCTTCTCCTCCCCCACCGTATGCAAATACAATTTGCGGGGCTGACACTAAGAAAAACAGTATCAAGAAAGATACTATAATTTTCTTTGTTTTTTTACTTTTCCCCATAACAAGTTCCTCCTGTTGAAAAATTTTGAATATTAAATTATTCATATTACTTATCTCCCATCAATTGCCATAATTTTCTTTTTAGCATTCTCCAATGATCCAAATATCATCTTCTCAGGTAGTTCTGAGTGCCGGGGAACAAACTCGGGAACCATGGCTGCCAGCTCATTGCTGCTAAAACGAAACAGCCTGATACCGGGACTTGAGCCCCCCCGGTCATCGATATGGGTCAGATATAATTCCGTGTATGGAGAATTTGCCTTACAGGTAAAAACCATCCATTTTGAATTGGGTGACCAGGAATGCCATGAGTTCATGATAGGCTGGTTGCTGTTCAATGGCCTTGCCTCGCCACCTTCAGACGGAATGATGACCAGCTTGCTGTCAGGTTGAAGAACCAGTCCTGTAGGACTTTGTGTGAATACGATCCATTTTCCGTTGGGAGAGTATCTGGGAAAAAAATTACTGTATCCATTATGACTTGCACCTTTTAATGGTTTGGCCTGGCCACCGTTACCATGATTAAAGGGCAGCGCATAGATATCATATTGGACAGGGTATTTTTTATTTAAATCTGAAATTTTTTGCTTTGAGCTTTCTTTAAGTATTTTTTTTGCGACAACATTTTGAATGAGTTCGGGATTTGTTGGAACCGCAGAGAATAAAATCGTTCTTCCGTCCGGACTCCAGGATGGGGATGTCTGGACTCTGCTCTCCAGGCTGGCACCCGGCAAAAGACTGAAATGTTTGGTGCGGGTATCAAAAATAGCAATTCGACCGGTTGCCGGATAAAATAATTGAGAGAAGAACAAATCGTCCATCATGACAAATACCGATGTCTCATTAATCGTACCGGCGACAAACCGGCCATCAGGTGATATCCGGGCAAAAAGCCACATATTGTAAGTAGCAGGTTTTTGAGGGATGATCTCTTGCCAGGAATAAATAAGCTTATTCTCTATAACGACCTCTTTATTCATGTGTGTATATAAAAATGCGCCTTTATCACCTCCAGAATCCATATCAATGGCCATATGTCTGCTGTCAAGAGAGTACGTATGGCAATTGGCACAGATCGGTGGATCTGTCAGGACCGGTTCGGGAGCTTTGTATGAACCAAGATCTCCCAATGGCAGGCTCGTTTTTTCAGGGTTCTTTTTTGCTTTCAGGAAAGGGAGCGGTTTTCGCATAAACATCAATTTTGCATTAACCCTATCTTCTGAAAACCTTAAGGAAACATAGTCCCGGGAAATGGTCTCTCTGCCTGTCCAGCCGCCGATATCTTCTATGACGACTTCAATGTCATTTTGCCCTGCAGCTTTTTTAAGCCTGTTCCAGGCCTCTTTTTCAGGGATCCACCAGCGTTTATTGAACAATCCTTTCAAAAAAAATTTGTTGTTTATTTTGATGGTGATCAGCCAGGTGGTGGTGGTGGCTTCATCTTCCCACAAAAAAGCTGGAGAAGCCATATCCGGAGGCAGAACTGTGTCCGGCAGGGGTTCTATGATATTGATTGAACTTAAAGCGTTTTTCTTTTCCAGCGAATTAATCAGGGACAGCAGCTCACCAGGTGCTAAAGACTGGTAATCGGTATCCGCAATTAAAAAAAATTGTGAATTATTCTTCTGTCCGCCCGTTGTTTGACAAGGACTGGATACAATAATAGCAGCAATGATCAATGGCAAAAGCAAATAATAATTCCAGGGAAATTTTTCAGATCTTTTTATATCCATATCCCGCCCTGCACTGTGTTATGATTGCTAACGCCTCTTTGATATTGTAAAATATCTCCCGGTTGAGCATCTCATCTCTCAGTTTGCCATTAAAACTCTCATTGTAACCGTTTTCCCATGGGCTCCCTGGTTCGATGAATACTGTTTTTACGCCCATCCGTTCCAACCATCTACAAACCACCTTAGCTGTAAACTCCGGGCCATTATCATATCTAATATTTTCCGGAACTCCGTACATCAAAAAAAGATTACTCAAACAATGCAAAACATCATCGCTCTTGATACTGCGAGCTACTAAAAGTGCCAGGCAATGACGGCTGTATACAAAAAGGCGATCGCTTTTGGCGAGGCCGTTGATGATCGCCTCAGACAGGCCATCACAGAAATACTCCTGTTCTTTTTCACCACTCATATTGGTAAAGGCTAAGACGGCAATAGAAGGTTTGTCAGGTAACTGATATGCCATTCTTTCGATGGCCGCAACCACAAATACAGGCAAACCCATTTCTTCTTTGAACGCTTTGGCTCTTTTCCTATCAGTTTCCCAGCATCATCAGGATCCATTAGTACCTTGTACACCCTGACAGGATGTTTAATATTCTTAACACTATGATCTCCAAGATATTCGTAACCTAAATCTAACTTATCACGGATGTGGTCATATGCACTTCGAGAGATACAAACCCCACCAGCATCAGCCAATCCCTCTATCCTTGCAGCAACATTCACACCACTGCCGTAAATTCGATCCCCGTCCTGCACCACGTCCCCAATGTTCACACCAATTCTAAACTCCAACTTTTTATCTTCAACAAGACGATCATTCTCTTTCTTCAATCGTTTCTGTATTTCAGCGGCACAATCTATGCATGCTGCTGTACCAAACCGTTTGCTCGAGGAATGGGGACTCCTGTGCCTCGTTCAGAAACATCGGCAAGCCAGTCGGCTTACAGCTCGGTAAAATACGAATGTATTCGACCTGAGACAGAAAAGGATTGGTAAATGTAACTCCGGTGTGGTTCACTTGAACCGCCGTATACAGAACCGTACGTACGGTGGTGTGGGAGGACGGAGGAGGCGACTCCTCCTAGCCAATTCGGCAATGTATAAAACAAAAAGAGCAGGGCTATAATTAACCCTGCTCTATATTATCGGAATGATTTCTATAAAAAAGCAAATTTCTTATTTATCACCAGTAAACTCTGTTGTACCAGAACAGCTATTAACTCCATCACTCCAATGCCAGGTGCTGGTACCAATGAGAATGTCTACTGAAACCTCCGCTATCATAGAATCCAAAACTGTTGTACCGCCATCTTCAGGATAGCTGCCAGTTCATGTAATGGTGTTTCCACACATTTGGCCTGAAAAAGTTTCGTTTAAACCCGGAGAATATACAGAAACGTTATTGCCGGATTGGGTGACTATAAGTATAGCATCTACATAGGATTTCAAACCCAACACCATAATTAACAATTGGATTGGTACCCTAAACTATTCCACACTCCGAATTCTTCTGACAGGGATAATACTTGAGTCTGATTTTGCCGAAAAAACGTTTAATTAATCTTCCAGTCATTACTGAAAACCATCATGGGATTCTGAGCCTTTCTCGATTTCTCTTAAATTGCACTCTACCTTGTTTGGTTGCTTTTTTTTTATTGATTTCATATGTAATAATAAAAGAACATTATATGAATATGAATATCTTGATATAAATTATCAAGATATATAATAAGTAAAGTTGATTCGGTACGCTATCTTTTCATCCGAAATACATTGCTTAGGCAAAGATTTATTTATAAAATCTTTAATTTTGATATCATCGAGCGAGATTGAATATGAACAGAATTGGACCGCTTAAGGCAAACTACAAATATGGTAATTTCCATTGGGCTTCATTGACATTCTTTATTTTTTTAGTTCTCTATCTTTGCACTATCACATATGCAGGAACAAACAGTTCACCATTTATTCTTTTTGCAGGCAACGAGTACAAATCTCTAAAATCAGACGAACTGCTCACATGGATTGAATCGTTAACAAAAGAGACTCCATTAAAGTCTATTAATATTGTAGAACCTTTAACAAACACAATTTTGCCTCAAGACATGGCTTCGCCAATATTTGTATGGGAAGATCCAGTAAAAAACTCTGCCTGGCTTGTCACAATAAAAAGCAATAAAAAGATCTTGTTAAAAGCATTGCTCGATAATCAATGGTGGATACCTGAGTCTGATACGTGGATTAAATTTAAAAAAGCGGTAGGGCATAAAACAGTTGAGGTTACCATTGAAGGTATTGGTGGTTGGAATGGTAGAGAAATACTATCTCAAAACAGGATTAATTTAAGCATTTCAAAGGATCGGGTTGATGCTCGGTTAATGTATATTAGAAAACCCCTTCCTTTTTCAGAAGCCTTACAAAACCCAGAGCTGTCCCAAATATTTGCTGGCAATATTTCCTCGTATGGAACACCAGATACCATTATGACAGGTCTCAATACATGCTCCAATTGCCATACTTATTCATCTAATGGCAAAGTGTTTGCCTTGGACATTGATTTTGGTGGAGATAAAGGGGCTTTTGCAACTGCTCCGCTTCAATCTGAAATGAAATTAGACGATAATAACATTTTTTCCTGGAATAACATCCCTGTTAGAAAACCAGCACTATATAGCATGGGCCTTTTTGGCCAGCTATCGCCAGATGGAAAACAGATTGCGGCAACGGTCAATGAAAGGGCCCTGTTTATTATCCTTGATGATCTGTCATTCTCACAACTTTTTTTCCCGTTAGCAGGGCAAATTGCTATTTTTGATCGAGAGACAGAAAACTTCAGGTTATTGGAAGGGGCAAGCCACGCATCCATGGTATACACGTCTCCATCTTGGAGTCCAGATGGTAAAATCATTGCATTTTCTGGGATTCCAACCAGCTCTAAACAAATTCAAACCGTATTGAATATAAAAGAATTGAATAAAGATCCGGGACAGAAAATAAGCGATTTGAATAAGAAATATCCAATTCAGTTTGATATTTACACCCTGCCATTTAACCTTGGAGACGGCGGCCAGGCAAAACCATTAACAGGTGCAAGTCGGAATGGATACAGTAATTTTTTTCCCAGGTACTCTCCCAACGGAAAATGGATTGTATTTACCCAAAGCCCCACAGGGATGTTACTCCAACCTGACAGCAAACTCATCATCATTCCATCCATGGGCGGTGAAGCACGACCTTTAAACAGCAATCAACCTCTCATGAACTCCTGGCATTCCTGGTCACCTAACTCAAAATGGCTTGTCTTTTCCTCCAAGTCTCTTTCTCCTTTTACTGAATTATACCTGACCCATATAGATGATAATGGCGTCTCAAGTCCTGCAATTCGCCTTTTTCGGTTTAGCAGTAATTATTTTGCAGCCTTAATCCCTGAATTCATTCCTAATCATAAAAATATACCCAAAACAATAGCATTTGAATCTTTGAAAACCACAAAAATAAAAAATATAGACGATGAAAATTAGATCAAACAGGTTACAATTTGATGACCGCACAGATCGATTTGATAATTACCATAATGCTGCTTTAAAGATTGTTTTGATGCTTTCATGAACTCAAACAGATAGAATAAAGATAGTTATCCAGAGAACCCAGTTCTCCGGATAACTTTAGAATTATAAGCCAGACCCTTTAAAGAGCGCTTTCTGAGTCTTAAGATCCCATACAGAATCATTTGCAAGTCCATTCGATTTTTTAAAATTTCCCAATGACTTTTTGGAACCATTTCCTAACGCACCGTCGACTTTCATGTTATAAAACCCCATTTCAGACAATCTTTTCTGAATTATTTTTGCATCTTTAATAACAGCTGGATTCAAAAAGACCTCACCGGATGAAATCGATCCGCCTGAAACACTTGAAGTCTTTGCTGTACTAGAGGGTGTTTTCACTCCTTGTTTCTTCCATGCCTCAAGATACGGATTCAAATGTTTTTTACCTTGAGTATCATAATTTTTAATAGAGCTGAAACGGCTGATATGTTTCAATTCAATGTTTGCCGGATCAATACCCGGATTGAACTGAACATGGAAAAATACTTCATTTTTATAGGCATCCAGTGCGAATTTTCCGCCAATAACCTCCACGACCCATCCATCAGCGTTCAAATAATAGGGTTTGGATATCTGCGGGGTCAGCAAAGCAATATTATCCCTGATAGTCTGCAGAGCATATTCGGAATCGAAATCATTTGCCCTGTGCCCAAGCATTCGTCGTAATTTGTTGTGGTTGTTGGCTATCTCATGGACTTTGTCATAGTCCCAATTGCAGTACAGGCGTAAGGTGCCTAAAACCAGTATCTTCCATAGATCCATGCCGGGCCAGCCGGTTTCATGGTTTTTTTTCGGCACAACCTGATTTAGGACTGCGAAAACCTTTTCCCGTATAGGCGGTGAGCAGTAGATGTGCTGCAGCCCCATCAATGGCTTGGTAATTTCATCTCGGGATTGAAGATCAAATTCAATGTTGGCGATATCAATTTTCCAAAATTCCATTTGCATGTCGATGATTTTTCGCATAGATTATTTCCACGAAGATATTTTAGATTTGGCTCGTTTGAGCCTCTCTACTTTGCCGGTGGAGAAGCGATATATGACGGTATTTCATGTTAATTCAACAAGATATCTATCGTCAACGGGTAGATAATGCAAGCATATTTTGCATTAAACTGAAAAATCTTCGTTTTACTTTTATGCGGTTTTTTTCAATATTTTCATATGTTTTTCAATATCCGGTCGGACACTATCTATATATTCAACGATATAAAATCAATAAGGCCGTCGGGTCCAGCATGGCACGAAAATTGATAATATTCTTAATGGAGAATGAAAAGGATTTGGTCTAAGCAGATGGGCTTCAAGGCGGGGTTTTAGATGATTCAATTACCCAGCCTACACAAACATCGTTTGGGCATATTTGATTTCGAAAAAGCAATTTCCTATCTTTTACGATCATCGATTTTTACAATAAAACTTATGACAAGCTCAAGCTTTTTAAAACACTTCCCAAGAACTTTCAGGTTTTGAACAAAAAAGTTATTTTAGAGGGTTTGTGCAAAAGATGCAAACCATCAAAAGGAGGATTAAACTCATGAGAATGCGTAAATTATTGATAACTTTGGCGATCGCTGCCTTTATGGCTGTTTCGCTTTCAGCCGAAGCCATGGAAAATTCTGCTATAGGCAAATGCGGGAATTGACAAAATTTCTTACCTGACTTCTTTCAGACATCTTTGAAAAGTTAGCTCAACGAAGGAGAAAAATGTCTGCCAGCTTCTATCGAAACTTAGGAAAAAGGAAATGACATCCAATGGAAGCAAAGAACCAATCGGCACGCTTATGGCAAAGCTTCGTTCTCTCTTCGGTTCCAGAGACGACTCTAAAAAAAACGATGGGCTGCCACCGAAGGCCCGTTTCAGTATCTGGTAATTTGTGTTTGCCATGCTGTTTCTTTCTTATATGCAGCCGTTCTTTTTTTCTTCCAAAGTGGAGACGATACCTTACAGCCAATTCAAGCAGTACGTCGCCGACGGCTATGTTGGCCAAGTGACCATCGGCTCTGAAAATATCAAGGGAACGCTAAAGGGAGATATGGCACGGAAGTTCATCACCATTCGGGTGAATGACCCCGATCTGGCGAACGGATCGTTGGATTAGAACTGGGACCCGATTCGAAAACGTTGTCGGGTAACGCCGGAAAAAGTGGCTTACCAAAGGAGATATTGCATGGTCCATAAAACCAGTCCTTCAAACATCGGGGAAGTGGTCACCGTGCGTGGTAGTGTCGTAGATATACGGTTCGATGCACATTTGCCGCCCATTTTCTCGTTGCTGTACGCGCGAAAGGGAGAAATTGCCATCGAGGTTTTAGCTCAACTCGACGCGCATAGTGTGCGTGGCATCGCGCTGACCCCCACCCAAGGTCTCGCCCGCGGCATCGCGGTGGAAGACACGGGCGGGCCGTTGAAGGCGCCGGTTGGCAAGGGCATTCTCTCGCGCATGTTCGACGTGTTCGGGAACGCCATCGACCGAGAAGGGGAAGTTTCGAACGTGGCGTGGCGCACCGTCCACCGGGCCCCGCCGCCGTTGGCACGGCGTTCCACCAAGTCTGAAATCTTCGAGACGGGGATCAAGGCTATTGATGTGCTCATGCCACTGGAACGCGGTGGCAAGGCGGGACTTTTCGGCGGCGCGGGTGTGGGTAAGACGGTCTTGCTCACCGAAATGATCCATAACATGATCGGGCACCAAGAAGGCGTAAGCATATTTTGCGGCATCGGCGAACGGTGTCGCGAAGGCGAGGAGCTTTACCGCGAAATGAAGGAAGCCGGCGTGTTGCCGAA
>RCNC010003020.1_pt1 | contig 11062 bp, 7 predicted proteins | sample 2041301 | NCBI WGS metagenome assembly RCNC01 (sample SAMN09708231, study PRJNA481090) | Marine sediment metagenome, whole genome shotgun sequencing project. | biome: marine sediment; feature: ocean; material: sediment; isolation source: Sewage treatment plant 13A marine sediment (STP13A) ... | reverse complement strand
GCCCAGGCCGGCGGGGCCGAAGGTGGAGCCTACCCAACGGCCCAGGTGGAAACCCGGGAGACGGGGATCATCCTGGAGGCGACGCCCCACGTCACCCCGTCAGGGAAGATCCTCGTAGATCTGTATGCCGAGAGGTCTGCCGCCATTCTCGCCGAATCGGACGCCGGGTTCATTTACCAAACCCAGAACGCAAGAACCCGGGTTATGGTCGACGACGGGGAAACAGTAACTATCGGTGGCCTCACCGTGACCGAGACCAACGAGGTCAAGTCCGGCATCCCAATTCTGATGGACCTTCCGATCATCGGTGGCCTCTTCCGCGTCACTCGTGAATCCTCGACTCAACGTGACCTCATCATTTTGGTGACCCCGACCATCGTTCGGGGCGGCCAGAACTAGGAAAAGGCCTGGGAGAAACCGAAATGTCTCAAGGCACTCGCAAACGACCGCGTTTCCTGCCCTGGAGTACGGGTCTAATCGCCTTGGCTGTCCTCTGGTCATGTGACGGCCAGAACGTCTTCTCTCCCGTGCCCTCCCTGTCCGATGGGTTGGCACCGGTTGTGGAGATCCGGCAGCCCAGGTCGCCGGCGGCTCGGCCCGTCGGAGATTCCGTACTGATTGTTGCCCGAGCCTCGGACGACGTGGGGGTGGATTCGATCCTCTTCGCGGGCGTCTCCTTCCGGGGAGACGAGAACCTGGGCACCGACACCATCGTGTCGCGCTATTTCGCCAAGATGGTTCGGTTCGATCAGACCATTCCTGATACGACAATTAGCCGGTATCTGGTAGCTAGTTCTGACAGCACCCGTGAGGCCTCGGTCCTCTTCGCCATCGCCTACGACTCCAACGGAAACCTGGCTGCCGACACGGTTCCAATGACCATCGGTGGTCCCAGGGTGACCTTCCTTACTCTGGAAGACGACCAGCAGGTACAGTCTGGCCTCAGCCTAAACCTTCAAATTGAGGCTGCTGACCCCGAGGGCATTCTGGACCTCACCTTGGAGATCCAGGGAGCCTTTGAGCGGCTGATCGAGATCCCCTTCAACCCGCCGCCGGATTCGGTCCGGGTTGACACAGTCGTAGTGATTCCGGAGGGACTGACAGGCTTCATCGAGGTGACAGCCAGAGCTCGAAACGGGCTGGCCGTCGAGGGTCAGGATGGTCCGGTGACACTGGAGATCGTGGATTTCGAGATTGGGGATGAAACACCGCCCACGGTGTCCGTCGCGGCCTCCTCAACGCCACGTCTGGAGTTGAACGATCCCATTTCGGTTGTGGTTTCCGGTGCCGACGACAGTCAGGGCAGCGGAATTGCCCGGGCCGGATACACTGCCAAAGGCATTTCCCCTCGCCGGGGGGACACTGTGGTCATCACGGCCCAACAAACCTTCAATCCGCCCCGGACGGGTAACCAGGCTGCTACCTTCGAATTCCTGCCCTTCAACGTCGATCACCTGGCTCTTCCGGATACTCTGATGTTCGAGATCACCGGCTGGGCAGTGGATGGAGACGGCAACTGCGCCGCGGCCGTTGAAAGTGAAACGCCCATGTCGCTCCCGTGCGAGGCCCTCACAGGAGGTGAGACGGCCGCTGAGGACAGGAGTGGATTCAATATCGTTCGGGTGATGGCTTCGGGTAGGACCGTCGAGCTCCCCTCCGGTGGTCGGATCATGGATGCGGTAGTGGATACTCTTCGGAGAAACCTCCTTCTAACCAACATGGAGAGGAACCGGGTCGAGATCTTCCGCCTGCAGTCGGAGGTGTTCGGGCCGGCTATCGGAGTGGGATCGGAGCCATGGGGTCTCACCATGGATCGGTCCGGCGACCAGGTCCTGGTGGCCAACTCCGGAGGTACGAACGTCTCGGTTGTAGACCTCGATCTGGAAAGGGAGGTCGAACAGGAGCGATTCTTCGCACCGGACGCCATAATTTTCGACCTGGAGTTGGAGGAGGGGGATGCAGGGCTACGATACCGGGTCTATCCCTTCCCGAAGCCCGATCCGCCCTCCTTTAGTGATCGTCCACAATTCATAGCCGTGGACTCCTTCGGAAACATCATCTACTCGACGCGGACCACTTCAATCGGGGACATTGGTACGGCCAGGAAGGCGTACTTCCCCGAAGGGGCCGATAGGTCCGAGGTCAAGCTTTTCGTGGAACACGGCGCGAATTTCCTTACCGAGGATTTCTGGGCATTCGCACATATCGACAGCATCGGCGTCGGCGCGGATTCCGTAGGTGTCGATCTTGACGGGAACACCCTCTTCGCCGCTGGGCTCACTCTCTTCGACCATATCCCTGGCTTCCCCGATTCCATTATTCAGGTCACACAGAACACCCTCGAGATCCATCCCACCGAGAACGCGTGGGCCAATCTGGTGGCCAAGGGGTCGGACGCTTACATGGATTCGGGAGCCAGATGGAACATTCCGTCCTTCGGGTTTGCCGACACGACGTTCGTGACGGCCTCCGGGGACGGTGGATGGGTTCTGATCGGGGAGGGCGGAACCACGCCGACGGGCCGGGTCATGATGTACCAGGCCAGTCAGAGGGATACCACTGACCTTTCCTCCACTCTCCGCGTTTGGGATGAGGTGATCAACGCTGCGGATGTGGTTCATGGAGTCGGACTCAACTACGATGGATCCCTCGGAGTGGCGAGAGGGATGAGCGCCTATTTCTTCGATACCGAGCTACAGTTGAACGGACGGGTGGAGCTTCCGGGAGCAGCGGAGGGCACAGGTGCCGCACTCCATCCCCTCCATGCGAACCAGAAAACGTTGGAGAATCTCCAAGGAGAATACCGGCCCGATACACACCTGGCCTTCGTAGGGACTGCCGATGGGACGGTGGACATCATCGACACCTTCCACTTCACCCGCATTGGACAGATCACGCTCAGGGATGTCATTACGGGTCCGCTCCGGGCAATCTTACCCTTCCCGGAAGACAACGACGGACTCACGTGCTCTGCCCTTTCGGTCACGGATCAATTCGGGAACCCCATTGGAAACGCGGTCCAACTCTATCAGGGCGGCGCCTTCGATCAGCCACTCTCCCCGACGGGGATCTCCGAAGACGACTGTGTGGTTGTGAACCTCTTCGCGGTCACTTCCGCCAACGGAGTGGTGGTCGTTCCGGTGCGAAAGAGCGAAATCTTGAAGTACCATCCAAACCGATAGAGGTGGAGCCGGACGGGTACCTTACCCCAAACCAACGAGACGCCCCTGAGGAACTATCTTCGGGGGCGTTTCCAATTCCCCTTGGTTGGCGGCCCTCCCCCTTCTATGCTTGATTGCCAGTGCAGCCGGGAGTCGAACTGGCAGACGGGCTCCCCCCGGCAGGGTGGGTTTCAGAGATCCGATCTTCGAAACCCATCCCCAATCTCAGCCATGACAGAGGTCTGAAATGAGCTTCAAATCCCTGGCGTTCCGTACAGCGGGGGAATCTCACGGTCGGGGCTTGGTGGCCCTCCTCGAGGGAATCCCTGCTGGGTTGGAGTTGGTAATCCAACGGGACGTGGACCCTGAACTGAAACGGCGCCAGCAAGGGTACGGTCGCGGCCGCCGAATGCAGATCGAGTCCGATCGGGCCGAGCTTGTTTCTGGTGTCCGTCTCGGAGAGACCCTGGGCTCCCCCCTCGCCATGCTCATCTGGAACCAGGACTGGGAGAACTGGGGGAAGGCCATGGCCTCAGAGCCTCCCGATCCGGATGGGAATCCCAAGGCCCTTCGGCCCATGTATCTCCCGAGACCGGGGCACGCGGACCTCGTGGGAGTCTTCAAGTACGACCGGAGGGACACTCGGGATATTCTCGAACGGGCGAGTGCTCGGGAGACAGCGGCCCGGGTCGCCTGCGGTGCAGTGGCGAAGAGGTTGTTGGCGGAGTTCGACGTCCGGATCGAGAGCCATGTCCTCTCCATAGGGTCCGTGGAGGCTTCTTCCCCGGGGGCCCTTCCCGACGATCTCAATGCTGAAGCTGACGCCTCCCCCGTTCGGGCTCTGGATGGCGATGCTGCCCAGAAGATGATGAATGCAATCGACGTGGCGAAGGAGGAAGGGGATACCCTCGGGGGAGTTTTCGAGGTCGTTGTCCGGGGAGCCCCTGTGGGCCTCGGGAGCCACGTCTCCTGGGACAGGAAGTTGGACGGCCGGCTGGCTCAGGCCGTCATGTCCATCCAGGCCGTGAAAGGGGTGGAGGTTGGTGATGCATTTGTGGGAGCATTTCGGGAGGGATCGAAGGTTCATGACCCCATCGTGTTGGCGCCTGATCGGCCCCGCACGGGTGGTTTGGGAAGAGGATCGAACCGGGCGGGAGGCTTGGAGGGTGGCGTAACCACCGGAGAGCCACTCAGGGTGCGAGGGGCCATGAAACCCATTTCCACCTTGCGGAAGCCTCTTGCCAGCGTTGACCTCAGGGACGGATCCACTGCCAGTGCCGCCGTGGAACGGAGCGATGTGTGCGCCGTGCCCGCTGCGGCGGTCATCGGTGAGGCCATGGTCGCACTGGTGCTGGCCGATGCCCTTCTAGAGAAATTCGGCGGGGATTCGGTTGGGGAAACCCGCCGGAACTTCGAAGCCTACCTCTCGTACCTTGCCCAACGCGGATTTCGCGAGCGATAGGATGAAGAACGAGATTCCAAACCCACTTCCCACGAACTGACGTCGTCATGTCATCGCCGTCCGGACCCCCCGCCCAGGAACCCTACCGAAGGGTGGTCCTCGTGGGATTCATGGGGAGTGGGAAGACCCAGGTGGGACAAGCCCTGGCAAGGCGCCTCGGTTGGCCCTTCAGGGACTTTGACAGGGAGATAGAAGGGCGGTTGGGCCTTTCCATTCCAGAGGTCTTTCGCCAGCATGGTGAGGAGTTATTTCGGGAAATGGAGGGCCAGATCGGGTCGGAACTCCTCCGGCAGGAACAGGTGGTGCTCGCTTCCGGGGGTGGGTGGCCGGTGGCTACAGGAAGGTTGGAGGATCTACCCTCGGGCACCCTCTCGGTGTGGCTGAGGGTGTCGGCAGAAGAGGCCGTGCGGCGAATCGGGAGTGAAGGGTCCTCTCGGCCGCTTTTGGCGGTCTCCGATCCGGTGGCGCGGGCACGGGAACTTCTAGGAAATCGTACGGCCTTGTACGCCAAAGCTCGGCTTGCCGTTGACTCAGAGGGCGTAATGCCGGAAGATCTTGCCCGGCACATCGAGGATTTCATGCACAGCGAGGGACGAGAAGCGGCTTCGCCCTCAATTCCAGACGCGTGAGGGGAATGGCTAAGGGTACGAAGGGAAAACGCCTGGTTATCGTCGAGTCTCCGGCAAAAGCCCGGACCATCGACCGCTACCTGGGAAATGAGTACGAAGTGGCGGCTTCCGTCGGCCATGTCCGAGATCTTCCGACCAAAGAGCTCGGCGTGGACGTTGACCAGAGATTCGAACCCAAGTTCGTCACCATACGTGGCAAGGGGAAGATTCTTCAGGAGCTCAAGCGGAAAGCGAAGGCTACCGAAGGAGTCATTCTGGCGACGGACCCGGATCGCGAAGGGGAGGCCATCGCGTACCACGTGGCTGAACAACTTGGATTTGCCAAGGATCCAGGGCGGTTTCAAAGGGTCACCTTCCACGAGGTCACCAAGGAGGCCGTACGGCAAGCGCTGGAGCAACCCGGGTCGCTGAATATGGAGAAGGTCGAGGCTCAACAGGCCCGCCGGATTCTGGATCGGCTCGTAGGGTATCAGGTGAGCCCCTTTCTCTGGAAACCGATCCGGCCGGGTCTCTCGGCGGGTAGGGTACAGACCGTTGCCCTCCGCTTGATCTGCGAGAGGGAAGACGAGATTTCGGCCTTCAAGGCCGAGGAGTATTGGTCCATCGTGGCCCTCCTGGAGAAGGATGACCACCCGTTTGAAGCCAAACTCCATAAGATCGATGGAAAGGCGTTCACCCTCTCATCAGAGGCGGATGCAGCTGGCGTTCTGGGGGACCTGAAGGATCGGCCGTTCACGGTCTCAGAGGTCAAAAGGCGCGAACGTCGAAAGAATCCCTTCCCGCCCTTCACTACCTCCACTCTCCAACAGGAAGCCGCCAAGCGGCTCCGTTTCGCCGCCCGCAGAACCATGCGTGTGGCCCAGCGTCTCTACGAGGGAGTGGAGGCGGGAGAGAGAGGAACTGTCGGGCTCATCACCTACATGCGGACCGACTCTACCAGGGTCGCGGCCTCTGCGATCGACCAGGCCAGGAAGTGGATCAAGGGAGAGATGGGGAAGGCCTTCGTTCCATCCTCACCCCGGTCGTATCAAGGGAAGAAACAAAAGGGGGCCCAGGAAGCGCACGAAGCCATCCGGCCCACGGATGTCTGGCTGCATCCCACCGAGGCCCAGGGGTTCTTGGGGCCCGAGGAAGCCAAGCTGTATGAGCTCATCTGGCTGCGCTTCGTGGCAAGCCAAATGGCCTCCGCCGTATACGACACCACCACGGCGGACTTCGATCTCCAGGGCGCGAGCCAGCGGAAGTACTTGTTCCGCGCCACCGGGTCGGTAGTGAAGTTCCCAGGTTTCACCCGCTTATATCTGGACACCACCGAACGTGGTGACCACAAGAGATTGGACGATCTCGAGCCCCTCCCTGATCTGAACAAGGGCGACCGGAGTGAGCTCAAGGAGCTCAAACCCAACCAGCACTTCACACAACCTCCACCACGGTTCAGCGAGGCCAGCCTGGTGCGGGAACTGGAGAAGCTTGGGATCGGACGCCCGTCCACCTATGCCCAGATCATTTCGACCATCCTGGACCGCGGATACGTCGAGGTGGAAAAGAACCGGTTTTCGCCTACCCCCTTAGGGGATACGGTGGCGAAGCTCCTCGTGCGGGTTTTCCCTGACATCTTCGATGTTGACTTCACGAGCCGGATGGAGGGCGAACTCGACCGGGTAGAGGAAGGCGAGGTGGGATGGAGGGAACTCCTTGAGGGCTGGTATCCCAGGTTCCAGGCTCAACTGGAAGCCGGGAAGGCCGACTCAGAAGCAATCATCAAGGAGATTTTGGCAGCTGAAGGGGAAACCTGTGAGATCTGCGGGCGTCCCATGCAGGTTCGTTGGAACCGGTTCGGTCGATTCCTCGGATGTTCCGGGTATCCCGACTGCCAGAGCACTCGGCCCATTGACGCTCCTGAGGTTCAGGAGATAGCCCTCGGAGAAGATCCGGAAACGGGACTCCCGGTGTTGGTGCGGGTGGGACCGTACGGTCCCTATGTCCAGTTGGGAGAGGGAAACGGCAAGGAGAAGCCCAAGAGGGTCAGCTTGCCAAAGGGGATGACTCCGGAGGAGGTGAGCCTGAACTATGGCCTTCTCCTACTGTCTCTCCCGCGGGCCCTCGGTGTGGACCCCAAAACGGGCAAAGAGGTAACCGTCGGCATCGGCCGTTACGGGCCCTTCGTCCATTCTGCTGGGACCTACCGAAATCTCAAGACTCCGGCACTCCTGTTCGAATTGGAGCTGGATGAAGGATTGAAGCTCCTGGCCACCAAGCCCGGTCGGGAAGTTCTCAAGGAGTTGGGCGCCCATCCGGAAACTGGACTCGACCTGAAGGTGCTGGATGGCCGCTATGGACCCTACGTGACCGACGGAAGTCTGAACGCCAGCCTTCCTAAAGGAGTGGATCCCAAGGAGCTCGTGATGGATGAAGCTGTAGAGCTCCTTGTCAAGGCGAAGGCTCGCAAGGGCAAGGGTAAGGGCAAGGGTGGTAAACCACGGGCCGGTGGGGGACGCAAAGGCAAGAGTAGCAAATCCTAAGAGCCTGTCTGGGTGGTGGGGTGCGGCCCGTTCCGGCCCTTCCTCGGGAGGTGCCGTGTCTGATTCCATTGAAATAATCGGAGGAGGTCTGGCGGGCTGTGAGGCAGCTTTGTCTCTGGCCAGAAGGGGCCACTCCGTCCGTCTGGTGGAAATGCGACCGGTCTTGTCGACGCCGGCCCATCAGACCGATCGTCTCGGGGAGCTCGTCTGCACCAACTCGTTCAAGAGTGAGGACCCGGCCAACGCTCACGGACAGTTGAAGAGGGAAATGGAGGCACTGGGGTCTCTGCTCCTCCGCGTTGCCGGTGAGACCAGGGTTCCGGCTGGCTCGGCCCTCGCCGTGGATCGGGACCTATTCTCCCGGGGGATGACGGATGCCGTGGCCAGTCATCCGAACATCGTCCTGGTCCGGGAGGAGCGAACAGAGCTTGCTGACGGCCCCGCAATCGTCGCTTCCGGTCCCCTTACCTCCAATGCCCTCTCGAAAGCCATCCAGGAACAGGTGGGAGGCGAGGGGCTCTCCTTCTTCGATGCCATCGCTCCCATCGTCCATCGGGAGTCGGTAAACGAGGAGATCGTCTTCGAGGCGGGCCGTTTCGGCGAGGATGCCGACTACCTCAACTGCCCCATGGATTCGGCGAGCTATGGCTCCTTTTTAGAGGCCTTGAAAAGCGCCGACCTCCACTCAGGCCATGAGTTCGATTCAGTACCGTACTTCGAGGGGTGTCTCCCCATCGAGGTCATGGCTTCCAGGGGTGACGACACTCTCCGCTTTGGGCCCATGAAACCCATCGGCCTTGAGGACCCCCGCACAGGACAACGGCCCCACGCGGTGGTCCAACTCAGGAGAGAGGATCTCAGCGGACAGATGTGGAATCTGGTGGGATTCCAGACTCGCCTGAAGCTCGGGGAGCAGGGGAGGGTGTTCAGGATGATCCCTGGACTGGAAGAGGCCGAGTTCCTGCGGTGGGGGTCCATTCATAGAAACAGTTACCTGAATTTCCCCGGCCGCCTCACCGATTGGGGTGCGGTGGAGGCGCGACCGGACCTCGTCTTCGCCGGACAGATCACGGGTGTGGAGGGATATACCGAATCGGCGGCCAGTGGGCTGCTGGCGGCGGCCAACCTCCACCGGATTCTCGAAGGGAAGGACCCCGTCGTACCACCCCGTACCAGCATGTTGGGCGGCCTGCTCGGCTACCTGAGGGATGCCGATCCGAACCACTTCCAACCCATGAACTCCAATTGGGGATTGGTGGAGCCCCTTCCCAAACGCATCCGGGACAAGCGACAGAAACGGCTGGCGCTTGCAGCCAGAGCCCAGGCCGATTTCATGGCGTGGGTGGAGGATGAGGGGTTGGGTCTGTGAGCGTCCAGGCGTCGGTAGACGAGTTCCTTACAGTTCTCCAGGACCAGCGCCAACTGTCCACCCACACTGTGGATGCCTATCGTCGCGATCTGGAAGACCTTCAGGTGTTCCTCACCGACTATCTGGGTACTCCGAGTTGGGGGTGGGCCGAGGTGGACCGCCTGAGCCTCCGGAGCTTCATGGGGTGGTGTCTTCGGAAAGGACTCTCGAGGCGGACCATCGGGAGGAAGCTCTCTGCGATCCGAGGGTTCTTTCGGTTTCTTCACCTCGAGGGCCAGCTGTCCGCCAACCCTGCGCGTGCCGTCCGAGCGCCCAAAATGGAAAAGCGCCTCCCCGCGCATCTGACCAGGGCGGAGGTTGGGGCCGTCTTTCGAATGGCCGAGGCCCGAGCTGCGGAAAATACCCTTTCAGGAACCAGGGACCTGGTGGCCTTGGAGCTCCTTTATGGGAGCGGACTTCGCCTCTCCGAGCTCCAGGGTGCAGATCTGGCCGACCTTCGGATGGCTTCCGAACAGATCAAGGTTCGAGGGAAGGGGAAGAAAGAGCGGATCGTCCCCATTACCCGGCGGGCCATCCAGGCCCTTCGTCGCTACGAGCCCCGGCGAGAAGAGGCCTTGGCGGGCGGGAAACGCGCCGACGAGCCGGATGCTCTCCTCCTGAACCCCCAAGGGGGTCGGTTATCCAGGCGCTCCATCCAGAGGGCGGTACGAGGGGCGGTAGAGCGGGCAGCCGCCGATCAGGGCCTCAGCGTCCATTCCCTTCGCCATTCTTTCGCCACTCACCTCCTGGATGCCGGGGCAGACCTCCTGGCGGTAAAGGAGCTATTGGGTCACGTGTCGCTGTCCACGACGCAGATCTACACCCACACCTCGAAAGAGCGGCTCAAGAAGGTCTACCAGCAGGCCCACCCTCGTTCATGAACCCCTTTCACCCCAGGTTCCTTGGGTTATTCTATCTGAGGGGGAGGTACGGGACTGTATGCCCGAGCTCGGTTCCTTACCCCCTCCGGTCCCAGAGCGACAGTCCCCTCCACCCTCGACATGAGGTCATGACATGAGGAAGCCCGAGTTTCGCGCCACCACTGTTCTCGCCGTTCGCAGGGACGGAAGAGTCGCCCTGGGGGGGGATGGACAGGTGACCTTGGGCGAGACCATAATGAAGGCTACGGCCCAGAAGGTTCGTACGCTCAAAGACGGGAAGATCCTCGCGGGCTTCGCAGGGGCGGTTGCCGACGCCTTCAGCCTTTTCGAGAAGTTGGAAGAGAAGCTGGAGCGGTACCCGGGGAACCTGACTCGGGCCTGTGTAGAGCTGGCGAAGGATTGGCGGACAGACCGCTACCTCAGGAGGCTCAATGCTTTGCTAGTGGTCGCCAATTCGGAGCGCCTCTTTTTGGTGAGTGGGGAAGGGGACGTGATCGAACCCGACGACGAGATCGTGGCAATAGGGTCTGGGGGGTCCTACGCCCTGGCCGCCGCCAGGGCCCTGAAGTCCCACTCGGACCTCTCGGCTCCGGAGATCGTCCATAGAGCGCTGGAGATCGCAGGAGAGATCTGTATTTACACCAACCAGCAGATCAGTGTGCTGGAGTTGGGCCAGGACGGACTAGATGACTGACCAGGACATGAGCCTCACGGGACCGACTTCGTCTCAAACCGGGCTGGAGGAGGCCTCAGGCGGGGTGGACGATGAGTCCGATGAGCTGACCCCCCGGGAGATCGTCAGCGAATTGGACAAGTATATCGTGGGGCAGGATGACGCCAAGAAGGCCGTGGCCATAGCCCTCCGGAATCGGTGGAGACGGCAACGTGTGGAAGAGGAGCTCCGAGATGAGATCCTTCCGAACAATCTGATCCTCATCGGTCCTACGGGTGTAGGGAAGACAGAGATTTCCCGGCGCTTGTCCCGCCTTGCAGGGGCCC
>RCNC010003018.1_pt1 | contig 11065 bp, 4 predicted proteins | sample 2041301 | NCBI WGS metagenome assembly RCNC01 (sample SAMN09708231, study PRJNA481090) | Marine sediment metagenome, whole genome shotgun sequencing project. | biome: marine sediment; feature: ocean; material: sediment; isolation source: Sewage treatment plant 13A marine sediment (STP13A) ... | reverse complement strand
ACAGTAGGTTTGGTTTGGGTCTTTTCAATGTCTTTCATTATTGCGATGACTGCATTGATTCTTTTTAGAAGTTTAGCTTCAATGGTTCGTCCTGTAGGACCTAACTTTTCCTTTGGGGATATCTCGTTGTAGAAGAAAAAATCAAGAATATTTTCCATCGTTTCTGTATGTGTCTTGAAGTGTGTTTTTGAAAATTGCTGGAAACGCTTGGCGGTTTTCCGTTTGAATCTGATGGTAATGAATGAATCCATTTTCTTTCGCTTTTTTGATGATTTGACGTAAATCCATCGCTATTTACTGGTGTTTCAAGACCATTTGACGTAAATTGTAGAAATTCAAAAACTCTACTGGTATTTAAATACCTAAAAATCAATGAATTAAAATAAAAATAGAACACCTAACATCGCATAGCGTGTTACCCTCTTGCTTTTCCATTTCAGTCTCGCTACGCGAGAAAAAAACACAAAACAAATAGGAAACTTATTTGCTTATTTACATTAATAAATTCCAAACAATGGTTGATTGAAAAGCTTAGCTTATAGCGAAAGTCAGTTTAAAAAAATTGCTAAACTTGATATAGAAAGTCAAAATCTCTAGTATAAAAATACTCTTAAATATTGATATGATAAACTTAAATAATGGATTTGTCGACTATTAAAACATCAGTGTTATCAAAATAAATCAAATAAGATCATATGATACCATCATCGGCAAAACTAAAGTAACTATGGCTTGGTGTAATGATCAAATGATCCAGAAGTTTGATATCTAATAAGTCACAAGCTTGTTTTATTTTAAAGGTCAAACTTTTATCAGACTCGCTTGGTTTTAAGTTTCCAGAGGGGTGATTATGAGCTAATATAATAGCTGTGGAAAGTGACTTTAAGACAACAGCGAATAGGATTCTAATATCCACTAAGGTACCTGTTATTCCACCTGAAGAAATTTCATATATCCCCTTAACTATATTGGAATTATTTAGCAGCATAATTTTAAAGGATTCATGAAGTTCAATAGTGTCATTATCCCAGGTGTCAAATAGTATCTTTGCCGCATCAGATGAAGCGTTAATTTTACTAAGATCTGAAGATGTAACTCTGTTTTTGTAACTAATCTTTATTTCACTAACACAACCCATAAATATTATTTTTAAAATGGTTAAACTTTTTTGATACAAATTCAAAAGGGATGTTAACTTTCCATTTAACCAAATTTTACATTTGGTGTATGGAAATTACATCCCAATTTTGTCATCAAAAAAGTAAACTATAAATAATATGGGGACGGGTTTAGATAAAAAGGTATCAAATTTATAGCAGAAGCCCAAGTTCAAATTATTCTGCAAATAGTACAATAGGATATTGAATTTTCAAACCAAAAATCGAAGTATTTAGTCAAACATCAATTTTTAATGCATTTGAAAATAAATAAAGGGAAAATACTCAGCAAGGAATTGAAGAAAACAATTAATATTTATAGCAACATTAGACCCTAATATAGTCTTAAAGGAAACACCTCTTCAGCAATATATTAGGGAATTGATACAAGTTTTGAAAAACACAAATCAAATTTTATGGATCATAAAAAATATAGAGTCATGCAAAACAAAAGGAATAGATGTAAGGGTTGTATTTCACACTAATAGAAAAAATTCCATTAAATGAGGATAGTTAAATAAAATTCTAAATTGGAAATGCCAACTTCCATAAATTTTCATGATTCCCTTATAAGGGAATCATTTTATTAAAAACATCATAGAAAGTGCAAGGAAATACACCAGAAGAAGCATATCAAGGAAATATTCTAAATTTTGAACAATATAAATCACATTTTATAGAACTTAAAAAATATAGAGTTCTTCAAAACAAAAAGAATAAATGTAAAATCTGTCTTCCAAATTGATATAAATTTTTCAATTAATCTCCACAAATAATTAATCTTCTAAAATAGAATTGAAAAAACAACTACTTTTTATAGATTCCCTTATAAGGGATAAGTTTTATTAAAAACCTCGTGGAAATAGCAGGTCCTTAAAGCTGATCTTACGCAAAAATTAGCACAATAAAAAAACGAGCATAATTGCTTATACTCGTTTTCCAATTTACATGTTATGGCTCAAAGTCAAAGACTTTGCGCAGCTGGGGTATTTTCCTAAAACTTAATACTAAATCAAGTTGAAAGGTCTTCTATTTTAACTAAAAACCATTTGCCCTTAATTCGTTTAAAATAATAATTTATTGCTATCCCGTTCTCAATACCTATAATTGAATAAACTTTCTCATCTGAATCTGGAATTTTAGTTTTAGAAAAATCATTATAATAATAATCAAAGCTATTATTTTCAAATTTCTTAATTTCAATAAATTTCCAATCGCTTCGTTTAAAAACTTTATTTATGGTTGAATTCAAATCTTCACTCAAAACACTTTCCGTTAAAGGAAATTCTATTCTACTAAATTGATATTCTTCAATTTTGCAAAAGTCTTGAAAAAATATAAAAAAATTTTCGCTTTCAAATTGACTTTCAATAGATTCCGTTTTTGTTTTTTCAAAAATACTATTAGCTTTTTTATCTTCATTTTTACATGAAATAAAGGTAAATACAAGTAATACAATTATCAATAAGCTTTTCATTACTTTAAATAGTTTTTAATAATATCCCAAATGGCATTCCACCCTTGTTCAATTATGCTATTATTTATTTTTTTTACTTCACCCTTTTTTAAACCATCTTTATAAGCTTTTAACTTTTTTGCATCCCCTCCAAATTCACCAAAGAAATCCGCATTGCTGACGGTTCCATAAGTTCTGTCTTCAAAATTAACTACATTTCCATCCGAATCAACAGCATCTACATGTAAATGTTGAAAACCTGTTCTCTTTTTTCCAGTTTTGCCAATTATTTGGCCCTCCAATACGGAATTACCAATTGATAGACCACCAGTTGAATTTAAATGTCTAAAAGTTACTTTATCTCCATTAGAATATTCGATTGTAACATTTCCTTTGCCTTCATTCACATCAACAACCTTACCATCTCCTAAAGAGTATAAATTTCTACCGACTTTTGCTCTAAAATCGGTTCCAACATGTGGACTAGTCATTGGATTATTTTCAGTACCACGTCTTTTAATATTCCATGCCGAGGTTCTAACAATTGCTTCATGGCTTCCATTAACCAAATAAGCTTTATACTCTTGGGTATATTCTGAGCTTTCAAAATACCCTGTTTGAGTTCTCCATCCTCGACCCCTAGAATATGTTTTTTGATTATCCAAATAAACAGAACTGTTCTTTTGAACTACATAAGTACCTTTTAAAGGCCATTCAATATCTCCCTCTTTATCTATTACATTAATGGGGTTATTAAAAGCAAATCGATAAGGAGTAAGCTCAAAAAATACTTCAGCAGCAGGGTCTAAGTTCATCCAACGACCAAGAGCAGGGTCATAATTTCTAATCCCAAAATCATATATCTCAAAACTACTGCTTCCTACAACATCATCTTGAAGCTCCTTACCACCAAACATATATTTGTGATGGGTTCCATTGATAGCTGTATTGTATCCTTGGTGTTTTAAACCAAATGGATAGTAGTTATGCTCTTCTCTAGTTTCTGAAGTCGCAATGCTTCCATTATTATCAGTATCATGATAACTCAATCTAATATTTCCTAAGTGATCCTTATACTGATAAACATAATCAAAAGATGATCCATCAGGCTCTACATATCCTTCTGGATGATTAAAAAATTTCAATGAACCTCCTTCGTATACATAATTCCCTGCATAATCTATGGTTGTAAGGCTACCGTTATTATTGACAACTTTCTTCAACTTAACACCACTAGCATCATAAGTATAATTGATCTTTTTGGCACTAGAGTTATCAAATTCAACTTCAGTAGGAAGATTCAAGTGATTATATAAAACACTGGTTATTCCCTTATTAGCATCAGAGGTTAAGTTGCCATTGGTATCATATACATATTCTGTTGATGCAGTTGAACCATTTTTAAAACCAAATGTATTGCTTCCCCCTGTTAACTCTTGCACATTCTGCAATTGGTTACTATTGGGATAATAGTTGTAATCCAAATTATCCATAATACCATACTGGGTAACAACACCATTACCATCAATCATGGTATGACCCTTTCTTTCTAAGTCTGTGATATTTCCATTTTTGTCGTAAGCTACTGAAGTAAGATTATAAAGTCCGGTATCATCAACTCCGCCCGTAATTCTGTTTAGAGCGTCGTAGGTATATTCATAATCTTTCAAACTACCATCTGTATTGGCTGTCTTCCAAAGAGTCTGACTAATATTACCGTTATATAACCTTTTATTCACATCGGTAATATCATTATAATTTAAATTAAATGCAAATAAATCAGAGCCAATACTATTTACGTCATTGATCTGTTTTAACCAGCCTCTAATATTATAAGTAAAATCAACAGTTTGGAGACGAACTTGAGTTGTGTCGCCACCAACACCTTTTGCATTTAGAAGACCTAATTGATCATAGATGTTTTGGACAATTACCTCTTTAATACTTCCATCAATAGTTTGAGTTTGCTCCGTTAATCTGCCCATATGGTCATAATCAAATTTATCTACAGTTGTAATGGCATCAAAATTCGTTCTTGTATGGGTATTTGTGGTCTGCTCAACATTTCCAACAAAATTCAATTTACTTTTCACCTTATCGGTAGTGCTTAAATAATCATTAAAGCTATACACATAAATAGGCCTGGATTTAGTGTCGTAATATGAAACCGTGGTTATCCATTTTACTGGTGAAGATTCTAATACCCTGACTTTACTTCCCGTAGATAGCCCTTTGACATTCGTAATTGGTGTTATACCATAGGATGTTTCTGAGCTCCCTAATACCTTATCAAAGGTGTAATTATCGTAATAATTAATAGTGTGAAGTTCTGAAATGATTGTTGGATAAGCGCCATTATCATAGTAAATAATTGTTCCCGCAATACTAGTTGAAGAGTTGCTTTTTGTTACATACTGCGAATTAACAGCGTTTGCGGCTTGTTGAAGCGTTGTTCTTGAACTGGTACTATTAATAAACCCTGTATAAGCAATTCTGCCATAAGCGTCGTATTTTGTAAATAGCCATTTGTCTTGTCCGTCCAATACAGCATCTTTAGTTAGAATTGGTTGATCTATCTTATTATAGACAATATACTCCCATCCTTTGCCCGGTATTTTCTTTTCTATAAGCCTGTTTCCATCATCATACTTGTATTGATAACACAACTCTGATAACTCCGTACTATTCGGTATTCCTCCAGTTGGCTCTGATTTTGGAGGTAACACAAAAGATAGGTTTCCATAATCATCATAAACATAATAGGTGTCATGTTTTGTTGAAGTACTATTAATATCTGCATAGGTTCTCTTTAAAATCACCCTACCTAGTTTGTCTTTGAATTCTTCTGTTGAATGATTGGTCCCTGAAGTATGATTTTCATCATAGGTAATTGTTTTAAACAATTCATTTGGATCGTAATGATCCGCTTCATTAAGGGTTGTATTGTATATCCCATTTGAACTATCATAAGTTGTCAATACATTATACAGTTTTACCTTACCTATACCGTTTGACTGTCGATCAAATTCAATTTCATGACCATTACCTAATTTCCAATCTTCTCCAGGAGCTGCTTGTTTTAAAACCCTATTTAATGGTGAGTTCTCATATAATTTTTCAGAATATGGATTTGGCGTTTGGGCACCTGTCCATTCATTCGGAAACTTTGCATCATAATAATCCTCTAGGTCAGTTGACAAATCAATGTCTTTATACCCTCCTGCATTGTTTGATACTGCTACCGGTAGGTAGTCTTTGTCCTTTCTACCATACTGATCATAGTCAATATGTGTGATGATGTCCTGCTTTGAGCCTCCTGCTCCAATGCCTACATTTTGCATGGGTCTTCCTAGACCATCAAAATAGGTAACACTTTCAATTTTTTGATCATCATTCAACATTGATACATCAGCTATAGTATCTCTAGGTGTAATGGTATAAACATAATTCTGATCACTTAAAGATAAGATACTCCCTGCCTGCGTGCTAATCTGGATATTATCTATACTCATGTCTCCTTTGTAGGAGCTTCCTGTTATACCGGTGAATCTAAATTTCACTGTACTATTACTATAACTTGACAGATCTACCCCGGCTGTTTCCCAAATGTTCCCCTTATCACCCTGCAAGGTCCATATCGTCTGCCAACTACTACCTCCATTGCTACTTGCCGACAAGGTTAACTGACCCATGTGAGCACCATACATATGGTAATCAAAAGAAAATGTTCCACTAGATGCAATTGCATAGGCGATAGAAGTAATTGTAGCGGTCTTTGATGGGTAGTTGGGAGATGAAGCTTCCGTGTAGATATAATAGCTTCCCTCGCTAGCTGACGATGGTCCAGTACTACCTGAACTTGTTGAACCTGTTTTTCGTGTCCAATCAAAGTCTTCATTACTCTCTTGGGTCCAGTCCCCTAAACCACTCTCAAAATCAGAGGAGTAGGTTGTTGTACCACCACCACCGCTTGGACAACCGGCATTTGTACCATAGGTGCTTGGGCACCCATCTGTATTATCTGATACGTATCCTGTAGGTTGTGTGCATTGTGATAAAGTCGAAGCTGGATCTCCAAAGCCGTCTCCGTCGGTGTCCTCATACCAGGTAGGTGCAGATGGAATTGTATAAGACACACTGCTGGAACTACTACTCCAGGTACCTGATGAGTTTTTAGCCCTTAGGTAATAGATACTTCCTGTTGTTCTGGTATAGGTACCCCCTGAAGAGGCTGTACTTGTCCCTGAAGAACTACTCTGCCAATAATAAGTAACCCCTGAAGGGGGTGTTGCTCTGGCTAAGATCACCTGACCACAAGAACTACTTTGAACCGTCGGTGAAGGTGGCGCCTGTGGAGCACTAGCAGTTATGGTGATATATAGTGGAAGTACCGTGTAGCTATCTAAAAATATATCTTCCACAGTAGCTGAAACACTACCAGACGAACCTGTCCAATTAACGGTGGCATAAAGATGGCTTTGACCGGTTATCGTTCCTCCTGAGACGCTCCAATAGGTATAATCAACACTATTGGAAGGATTCATATTGTAAGTCTCTGTATCTCCCTGGTCAACATTCTCCTCCCCGGAGATATAAAACCCTCCTCCAGGTGGTAGCATCATTGATGTGGACATTAAAAATAGTAAGACAAATAAGGCTTTACTCAATACTAATTTGGGTAGTCTTTTCATTATTCTAGCTTTTTACTTTAGTATAATACCATACGGGAATGGTTAGTTTTGTATCATCATCAACCACCGGGCGTAGCACCATTTTGTTGTCTTTCAAACTCTCTATCTTAACTATAAGTTTAGATTTTCCATCCGGACCAGTAATCTCAATCTGGGAGTCCTTGTTTGTTAGCTGCCAACTACCCGATACATCCCTACCGTCAGCTAGAAGTCTATAATAACTACCATCTGCGCTATAAGTATCTTTTCTACCCGTATAGGAGTTTTGTATACGATCACGTTGGCCTTTTTTGATACTGTCCAAATGACTACGTGATGAGCTGTTCATTTTTTGTGTCGATTGGTCATAATCCATTACCCATGTCCCTGTAATGGCTTTCTCAATGCTTTTTTCTTGACTCGTTACATGTATTGGGATCATGATTAAAAAGATCACCAAAGCGATATAGATAGTTTTCATATTGTTTTTCTTTTTTTTCGTTTGATTTAAATGACTACTGTGTCTTATAATGATACTCGTTCTTAGATAGGATATGATTATCATCATCCTTGACAAGTTCTAATCTGCCAAAATCATCATATGTATAATAGATCGTTTGACCTTTAGGATCCGTTATACTGGTTACTCCAACTAATGGATCATACGTGTAGGTGGTGACCAAAGCATCGGGAAAGGCAACTCTCAGTGATTCTAATATGCTACGTAGCGTATTTTCAGAAGCGGTATCGATATCTGAATCTGAGCCAGAAGTTGCATTGTCTATAGCCGTTTGCTGAGCTGTAGTGATCGTTGCGATATTGTCAATCTTTGCAATTGGTTTACTATTGCCATAACCCCAGACATAATAAGTAGAAGGGCCTTCTTTCTTACTCACCTCTATAGGATTTCCATGACCGTCATAATCCTCGATTTCTACGCGATCAATAAGGGAAGTGGTGCCCTTTGATGAACTGACCAATTTAGGTTCTATAATGTGCTCGACACTTCCATTCCTCTGACCCCAATCTTTAAAAATGGTTCTTGTTCTAAATAAACTGCCATTATTTGTTTGGTCTCTCTGAAGAACTGTATTGATTCTATATCTGGCTTTTAGACTATCTATGGCCTTTAAATCAGGTGATGTGATATTACCCCCAAGTAAATCTGATAATGTTGATACATCATCAGGATAATACAATTTGGTTTCTATTTCCTTACCCTTACTGTCAGTTAATTTAGTTCTGCTAAGTTGTACATGCTCCTGATTGTCGTAAAAATAGGCTGTTGTTGTAGTTACTGGATTTAACCCCTGAGTGTCATATTGCTTTACCGTTGTTGAATCTAAATAATGCCAATAGGACCTGTTTTCATATTCTGTAATGTCTAAATTTCTTATCTGATCTGGATAAACTACTATAGTGCCTACAGTTTCATCCTTGCAAAGATGATCATAACTCCCAGTAGTATTATTTGCTCCCGAGGCTATACAAATAGTTCCATTAAAACCTGTCATTAGATAAACATGCTTGTGAGATGCACTGCAATATTTGTATGTATAGGTTTTATTTATATCATCTGCCGTACACTGATAGGTTACATTACCTGAGTAGATCAAATCATACTTTTTTCTAACGGCATATCCTTTTATAGTATCCAATAATCTTGTATCAAGCTTGTAACTATTTTCGGTTTCCTTTAACACTATAAAGTCATTCCCTTGATCATTTTTCTTAAATATCAATTGAGATTCCTCTAGTCCATTGTCCCACCCCTGATTGGTCCAAGGAGCTGACTGAATATAATTTCCAACAAGTGGATTACCTGCATAATCAAAACCTTGTTTAAACTGATGCTGCTCTCCTCCATTCTCAAAATCATCTCCTCCATGACTAACCGTTACATACTCATAGGAAACAATACCCGAAGCTGGATTCGAAAGCGGTCGTGTACTACTGGAATTTAGTAGTTTGTAGGTTGAGTTATAATATACCGCTCCATTTCCAACACTACAACTATACTGGGTTTCTGCATCAGATACATAAAAAGGCATTATTCCTTTGTTTCCAGTTGATTCTCCCAAGTTATCCATCTGTGCATAGTAATATCTCTTGGACTCAGTTTGATTACTTACTGGATCGTAGACAGAAACAGTTTTCACCCTATTACCACCTAAAACAATGTTATCATCCACCTTTTGAATCGCACCATGAAAATAAGTTAGATTCATTGCTGCCGACAGACATGTTCGATAAACCTCTAGTTCAATTTTGTATTTATTATTGGCGTTAAATTGGAAAAAATAACTGCTCTTTAAATCATCTGTATAAATACTAATTGAACTACCTCTTGCATAAGTTCCTGCTGACGTTCTTTCATAAATTGTATTGGTCTGTGAAGTGATCGTGTTAGTCACAGTTATAGACGCCGCTATATGATGTAGTGGATAACCTTGATAAACACAGTCGGTATCATTTTGATTAAATCCTATACTGGCATAAAATTCAACTTCCTGATCAGATCCAATATTAGTGATCGTTTCGGTATCTGACCCACCCGTATGATCATTTTCATCCGTGTCAATAGTTAAATAAGATGTCGTATCTGCGGGGTAAACTGTTTTCTCTCCATAATAGGTATTTGACTCATAGGAAAGTTCTGTATACCCTCTTGTGGGATATGTGATCTTCTTTAACAGTCCCCATTGAGACTTAATGGTATCAATCTCTTTATCAGCACCTATGTTAAATTTCCTAAACTCACTGTGAATGAAATAATCATCCATTAAATTAGGATTAGGAAATTTATGAGTGTTATTGGCTCCATTTGAATAGCCCCAGTGGTCTTGTCCAAAATCTAGTCTTGCCGGTAGGTTACCATCGTTTATATAATCTAAATCATACTTCTTTTCCGGATCATTAAACTGGACGCCACTTAAAAATAGTCGATCATTTGACGTTGATATGTATTCGAAATCTATTTTCTCTTGCACCGTGTTCAATGAATCAGTGACTTTGATTTGAGAGACAATGTCATATGAGCTTATCTCTGGATGGGAATAACTATGTGTTATATCAACTTTTCCATCCAATGAATTACTACTCTTAATTTGAGTCAGTTTTTTGCCTACTACAGTCAAATTGCTTTTCACTGAATCAATTTGATAATCCGTAGCCCCTGTCCAAGAGTTACAATCCTTACGTTGTATCGGAGGAGATGGGACCTTTAATGACTCCGAGATCCCCACGGCATAGAAGTAGTTCTGTGAATCATATACAAACTCAATACTATCCCCATTTGGATGAACAATTTCTGATAAATACCAGGCAGTAGTTTGTGGTAGGCTCGGTGGGGTATGACCTTCTGATACGGATCTGTTGATATTGATTTCTTGATCGAGAAAAATATATTGTATCCCGTCAGGTGTCGTGGCCCTAAATCCAGACTCTGAACCACTGGCATAAGGCTCCATTTTTATATCCTTATGTGGCATTAAAATCAAATCATGTTCTTTGGTATAGGCAAACTTCCCGGAATAACCATTAAAATTATAGGCATATTGATCGGGTTCACCATCAATATTCCCGTTGTTACCCAGAGCATAGAAAAAATCCATTGCCGTTGGGCTATAAACTCCCCACTGATCAATATCAGTCTGAGGCCAGAGTAATTTATTATCCTGGTCTGATTTACCCATAACTATTCTGGTGATTACCCCACCAGCATTAGGAGACCATCCCAATCCAACATTTGAAGACAGTTGATCGACCTTTATCCCGTTTGA
>RCNC010004349.1_pt1 | contig 11068 bp, 9 predicted proteins | sample 2041301 | NCBI WGS metagenome assembly RCNC01 (sample SAMN09708231, study PRJNA481090) | Marine sediment metagenome, whole genome shotgun sequencing project. | biome: marine sediment; feature: ocean; material: sediment; isolation source: Sewage treatment plant 13A marine sediment (STP13A) ... | reverse complement strand
TGGTCCTGGCTGATGCCTATGCGCGGAGGGGCCGGGCCCCGAACTATCAGTGTGGAATACCTCCGCAGATGGCGAACCAATATATCGAGACGATTCTAAAAAACTGGGGTACCGGACGGGACACGATCGTGGGTGCACCCAGTCTGGCCAATAATCTGTCCTTCATTGAATGGCGTGGTCGCTACGAACGCCTGGCGATGAGCCCCGGGATTTTCGACGTCACCTATCCGAACACATACCAACTGGATGTCCGGCCGGTGCTTGAGACTATCCGGGTGCCCACATTGGTATTGCATCGTGCGGAAAACAAGTACGTCCGGGTAGGCAACGGCCGCTATCTTGCCGAGCACATCGACGGCGCCAACTTTATCGAGCTTCCCGGACGCGATCACTTTTTTCACGCCGGAAATATCGACGCATTTCTGGATCCGATTCAGGAGTTTCTGACAGGCACGAAGGAGAATCTCGACGAAGATCGCGTTTTAGCTACCGTGGTGTTTACCGATATTGTCGGCGCCACCGAATACGTCGAGAGGGCGGGTGACCGCGCCTGGCGGGAACTGCTCGAAAAACACCACTCGCTGGTGAGGAAAGAGCTCACACGCTTCCGAGGCCGTGAGATCGACACGGCCGGGGACGGCTTTTTTGCGACCTTTGATGGACCGGCCCGTGGTGTCCGCTGCGCGTTGGCCATCCGGGATGCGGTCAGAACTCTGGGTGTCGAGATTCGAGCCGGAGTGCATACCGGTGAGTGCGAAGTGATGGCTGATAAGGTCGGCGGCATCGCCGTCCACATCGGTGCACGCGTCATGGCGAGGGCGCGACCGAGCGAGGTGCTGGTTTCGAGAACCGTCAAAGATCTTGTCGCGGGATCCGGGCTCGAGTTGGTGGATTCCGGTCTCCACACGCTGAAAGGTGTAGCCGGTGAATGGCGGCTGTTTTCCGCGAGCTAAGAGCCTGTGGGGCTAGCCCACCTATCTCGTGCGGTGGGGTGATGGAGGTAGAATCCGAAATCCGAAATTGTCTGGCGAGCTTGGGTCGAAATTCAAAATTGAGAATTGCGAAGCTATTGCGTTGCCTGCTCGATCCGCTCGAGGGCCTGAAGCGGTCCCAGTGCCACCAACACGTCGCCGGCCTCGATGCGCTCGTCCGGTCCCGGGTTGAAGGTGCTTTCTTCGCCCCGTTTCAGCGCCACGACGATGATCCCGAATCGCTGCCGCACCTCGGCTCCGGCAAGGGTCTTACCTGCAAGATCGCTCGACGGGTGGACCACCACCTCGGCCAACTCGAGTTCCACCGACGAGCCCATCAGGGACGCGTCGATGAAGTCGGTCACGGTCGGTTTGAGGGCCGTAAGGGCAAGACGCATGCCGCCAACCCGGTAGGGATTGAGGACCCGGTCGGCGCCGGCAAGCCGGAGACGTTCCTCCGCGCCGTCGTCCACGGCGCGCGCGATGATCGTGATGTCGGGGTTGAGCTGGCGGGCGAGGAGTATCGAGTAGACGTTGTGGGCGTCGTCGGCAAGACAAGCGATCAGCGTCTTCGCGCGAACCACGCCTGCCGCGCGCAGCACCTCTTCCTGGGTCGCGTCGCCACGAACCACCGGCAAGTGGGCTTCCTCGAGATCGCGACAGCGATCGGCGTCCATCTCGACGACGGCAAAGGCGATGCCGCGTTCGCGTAAGACCTCCACCACCGCGTGCCCCATCCGGCCGTGGCCGCAGACCACGATGTGCTTGTTCAATTCCTTGATCATGGTCAGATCCCTTCGCAACCCGATGATTCGGCGGATGTCGGTGTCAAGCACGGCTCGCGCGAACTCCGAGGCAATGAGGAGGATGACTCCGACCCCTACGAACGCGAGCAGGATGGTGAATGCCTGCCCCGCCGGCGACAGCGGGAAAGTTTCGCGAAAACCGACGGTGGTGACGGTGATGGCGGTCATGTAGAAGGCGTTGAGGGTGCTCTGGTCTTCTATCACCATGTAGCCGATCGTCCCCAAGACCAGCACCGACAGGCCGAGCGCGATCGACCTCAGAACAACCTGGCGACGTTTGGCTTCCACGTCACTATCGTACACGCACGGTTACCGCCGATTCCACGCGCGTTGCTGCGTCGGCGACACAGGTGCCACCCTTCGCATTGTTTGTGTTCGTCACCTCCCGATTCGGTGACGTCTTTTGGGGCCAACAATGCGAAGAGTGGCACCTTCCACGCCGAAGCGAGACAGGCGGCGCAAAAGGGCGTGATCACACCAGCTCGAGCATCTCCAGCGAATGCTGTTCGGCATCTCGGCCGTGACTCTTGACACCCTCGGCAGTGATCACGAAGGTGGCCTGCTCACCCGCAGTGCGCGAGAAGTAGATCCGGTGGCGAACACCCTGAATCGCCATGTCGAGAGCACACAGCTCTGGGGCTATCTCGGCGATCAGACTGCGATTGCACACCGGGCACGAAAAGTCCCACATCGACCCTTTCTGGAGCTTGAACTCCGGCGGCAGGTAGGCACGATAGTTCCCGGGCTCGGCGTGGAAGCCGATGAGGATGCGATGGGGACCGCACTCACCGATCAGCACCACCGTCTCGTCGGGGTTGAGCATCGCCTGACAATTTGGACACGCGTACGTCCAACGCATGGCTGCCCCCTTCGTTCTGACGTTGATCTCTACCTGACAATATGGGTTCTTGGAGGCGCGATGCCAAGAGGCATCCCGAATTCTCAGTTCTCAATTCTCAATTCTTGTTGACGGCTCACACGTCCGGAGAACGGGGAAGGTGGATCGGAATTGAGAATTAAGAATTGAGAATTGAGAATTACCCCGCCTCTTCCGCCTGGTGATACATCCTCCGAATCTCCCTCATATCCACCTCGGGCTCGGGGTACTGCATTCCGAGGCCCTCCATCGCTTCGACAACAATGTCGGCGATGGCCAGGTTGCGAAACCACTTGCGGTTGGATGGAATCACGAACCACGGTGCGTCATCGGTGCTGCATTTCGAGAGAGCATCTTCGAAAGCCACCGTGTAGGCGTCCCAGTACGGTCTTTCCGAGTAGTCCGCACCACTGATCTTCCAGTTCTTCTTCGGGTTGTCGATCCGTTTCCTGAAACGGTCGAGCTGCTCGGCCTGGTCGATGTGGAGGTAGAACTTGAGGATCAGGGTGCCGTTGTCGGCGAGCAGGCGCTCAAAGCCGTTGATGTGGTCGTAGCGTTTCGACCAGATCTCCTTCGGCACCAGATCGTGGACCCGCACCACCAGCACGTCCTCGTAGTGGGAGCGGTTGAAGATACGGACCATGCCCCGCTTCGGCGCCGAAAGATGGCACCGCCACAGGAAGTCGTGAGCGGCTTCCATCGAAGAGGGGACCTTGAAGCTCGTGACCCGGCAACCCTGCGGGTTCATCGGGCCGAAGACGTGGCGAATCGTCCCGTCCTTGCCCGCCGCGTCCCGCCCCTGGAGGACGACCAGCAACGAGCGTTGGTCCTCGGCATACATGAGGTTTTGCAGATCGCGCAGCTTGTCGGTGAGGGTCTTGATTGTTGCTTCTGCCTCATCACGGTCGAGATCGGCTGGTTTGAAGTCGGCGTCGATGTCGTCGAGGTCGATTTTCTTGCCGGGCCCGACCCGAAACGTCTTCGCATAGGCCATGCTCCACCTCCTCAAGCTGGATTCAGGGGATTGGACACGGTGGGAGTGTAGCGGATCGTCGAACCAAGGCCGGAATTGCTACCCTCGCATTGGGAGGCGGCCATGGTAGAAGCCGAGGGACGAATATTTTGCTTTGAGGACGAGGATGTATTGACCCCGGAGGTTCTTGAGACCTTCCCCTACGAGTACCCCGTGCGCGAGGCGCTGGTGGAGGTTGAAACCGATGAGTGGAGCTGCGTGTGTCCATTCTCGGGGCTGCCGGACTACGGGACTCTTGCGGTGAGCTACGTCCCGTCCGACCTCTGCATCGAGCTCAAGTCGCTCAAGTACTACCTGACGAGCTTTCGCAACGTCGGTATTTACCAGGAGCACGCCGCAAACCGTGTGCTCGAGGACCTCGTGGCCTGCTGCGCCCCGCGCTGGATGGAGGTATCGTTGGATTACCGTCTCCGCGGAGGCATCCACACGGTGGTCACCGTGGCTCACGGAGACCAAATCGTTGAACGTTAAACGTTGAACGTTAGAACGTTCCGCCCCCCTCGTGGGTTGTCCGGGCGAAGAGGGAGGTGGGCGGGGAATCCGAAATTCCTAATTCCTAATTCCGAATTCCTAATTCGGGACGCCTGCCCTGCCACGTGTAGACCGCGGTGGCTACGACGATCACAGCGCCGCCGAGGAGGGCCATTGCCGATGGTTGCTCACCGTGAATGAGCCATGCCCACAGCGGGCTGAGCACCGGTTCGAGGAGCAGCAGTAGCGAAACCTCGAGAGCGCCGACACGGCGCACGCCGCCGACCATGAAAATGTAGGCGATCGCTATCTGGAAGATGCCGAGAAAGGCCAGCACCGCCCAGTCGACGGGGGTTGCACCTCGAATCGGGAGGGCGGCAGGCAGGGTCACGAGGCAGGCGATCAGATTGCCGCAGACAACGGCCGAAACGGCAGTGGACGGCGTATCGTCGATCCCAGTTGAGGTCCGTTGGGAAGGGCGGGCCAGCCACCGCAAACCGATGATGGTCAGCGCCCAACAGATCCCGGCGACGATGGCGATTGCATTCCCGAGTTGAGGGTCGGGGGCGGTGTGGAAGGCCGGCTGCGCGCCGGCGAAGATCATCGAGATTCCCGCGGCGAGGGCGGCAATGAACCAGATCTGGCGACTGCGTACGCGCTCGTGAAGGAGGAGCGGGCTCAGGAGGAGGAGGTAGAGCGGCGCCGCGGCCTGGAGGAAGATCGCGTTGGCCGCGGTGGTGAGCTTGTTGGAGAGGACGAAGCAGATCATGGTACCGGCGTAGGCGGATCCCACGAGCCATGTTTTCCAGCTCCAGTTCCGGTGGGCGGATGGCAAGAACGCGAGGAGAGCTGCGGCCGCGATCCCCGAGCGAAGACTCGCCACCTGCCAGCCGTTGAGCGAGGACAGCTTGATGGCCGCGCCACCGGTGGAAAAGAGCATCGCGGCGGAGAGGATCATCATCCGATCGGCGAATCGCGGGTGAAGGTGCTCGGTCATCGATGGCCATCATACTTGCAGATGAACCGGAATTCGGAATGCTGTGTATCCCCCGCCGAGGATGGGGCAATGGCGGAGGGCGTGTGGTAATTCAGAATTCCGAATTCAGAATTCCGAATTCGATGGTGTGTTATATTTTCCCAGATGCGAGATGGAGAAACAGGGGTCCGCAGGCGCCGCTTCCCGATAGGGGAGCTTTTTTGTAGGCTTTACCTGGGGGCGAGATGACGGACGACCCCGGCTCCACTTCGCTGCATCAGGTTTTGGACAAGAGCGGCATGGCCCATACGGTCGCGCGGATGGCCGCCGAAATCTTGGAACGTGACGGTGACGACCTAATGCTGGTCGGGATCCACACCCGCGGCGTGCCGCTCGCCGACCGTCTGGCTCGTGCGCTCGAGGAAGCGACGGGGCGCAAGGTGGCCGTCGGCCGGCTCGACATCTCGCTCTACCGTGACGACGTGGGTCCCTGGCGGCCGGCCCACCAACAGCCGGTGCTCAAGGAGACCGTGCTCCCAGCCTCCATCGACGATCGCGTCATCTATCTGATCGACGACGTCATCTTCACCGGACGCACGACCCGTGCCGGCCTTGACACCTTACTCGACTGGGGGCGCCCGCTCGCGGTGCGGCTGGCGGTACTGGTGGATCGTGGCCACCGGGAGCTGCCGATTGCTGCCGACATCGTGGGCAAGGTGCTCGTCACGGCGAGGGACGAGGACGTGAGAGTGCGTTTCACCGAGGTCGACGGTGAGGACGGCGTCTGGATCGGTAGCGAGGTGAACGGTGAAGATTGAGGCGGCGGAAGCACTCTGCGGCAAGGACGTGGTCGGGATCGACCACCTGAGCGCCGGCGAAATCCAGCTCATCCTCGACACCGCAGAGGAGCTGCTCGACGTAGGGGAGCGGCCGATCAAAAAGGTGCCGGCGCTTCGCGGATCGACGGTGGTCAACCTCTTTATGGAACCCTCGACCCGGACCCGCTTCTCCTTCGAGGTGGCCGAGAAGCGGTTGTCGGCCGACACCCTCAACTTCTCATCTTCGGGCTCCTCGGTGAGCAAGGGAGAGACGCTCCTCGATACGGCCCGCAATTTGATGGCGATGGCGCCCGATTTCATCGTTATTCGCCACCCGAACTCGGGCGCTCCCCACCGGCTTGCCGGGGTGGTTCCGGTATCGATCATCAACGCCGGCGACGGCATCAACGAGCATCCCACTCAGGCCCTTCTCGACGCCCTGACCATGCGCCAGCGCTTTGGCAGTCTTGAGGGTCTCAATGTGGTGATCGCCGGCGACATCCGGCACTCACGAGTGGCGCGATCCAACGCATTCCTTCTCAAAAAAATGGGCGCCGAGGTGCGCTTTGTCGCTCCCGCGTCGCTCCTCCCGCTCGATGTGGAGGAACTCGGGGTGAGCTCCTTCCTGCGGATCGAACCGGCTCTCGAGGGCGCCGACGTCGTGATGATGCTGCGCATCCAGCTCGAGCGCCAGAAGAAAATCAACTTTCCATCCATGCGCGAGTATTTCGATTTCTTCGCCCTCACGCCCGAACGTCTGCGGCTGGCCGCGGATAACGCGGTGGTGATGCACCCGGGCCCGATGAACCGGGGCGTCGAGATCGACTCCTCGGTGGCGGACGGCGAGCAGTCGGTAATCCTCGATCAAGTGACCAACGGTGTCGCAGTCCGAATGGCCATTCTCTACCTGCTCGCAGGAGGACGCAGTGAAGCGGCTTCTGATTCGTAACGGCCGGGTCGTCGATCCATCCCAGGGCCTCGACCAGGGGATGGACATCCTCGTCGAGGACGGGATTGTGGCGGCAATCGGTGAACGCCTCGAAGCGCCGGCCAAGGTGAAAACCCTCGATGCGGCGGGACTGGTGGTCGCGCCCGGTTTCATCGATCTCCACACCCACCTGCGCGAACCGGGCCTCGAGCACAAGGAGACCATCGAATCGGGCTCCAGGGCGGCGGTGGCGGGCGGTTTCACCGCGATCTGCTGCATGGCCGACACAGAACCTACCAATGATGATCCGTCGGTGACCACGTTCATTCGCGAGCGGGCCGAAGACACCGATCTGGCAAGAATCTACCCGGTGGGCGCGCTGTCGAAGGGCCTCGAGGGCCAGGAAATGGCTGAGATCGGTGAGATGGCGAAGGCCGGGGCGGTGGCGGTATCGGATGACCCGCGGCCGGTCGGCAACGCGCTGCTCCTGCGGCGCGCGCTCGAATATGCCAGAAGCTTCGATCTCCCTGTGGCGGTGCACGAGGAAGATCTCGATCTTTCCGACGGTGGGTCGATGCACGAGGGCGCGGTGTCCACGCGGATCGGTTTGCGTGGCATGCCGACCTCGGCCGAAGAAGTGATGGTGGCGAGAGACGTTCTGCTGGCCGAGCTCACCGGTGGCCGGCTTCACATCTGCCACCTGTCGACCTCGATCGGCTTCGACCTGGTGCGGATTGCCAAACGTCGGAAGCTGAAGGTGAGCTGCGAGGTGGCGGCCCATCAGTTCGTTCTCACGGATGAGGACGTCGCGGGCGCCAACTATGATCCCAATTGGAAGACCAACCCACCGCTGCGAAGTGCGGTCGAGGTGGAGGCGATCCTGCAGGCCATCTATGACGGCGCAGTGGACGCCATTGTCTCCGACCACGAGCCCCACCACGCCGATGAAAAGGAACTCGATTTCGCCGAGGCTCCGTTTGGAATCGTGGGTCTCGAGACGGCGGTTCCCCTCGCCCTCGATCGTCTGGTGCACGCGCGGGTCATTGGTCTGATGCAACTCGTGCGTCTGATGTCGACCCGGCCGGCGGAAATATATAATCTGCCCGGTGGCAGTTTGCGCGAAGGCGCTCCGGCTGACATCACCATCCTCGACCTGCGGGCTCTGCGCAAGGTTGATCCTAGCTCATTCAAATCGCTGGCCCGCAACACGCCGTTTAAGGGCATGCGTCTCAAGGGCTGGCCGGTTGTCACCATCGTCGGCGGCAACATCGTCTGGCAAGCCGGCTAGCGCGAATTAGGAATGAGGAATTAGGAATTAGGAATTTCCACCCGACCTTCTCCAAGATCTGGTGAGTGGGCGGCAAATTCGAAATCCGAAATTTCCGGGGGTGGGGTTTTCACGGCGTAGCCCGAAGGGTGAAGCCGGATGAACGGCATTCCTAATTCCTAACTCCTAATTCAACGTTGTGCTATCCTTCCGTTCCCGTTCACACGGTGTCCGAATCATCCGCCTGCGAGGCCTGCCATGATCGAGGAATCCAACGATATCAACGAGTTCGAGCAAGCTCTCCGTGAGAGCTTCGAAGCTGAAGATCTCAAACCTGGCGATGTGATCAAGGGCGTAATCGTCGCCGTCCACGGCGATGTGGCGCTGGTGGATGTGTCCGGCAAATCGGAGGCCGTCCTCGAACGCGCCGAGCTCGACGATCTCGGGACCGGCGATCCGGTCGAGGTGGTCGTGGTGTCGACCGGCGAGGAGATCAGGGTCTCCCGCCGGATGGCCCTCGAGGCCAAGCTCAAGGAGGTGCTCAACCAGGCTGTCGCCTCGGGCGAGCCGGTCGAGGGCAAGGTGATGGGGCGTCGCAAGGGCGGGTTCGATGTCACCGTCTCAGGGGTGCGTGGCTTCTGCCCTATGTCCCTTATCTCCGATGTGCGGGTGGACGATCTCGACAGCCACCTCGGCCAGACCTATACCTTCAAGGTTCTCGAGTATGAGCCCGAAGGCCAACAGTTGGTCGTTTCACGAGCGGCCCTCCTGCGCGAAGAGAGGGCGCGTCTTCGCGAGCAGGCATGGACCACCCTGGAGATTGGCGCGGAAGTCGAGGGCCGTGTGCGGTCTTTGACTGATTTCGGCGCATTCATCGATCTCGGCGGCGTCGACGGCCTCGTCCACGTGACCGAAATCGCCCACCACCGAATCGGCCACTCGCGCGATGTGCTGCGCGTGGATCAGGAGGTTCGGGTCAAGGTTCTCGATCTCGATCGCGAGAAGGATCGCATTTCCCTGAGTATCAAGGCGCTCGAGAAGGATCCTTGGGACGGCGTGAAGGAACGGTATCCCTCGCGAAGCGTCTTTGAAGGAGCGGTAATCCGCAAGGCCGACTTCGGTTTCTTCGTCGAGCTCGAGCCGGGGATCGACGGGCTGCTTCACGTCAGCCAGCTGCCACCGGGTGTGGAGAAGAACGCGCCTGAGCTCGAAGTTGGAGAGAGCATTCGCGTCTGGGTGCGTGAGGTCGATGTTGAGAACCGGCGCATCGGGCTCACCATGAGGCCAATACCGGACCACGACCCATGGGAGCGCATCGAAATGCGATTCCAGGAGGGTCAGACCGTCGAGGGAACGGTGGAAAACGGTGCTGATTTCGGGGTCTTCGTCGAGCTCGAGCCCGGGCTCAGTGGTCTGATACCGATCTCCGAGCTGGGGCTCGAGAGGGACGCCGATCCCCGCGAAGCGTTTGCTCCGGGCGAGAAAATCCAGCTCAAGCTGATGAGCATCGACCCTGGTCGCCGCCGGATCAGTCTGTCAGTGAGTGCCCTCAAGCGTGACCTCGAGCGGCTGGAGTACAGCGATCACATGGGCTCCGCAAAGGAATCCGAGCCGACGGTCACCGGTTTCGGCGCCCAGCTCGCAGCGGCCCTCGACAAGCCCGCCAAGGAGCCCGCGAAGAAAAAGGCGGCCGAAAAGAAAGTCCCCAAAAAGGCTGCAGCCAAGAAGGCGCCTGCCAAGAAGAAGGCTGCGGCAGCGAAGAAACCTGCCGCGAAGAAGCCGGCCGTGAAGAAAGCCCCAGCCAAGAAGACTGTGGCAAAGAAGACTGCGGCGAAGAAACCGGCTGCGAAGAAGGCCGCCGCCAAGAAACCCGCGGCGAAGAAAGCGGCCGCGAAGAAGACCGAGGCGAAGAAGTAGCCGACGATTCTTGAAAATGGAGGCGACGCCCGGATTCGAACCGGGGATCAGGGCTTTGCAGGCCCCTGCCTTAGCCACTTGGCCACGTCGCCGGGGAAGTTGATGTTAGGGCACCCGCTCATGGGGGTCAAGAAGCCGCCTGTGCCCGATTGACCCAATCCATTTTTAATTAATCTGAAAATGAAAGCCCGGCCGACGGCCGGGCGGATTTTCAGATTTATTGGAGCGGGAGACGGGAATTGAACCCGCGACGTCAACCTTGGCAAGGTTGCACTCTACCGCTGAGTTACTCCCGCTCAAATCCCCCGATGGGGAGGCACAATCTAGCAATCGCGGTTGATCGTGTCAACACCCCCGAAGACGCCGTTAGCAATCGTCAGCCGTCAAACCTCGTGCTTTTCCTTCATTCCCGCCATCATCCACTTGCGGGCCAGGATGAGTGCCACCGGCGTGATCATCGCGATCATGGCGTAGATGAGCCACATGACCTCGGTGTTGGTCGGCAGGCCCGTCTCAGGCCTCGGGATGTACGTCGCCACGAAGTAGCCCGAATAAAGACCGGTGACGAACTTGGTGAGGAACCACGGGAACTGGCCGATGCCCATATAGAGGCCCGTCTTGCCCGGCGGTGCAACCTCGGCGATCCACTGCAGGAACCGCGGCTGCCACATGGCCTCGCCGATCGACATCAGCAAGATGTACGCGAGGAAGGGAACCAGGTACGGCCCGATGACCAAAAGGAAGGCGGGAAGCGCCATCACAAGGGTGCCGATGATCATCATCGTGTACACGTTGGCGCGAGCCGTCAGCCCGGCAACCAGCGGCGCCAGGATAAAGATCAGGATGGGATTGAGATTCGAGAAGAACTCGAAGTAGGTGCTGACCACCGAGCCGCGGAACGCGCGGTCGAGGTAATAGGGGAGGGTCAGCCAGTTGTGGGCGAACAGGGTCTGGACCGGGATCAGGATGAAGATGAAGAAGGTGAACCGGGAGTCGCGGAACGG
>RCNC010003017.1_pt1 | contig 11070 bp, 7 predicted proteins | sample 2041301 | NCBI WGS metagenome assembly RCNC01 (sample SAMN09708231, study PRJNA481090) | Marine sediment metagenome, whole genome shotgun sequencing project. | biome: marine sediment; feature: ocean; material: sediment; isolation source: Sewage treatment plant 13A marine sediment (STP13A) ... | reverse complement strand
TGGTACTATATTTCTGGCGCTATAGGATAGGAGGATTCAAGGGGTCAAGGATTCGAGGGTTCAAGGGGGGTGCTTTTAGCTGGTAGCTCCTAGTTGATCTTCTTTCAACGTCCACCAGCCAACAGCGAGTGGTTTGTTTTTCACTTGACCCCTTGACCCCTCGGCCCCTCGAATCCTATTAGATTCATCAAAGAATCGATGTGATCAGACTTAAGTGGCAACTACTCAGAAGATAGATCTGGAAATGCCAGCGCCTTGATGAAAATATCCTGAAAATCAGGATGCAGGGCCAGCTCAAGAACCTCGGTGTCCTGGACCAGTTCCCGGGCTTTATTACGGTAGTTGTCGTCAAACAGGGTGAGCACAGCACCCGCGCCGGCAGCATTGCCCACGATTTCGATATCATCCGGCGGGATAGCTGGGAACATGCCGATGGCCAGCGCATCTTCCTTCGCGATATAACTTCCAAAGGCGCCGGCAATCAGCAACCGCGAGGGGCGCTCGTATCCCTTTTCACTGCAAAGCATCTGTATACCTGCATAGAGGGCTCCCTTGGCCAGCTGAATGGCGCGGATATCTTTCTGTGCCAGGGTAACGGCCTTTCCGGACAGCGTTTCCCCGGCCGGGGCAAGAATATATTCAGGCAACTCGTCTTCATATTGAAAAAGATCAGGAGCCGCTTCTGTATTGAAGCGCCCATCGTTTAATATCAGGCCGGCCCGATAGAGTTCGGCTACCGCACTGACAACCCCTGATCCGCACAACCCTGACACTTTCTTGGGCTGTTTGGGGTTTTTCTGAATAACGGAACAGACTGCCGTTCCTGTTCCCGGATCCACCTTAACCGCATCGATGGCCCCTGAGATGGCATGCATGCCGTGTCGAATGGAGGCGCCTTCAAATGCCGGCCCCGTGGCACAGGATGTGGCGGAAAACCCTTTTTCACCCAGGAGAATAATTTCACCATTTGTGCCCACATCCGCCAATAGGGTTCCTTTGACCTTGTGGTCCAGATCCACCGCCAGGGTTGCGCCGACGATATCGGCCCCGAGAAATCCGGAAATGAGCGGCAGGGTGCGGACTTCGGTGGAGGGGTTGAACGCCAGCCCCAGTGTTCCCGCCGTTACACTCCTTTCCTCCTTGAACAGGGGCTCATAGGGAAATACGCCGATGGATGAGGGGTCTTCACCTAGGAACATGTGGATCATGGTACTGTTGCCCACGATGACCATCGTACCGATGGTAAGCGGATCAATTTTTGAAGATCGGCAAAGGGAGCCAATCCCCCATTCCATGGCATTGACGGCCATTTTCTGCAGGCGTTTCAGGGCGCCCGGGTTTTGGGATACCGCTGTTATCCGGCTCATGACATCGTCGCCCAGCATTACCTGCGGGTTTCTCAAGGATATGGATGCAGCTACCTTGCCAAGATTCAGATCACAGAGATAAAGGGCGATGGTGGTTGTGCCCAAATCGACGGCAATGCCGTAAGGGGCGGACGGGGTTCGGGTAACCGGGATCGTATCCGGCAGAGTGGTGGGACCTTTTTGGGCGACTTCGGGGGTCAGCATTGATGATTCGGGAATATCGACGGTCATGTCTCCCTTGATATCGACACGGCACCCCAAACGGTATCCGTCCTCTATCTCAGCCTGGGTGAGGACACCCGATTCGGGGAGATTGTCTATGCTGTCGGTACTCCCGGGTTCGATGATCCGGACTTTGCATTTGCCGCAGCGGCCACGGCCGCCGCAGTCCGCCCGCAGGAGCACCCCCGATTCCACTAAGGCTTCGAGTAGGGATTGGCCCGGTTCCGCTGAAATCGTCCGATCTTCTGATTGGATGGTGATATTGCATTTGTTGTTATTCATGGTGTCAACTCCTAAAGCCGATTGAGCGTTTCAAATTTAATCGCTCAATTTAGGCAAAGTCGTGTGGGCTGTCAATAGGAAATACGAAAGAGAAAAGAGCCAGCAGGAATGGGGTGTTTCGAGCACACATTCTTTTAAAACGTTCACGAATGCGGTTTTACTTATTGACAAGCAAAAAAAATTTGCTATATTCCGCATACATTCATAAGGCTGGTCCGTATCCAACAAAGACCCCTTGCATATTAGGCAGGGCAGCGGTTACGCTGCATGTCTAAAAATTATTTCCAATTTTATTCATTTTAATCGGGAGGAAAGCATGACAAAAGCAGAACTGATTGAGCAGATGGCAAAGGATGCCGGCATTTCCAAAGCTGCCGCTGGTACAGCATTGGGATCTTATATGGCCAACGTCACCAAAGCACTCAAGAAGAAAAACGGCAAGGTCACCCTGGTAGGCTTCGGGACTTTCAAGAAAGTGTACCGCAAAACCCGCAAGGGCCGCAATCCCCAGACCGGCGAGGTCATTAAGATCAAAGGCAAGAACGTGGTTAAGTTTACTGCCGGGAAAAAACTGCTGGAATCCGTTTAAACTAAATTCGTTCGCTGCAGGCAGCGAACGAATTTAGTTTTCGACAAAAAAGCCGTCTGTAATTTCCAAATGGAAATTACAGACGGCTTTTTTTATACCTGGATCTTGCACGAGTCGGGGGCTTTCATGCAAGATTGAGGTTATAGGAGGCGGTACACGGTTATTGGCTTTGAATACCCCTTGACGGCTTGTGGTTTTTCCTCTTGCAGGGGGAATGCATGCGTGAGTCCTGCCTTTGTTTCTTGACTGATCAGGATGTCGCAGCCCACCGTCTTGGTCAACGTCTCTATTCTCGAAGCCAGGTTCACGGTACTGCCGATCAGGGTGTAGGACTGTCGGTTTTCGCTTCCCGTGATGCCGGCTAGCACCTGGCCGGTGCAGATGCCGATACCATGCCGAAGGGACGGTTTCCCCTGGCCGGCCCTTTGATCGTTCAGATTGTCCAGGCTTTTGCGCATCTCCATAGCCGCACGCACGGCCCTGTCCGCATGCCCGGGTTGCTCGATGGGAACTCCGAAGACCGCTTCAATTTCATCGCCCACATACTGAAGCACCAATCCGTTGTGTTGGCGGATCGCTTCCTGCATGGCCGTAAAATAGGCGCGCATGCTTCTGATCACCTCTTCCGGCGGGTTCTCCTCCACGTAGGCAGTAAAACCGCGCAGGTCTGAAAAGAGCAGGGTGGCGGTTCTCAACTCACCGTCCACAGGTATGTTGCCGCTCAATATGTGGTCCCTTATTTCAGGGGTGGCGTATCTCCCAAAAATGTCCCTAATGTGTTTCCTGTCGGCAAGACCCCGGATCATGGTGTTGCCGGTATCACCGAGCACGCCGATTTCATCATTCGAAATAACGCTGACCCGTTGTGTGAAGTCATTGCCCCTTACCTGTTCGATAACCGTGAGCATGTTGTTGATGGGCTGGATGATCGACTCGCTCACCAGGGTGTTTAAGCGAAGGACGATAATCAGGAAAATACCACATAGCAGCAGGGTGAAGGTCAGGATTTCCCGGATCAACAGTGCTGCAGAGATGCCTGTCTCGTCAACCTCCCACATGATGAACAGAATGGTCACCACCAGGAGCAGCAGTGGGTTCAGGGTTCCGGCCATGTTGAGCAACCGGATCCGTCGTAGAATGGACAGCCGTATGGTACCGGAAACAGCCGTGAGTCGCCCTTTTGGAAAGAACAGGGGAACCAGCCTGTTGCGCGCATACGCTTCGATGAGGAAAAAGGACAGCCAGGCAGCGATCAACCCGAGCATGAAGGTTCTGAAAAATATGAACAGGCTCATTCTCAACGGAATGCCTTTAAAAAAATCAAGGGTTGCCATGACCATGACCGGGACAATGATAAACATGGCCATGTCGACCAGGGCAATAATATAGGGCAGGTTCAGCAACCGCTTCCGCGCTTTTTCTTCCAAAGACGCGTTTATCTTTTGGTTTTGCTGCAAAATTGCGGCATGCATCGCGATCGGGCGCTGGAGAAAATACTGCGAGACCAGAACCACCAGGTTTGTCAGCAGGAAGAAGAACAGAAACACCGCCCAGCCTCCCTCCATGAAGAAAAATTCCTGCCTCAGCTTGAAAAAGTCGAGCGGTGTAAAAGCATTCAGGAGAACGATGGCCCCAAAGCTGAACAGGTTGGCTCCAAAATTGCGGAGATACAGCCCGAAGAAGATTGCCTTGTGGGTTGCCGGGGTGTTGCCGGCTTGTGCTGCCGTTGTCAATGTGGTCGCCATAGATTTTCTCCCGGATAAAATCGTGTTCTACGATTTTATGAAACGCGATTTGGTCGCTACTACGCGAAAGGTTTATTACATAAATCCAGCTTGTTTTCAATGATGCGAGTAAAATACAAACATATACATTTATATTTACATTGACATTTACTTTTTTGAGGGCATATAATTTTATTTATTTAGCCACAAAGACTCAAAGGAGAAAAGAAAGAAAAAACGTTGTGTCCTTTGTGGGCAGGTTTACTTGGGAGAAGACCATGCGACTCAAATTGACAACCAAACAGGCGCATCTGCTGGCTTACCTGGAGCAAGCCATCAACCAGGAGGGACAATCACCGAGCCTCCGGCAGGCCGCCTCCGACCTGGGGGTGAGCCATGCGGCTGTTGCCCAGAGCCTGCATATCCTGGAGGACAAGGGGTATGTCAAGCGGGAGGGACGCTACAGCCGGACGATTCATATCCTGAACCGCGTGCGTGAAACCGCCGGCCATCAGCGCTGGCGCGAGATTCCGGTTGTGGGGCAGGTGACGGCCGGTTTGCCCATGTATGCTCAGGAAGAGTGGGCCGGAAGTGTTGTCCTGGATGCCGGCCTCTACCGCGGACAGAATCTCTTTGCCCTGCGTATCAATGGGAGTTCAATGCAGGGGGCGGGTATTCTAGATGGCGACCTGGCCATATGCGAACCGCGCCAGTACGCCCAAAACGGGGAGATCGTGGTTGCGTTGATCCATGGTGAGGAGGCAACCGTCAAACGGTTTTTTTTGCGCCGTGACTGTATCGAATTGCGGCCCGAAAATCAACGCTACAAACCCGTGCGCTATGGCTTTGACGAAGTGCTGGTCCAGGGCAAGGTTGTCGGCCTGCAGCGCGGGGCAGAGGGTATTTGCTGAGCCCCGGAGCCACAGAGGACAGAGACCAGAAGGTCAGAAAAGCAGAAGGTGAGAAGGTAAGCGGTGGTCGGTTGCCAGAAGCCAATGTAGCGCAGGGCTTTAGCCCTGATAACAGAGGTCAGACTGCCAGAGGTATTAAACCGCAGACGCAAAGATCGCAAAGAATTTCATCATATTTAGAATGAATATGGGTACCCGCAGGGTCAAAGGTTTTGTCGAATCGTAAACTGCCAGTTAGTTTTTTTAGGCTGGCAGTTACCCGATTCGACAAAAAAGATCTTCTTGGCGTCCTTAGCGTCTTGAGCGAAGCGGGCGGTTCGATTAGGAATCAGAGGCCCAGAGGACTGAGGCCAGAAAATCAGAAGCTGGAGGACAGAACCACAGAACTCCAGAGGCCGGAGCCACAGAGCCCCAGAGGACGGAAGACAGAGGCCAGAGGACAGAGGTCGGAGGCCATCAGAAGGTAAGAAAGTGAGAAGGTGAGTGGTGGTCAGTAATCTGTCGTCGGTGGTCGGACGCCGAACGCATGTAGGGGCTAACCTGTGTGTTCGCCCGGATAACGGACAGCATTGAGCGTGTAGGGGCTGGCCTTGTGCCTGCCCGTAAAAGACAAGAGACCTTATTTGACAGGATTAACAGGATTACAATAAAAAGTGTGCTATCCGCTATTAGCGTATAATCGTTTGTACTTTATGCCGTTTATCTTAATACCCATTTATATCCTGTAAATCCTGTCAGATAGATACAACCTGAAACCTGATACCCGAAGCCAGGTTATACAGCATAAAAGTGACAACCTTAAATCAGGACTTGACCGAGGACATTTTTTGACACGGATTACACGGATTGCATAGGGGCTGGTAACTACGCTGTGCTGTCATTTGTCCTTCGGGCGTAATTTATTGTCGATATCGGCCTCAAGCTGTCGGCAACAATAAATATCAGCGAAGCGTAGTAACGCGCGTCAGCGCTAATGACAGCCGAAGGCGTAATGACACGAAGTAAATAACGCGCGCAGCGCTAATGACAATCAAATATATGATCCATGCAATCCGTGAAATCCGTGTCTGATAAAATATGTTCATTCTCGGATGAGCTTGGACAAAGGAAGGAAACATCGGATGTCAAAATATGCCTGCTCCATTCGTGTCGGTACGAGCGGATACTCGTATGCGGAGTGGTTGGATGCCGGGTTTTACCCCCCGGACACGAAACCAGGGGCGATGCTGCAACAATACACCCAGCGATTTTCAGTTACCGAACTGAATTATACCTGGTACCAGATGCCCAGGGCTCAGGCCATCGAGCGGATGCGACGTCAGGTCCCGCCGGACTTTCATTTTGCCGCAAAGCTGACGCGTTCCCTGACCCACGAGATCGACGCAGACCAGTGGCGGGTGCATGCCGGTCAATACCGGGACGGCATCGCCCCCCTCATACAGTCCGGGCAGCTTGCGGCCGTGTTGGTGCAGTTCCCGCCTTCATTCCAGCGGACATCCAAAAACCGGCATTATCTGGCTGCGCTGCTGGATGAACTCCACGGGATGCCGACAGCCGTGGAGTTCCGACATGTCTCCTGGGCCACCGAACGGGTGTATGTGGAACTGGAGCGGCGTCAAACTGCCCTGGTGTCGGTGGATGCGCCTGATCTGAAAGAGCTTTTCCCGCGGCTTTCCATCGTCACCAGCCCGGACCTTTTCTATATCCGTTTTCATGGCCGCAATGCCCGGGGATGGCGTTCCGGCAACATGCAGAAGCAGTTTAACTACGACTACTCGGAAACTGAACTGCAAGAATGGACGGAAGAAAAAATTGAATGCATGGCCGGGCAGGCCCGCAACGGGCTGCTCTTTTTCAACAACCATGTCCGGGCCCAGGCACCCGGAAACGCCCTTGCTATGATGCGCCTGCTGGCGGAGCGGGGCTTGGTACGCTAATCGTGCAAATGATGACGTATGCATTTGGTTATCCGTCAAGACTTAACCGCAAAGACGCAAAGGACAATATAAAATGGATATTGAGAGGATAGGTAAAGCAATCGTCAACTCCGCCATTAAGGTGCATAGTGCCCTTGGACCCGGCCTACTGGAATCTGCCTATCAAAAATGCCTGAAATATGAGCTTGAAAGATGCGGACATGCGGTCAAATGTGAAGTGCCAATATCAGCACTATACGATGAAATACAAATAGATGTAGGGTTCCGGGCAGATATGCTTGTTGACGATTCTGTGATTGTTGAGAATAAAACCGTTGAAAGATTAGTGCCCATCCATGAGGCTCAATTGTTGACATATTTGAAGTTATCTCAAATTCATCTTGGTTTCTTACTCAACTGGAATGTTCGATTGATGAAAGACGGTATAAAGCGCATGGTGAACAACCTATAGCGCTGAATGGTTACCGGAATCGATTCGATAAAATATACTTCTTGGCGTTCTTGGCGTCTTTGCGGTTCATTTTGTTTTCTAAAGATCTATTATGACACGTTCCATTATTCATTTGAACGTCGCCGATTTTGCTGTGGCCGTCGAGCGGGTCGTGAACCGCGGGCTGCAGGGCCGGCCGGTTATTGTCGCCCCCTCGGGGTCGGCCCGGGCAATGGTGTACGACATGAGCGAAGAGGCGTACCAGTGTGGTGTTCAGAAAAATATGCTCCTGCGCACGGCCCGGCGCCTGTGCCGTGACGCGTCTGTCCTTCCGCCCCACCCGGACCGCTACGAACGCGCTATGCGGGCGTTGTTCAAACAGGCGCTGCCGTATTCGCCGCTGGTGGAGGCCGGCGATGTGGACGGCCACCTTTTTGTGGACACCACCGGGACAAGCCGGCTTTTCGGGCCGTCCGTGGATATCGCCTGGCGGCTGCGCCGGCAGGTGAAAGCGGATTTGGGACTGGACCCCATATGGTCGGTGGCGCCCAACAAGTTGGTGGCCAAGGTGGCCACGCGCCTGGTAAAACCCACGGGGGAGTATGTCGTGGGCACCGGCGAGGAGGCGGTTTTTCTGGCACCCCTGCCAGTGTGGCTCGTGCCCGGCATCGAGCGGGGTGACCTGATCCGGCTGAAGGAGTTTAACTTCACCCGGGTATCTCAGGTTACGGCGCTGAGCCTGGAACACTTGCAGGTGCCTTTTGGGAACCGCGCCCGCTTCTTGTTTGAGACCGTGCGGGGAATCGACCCTTCCCCGGTGCTGCCGGCAGATCGGCAGCGGCCAATGGTCATAAGTGACCATGATTTTGACGAAGACACCAACGAACGTGCAGTCCTGGAGGGTGCCCTTTACGGCATGGTGGAAAATGCCGGCCAACGGCTTCGCCGGCAGCGGCGTGCGGCCCGGCGCATCAGCGTTGCCCTGGATTATTCGGACGGGATCCGGTGCGCCCGCCAGTCAACGGCAAAGCCGGCAACGGCCAACGACCTGATGCTCTTCAAGGCGGCCCAACAGGCCTTGAACCTGGCCCGGATGCGCCGACTGCGCATCCGCCACATGCGCCTTACGTGCGACCAACTGGTTTTCCCTCCGGCCCAGATGGCGCTTTTTCCGGAAGAACGCAGGAACAAGGAAAAACAGGACAGCATCGTTGCCGCCGTAGATCGTGTGCGCAGCCGTTTTGGTCGGGATATGATCCATGTGGGCAGGACCCTTGCCGCGTAAAACTACTTATATTTTAATCTCCGATTGCTGACAGAATATATTTTTGACACGGGTTTCACGGATTTTCAGGATTATAAATTTTATCGCTTAACAACAAAAAAAATGAATCACGAAAACACGAAATCCAAAAAGCACGAAATGTTTAAAATAAATTTTCGTGTTTTCAATTTATGAATCCTGAAGATCCTGTAAGTCCTGTCAAATAAAGGTGTTAATAGAGCCATCTAAAAAATAAGATTTTGGTTCAAGGTCATGGCGTTTGGTTGTCATTAGCGCTGCGTGCGTAATTACCATCAATCTATGAAATCCGTGAAATCCGTGTCTGCAATTCAAAACAACAATGTGATGGTCCCCCTGGTTGTGCGATCTCACTACTCCCTCATGCAGGGCGTCAATTCAGTAAAACAGCTGTGCCAAGCAGCCGCCCGCATGGGTTACGATCGCCTGGCCCTGACCGACACTGACAACCTCTATGGCATGTGGAATTTCATAACCGCGTGTAAACGGGAAGGGCTGCGCCCCATTATCGGGGCGGAGGTGAGCGACCCGGTCACCCAGGACCGGGCCGTTTGCCTGGTGGAAAACGACAAGGGCTACAGCAACCTCTGCCGCCTGCTGACACGCCGGCACATGGCCAATGCATTTGATTTGAAAACAGACCTGCCAATAAGGGCCGCCGGAATGACGGTGCTGACCCGTGATGCCGGCCTGCTGGAGACGTGGCATGATGCGGGTGTGCGGGTTGCCGCCGACATGCCCCTTAAACCGCTTTACGGCAACCATCCCCTCTGTTGCAAGGCCCGTTATTTGGGCGTTCCAATTGTGGCGACACCGGGGAGTTTTTTTCTCGAACCCGGGGAAAGGGCTGTCCATCGGTTGCTGCGGGCCATTGACCAAAATACGGTCTTGTCCAACCTGCCAGTTGGCGACGTCGCCCCTGTTGACGCATGGCTGGCTGCCCCGGGTACCTATGCAAAGCGGTTTGCCATCTGCCCCGACGCTTTGCGGGCATCCCGGGAAATAGCGGAAAGGCTTGTTTTCCAGGGGCCCGATTTCGGTATGGTGCTGCCGCCCTGGAACGAACAGAATGGGAAAGAACAGAATGGGAAAGGACAGAATGGGAATAAACAAAGTACCGACGCATGCCTCCGGGAGGCAGCCTATGCCGGGGCTGCCAAACGTTACAAGGGCGAACTTTCCGAATCCATCGTGGAAAGAGTCGAGCACGAACTGCGCATTATTGCCGATATGAAGTTTGCCGCCTATTTTCTGGTGGTGAAAAGCATCGTGGGCAGCAGTCCGCGAACCTGCGGGCGGGGGTCGGGCGCCGCCTCCATTATTTCCTACTGCCTGGGAATCACCAATGTCTGCCCGCTTAAACATAATCTTTATTTTGAAAGGTTTTTGAATCCCGGCCGGCTGGACCCACCCGATCTGGATATCGATTTTGCCTGGGATGAGCGCGACGACGTTTTAAAAAATGTGCTGACAAAATACGAGGGACATGCGGCCATGGTGTCGAACCATGTTTCTTTTCAACCGCGTATGGCCCTACGGGAAGTGGCCAAGGTTTACGGATTGACCGGCCATGAGATCAACGGCATCACCAAAGGTCTGCCCTATCATTTTCGCGCCAGGGCAATAGGGGCCGACCTGATGGCCAGTCTTGAAAGCCGGCCTGAATCAAGGCACCTGGACTATCCTGACCCGTGGCCTGAGGTGATAGCACTTGCCCAGCGCATCATAGGCATTCCCCGCTATTTATCCGTACATCCCGGGGGGGTGGTGATCACGCCCGGCCCCATTGACGAGTATGTTCCCCTGGAGCGGGCGTCCAAAGGGGTGCCGATCATTCAGTGGGAAAAGGACGGGGCGGAAGACGCCGGCCTGGTTAAAATCGACCTTCTGGGCAACCGCAGCCTGGGTGTCATTCGGGATGCTGTCAAGAATGTGCGCCAGAACAACATTGTTTTCGATGAATCCGCCTGGGAGCCTGAGGATGATTTTGCCACCCAGGAAGCCCTGGCGCATGGCCATACCATGGGGTGTTTTTATATTGAAAGCCCGGCCATGCGGCTTTTGCAGAAAAAGGCGGGCGTGGGGGATTTCGAACACCTGGTCATCCACAGCAGTATCATCCGCCCGGCGGCCAACGAGTTCATCCAGGAATATGTCCGGCGTCTTCACGGCGGCGCCTGGGACCCGATTCACCCGCTTCTGGCCGATGTGCTGGACGAGACGTTCGGTATCATGGTTTACCAGGAAGATGTTTCCCGGGCAGCCGTGTCAACGGCCGGTTTTTCGCATGCCGAGGCCGATGGTT
>RCNC010003016.1_pt1 | contig 11075 bp, 13 predicted proteins | sample 2041301 | NCBI WGS metagenome assembly RCNC01 (sample SAMN09708231, study PRJNA481090) | Marine sediment metagenome, whole genome shotgun sequencing project. | biome: marine sediment; feature: ocean; material: sediment; isolation source: Sewage treatment plant 13A marine sediment (STP13A) ... | reverse complement strand
ATCAGTGCCGAAATCGCCTCGCTGTTGGCCCGCATCGGAATGACGATCGAGCGCAGCACTCTCCAAGTCAAAATCGCACCGGCAAACACAATTATCAGGCAGGCCGTCACCGCCCGCATATACGCGCGCTGAGCCGCAGCCGTCGCCTCTTTGCTGGTCGCGTCCGCCCTGATCGACATATCCTCGACCAATTGGGTCAGAGTTGCATCCACCGCATCACTGCCTTGCCGCGCTTGGGCAAGGTAGGTGTTGCCAACAATTCGATTGCCATCCGTGTAAGCATCCACAGCCTTTAGCGCGCTCTCGTAGTAGGCTTTTGCGCCGCCGCGGATGTTTTGGGCAGCATCCGGCGCAAAATCCTCCAACGCGGTCAGGCTTTGATCCAGTTTGTCGCGGGCGGCATTTGCCCGGCGCTCTGAAAGGGTCAACAGACTGACCGACAGGTCCGTCAGCCAATAGCGCATTTCGCCAAAGTGACGATCGGCTTCGGCTGCCAACTGCAACCTGTGGAAACCGACATTAGCATCCTGAATTCTCGCCTGATTCCGCGTCAGATCGTAAGTCATCACAATTGTGCTGATCACCAATGCTGCCAGCAATGCTGCCGAGAGCGATCCAACGCGCACAGGAATTTTTTTTTCGGAAACCCATGCCCAGCGACTTTTGCCTTCAGCCTCTTGGCTCGTCATTTGAACAGGGTGATACTGATCGCGCCGCCCAGTTCACCCTCAGAGCCACCTTCTTTGGGGAAGCCGGTGATATCCGTCTCACCTGCAGGTGATCCATGGCAGGCAAGGCAGGATGTCGAATAATACTCTGGGATCAACATCCGGAATGCGGGTTTTCCCCCTACAAGGACATCCTCAGAAAAGGCCTCGCCCTTGGACCATCCGTCACTTTTAAATTTGCTTTCAATAACGTCGTTTTCCCATTGATCTGGCCGGGCTTTCCGGTTGCGCACTTTGTCTATTGGTGCGGTTACCTTAACCGACGCCTGCGACGCCATTTTGTCAGCGAATTTCTCATTCACCAACCGCGCAAAAATAGCGGGTATGAAACCTTTGAACGCCAAACCCTCGGCGTTGATGACGCTCTGGTTCTCGTTGATCACCTCAGTCATGGACGCCAGCTGTGACTCGGTCAATTGGCGCTCTTCCGGGCTCAGATCATCGGTCAGCGGAGGTACTCCATACTGCGCCACATAGGCCTCGATCACCATCGCGCGAAAAACCTCTCCGGTCAGACCTTTGTCGACAACTGATGGATCATTAATCAGTCCCTGACTACTCGACACCACGCCGCGCCCGGCGCGCAGCACAGCCGCCAACCGATTGCCTAAATCAACTTCGTCGCCACTCTGCGCTGCGACTACGCGCGGGGCGGCTATGACGCTGATCAAACCCAAAACCGCAAAAGATAATGCCAACTTCTTCATCGCAAAAATTCCTGCTGTAACGCGCCACAACTTCATGGCGTCCCCAAACTCACTCCACTTCGCCGGATGTCATCACATGCCAAAGCAGCCAATCACAAAAATAAACTGATCGCGGGCGCAGCCCACAAAACCACTATCATGGGTGTGCGGTCGCGTTGCCAGTGTTTTTTTCGATCATTAAAGGACCTGCCCTGGATCAATCGTACAAATGCATGGTGCCGCACGTGCTCCAGATTGGGAAAACGACCATGTGGCTGAGCCCCTGTGCACAAATCAACTGGACGAACGAGAGGCCGGAGGCTTAGGCTGCGCCTTGCAAACGGCTCAGCCACATAATTCACTTTCGGCGGGCAATGAACGCAAAACACATGTGACGCTTTGATGGAGTACAGGCGATGGATGCAGTGCAGGAGCTGAGTGACAACGTTGCAGTGCCATTTGAACGCGCCAGAGCAATGCCTCGGTCGGTGTATACATCACAGGATTTTTTGAAACAGGAATTAGAAAACGTCTTTAGGAAAGACTGGTTGTGCGCCGGGCGTTCAAGCTCACTTGCTGATCCCGGCGACTATACAACAATGGAGATTGCCGGTGAACCGATCATGGTCCTGCGCGACCGAGACGGAGAATTGCGTGCGCAATCAAATGTCTGTCGGCATCGTATGTCTACTCTGCTTCAAGGTCGCGGGACGGTAGGTTCAATTGTGTGTCCCTATCACGCATGGACCTACAATCTGGATGGCACCCTGCGCGGCGCACCTGCGATGATGCACAACAAGGCATTTTGCAAATCCGATATCAAGCTGCCGCAAGTGCGGTGTGAGGATTGGAACGGTTGGATCATGGTGACACTGAACCCGGATGCCGCGCCGGTTGCGGACGCGCTGTCTGATATCGACGCGCTTATTGGTCATTACCGGATGGAGAATTACATCGAATCCTTTCGCGAAACGCACCGATGGAACACAAACTGGAAGGTTCTGGCCGAGAATTTCATGGAGAGCTATCATTTGCCGGTGTGCCATTCGGGCACAATTGGTAACACCGTTGATCTGGCGCTGATGACCTGCCCGGAAGGGCTGCCGGCCTTTAACTACCACTGGATCATGAAAAATGACGAACTGGCGCTGACGCTGGCACACCCCAACAACAAACATCTTGTAGGCGAGGATCGCCGAAAGACTTATCTTCTGTCGATCTACCCGTCGCTGTTGATCACTTTGACTCCGGGCTATTTCTGGTACCTTTCCCTACATCCTGACGGACCGGACCATGTGAAAATTCTATACGGTGGCGGTCTTGCGCCCGAGTTTCTGGACGACCCGGACGCAGCCAAACACTTTGATGCGCTTAAGGCCTTGCTGGACGAGGTGAACCAAGAGGACCGCGGCTGCACAGAGAAAGTATATCGGGGCCTTTGCTCAGACATGGCGGAACCCGGACCATTATCTCATCTCGAACGACCGAATTTTGAGTTCGCTCAGTACCTGAATGGCAGAATTCAATCCACGTGAGCTGCTTGTTGCGAATACAGCTAACCTGCTCGCAACCGGGTGGCTTCTGTCCCGGCAAAGGCACGACGCAGCAGGTCAGCCATCGCATCGACCACCTCGCCCTTGCTGTCATCTGAACCATAGAGGTTGATCTTTTGCTCAGGCAGGTTCGGTAGCGCCCCGGCGTGATCGATCTGGGCGAGATGCGACGGTTCGGTGCCGCCAATCACGCCGCTCACCGCTAGATCTGCTGCAACCGTTGCCTCAATTGTGCGATCAGACTCAGTGTCCACGGCCATTTCCCAAGTGATGCCCGCAATATCCAGCGCTTCGATCACGTGGGGGCGGAATGTGCAGTGCCGGCAAAAGGCGATGCGCAAAGGTCGCTGTCGCCACGCTGAGCCTCCGGGTGCACCAATCCAGCGCAAGGGCATATTGGCCAGAGTTTCGGACCCACCATTCAAACCATTCTCGGTCGTCAGAATCAGATCTGCCTCACCTTTTTCGTACTGTTCCTTGAGGCCTCTGGTAAAAGACGCGATGAGATGGACCTTTACGCGCGGAAATGCGGCATTGAATTGCTGCAGGACCCGGGGAATGAACGGGTAGACGATGTCGTGGGGCACACCAAGTGTAATTTCTCCCTCAAAGGCCTGATCCGTCAGTCGGGTGATCACCTCATCATTAAGCGACACCATGCGGCGCGCGTAGGTCAATAATTGCTCGCCCGACGCTGTGAGCGCAATGCCACGCCCGGACCTATCCAGCAAATCCAGACCCAGCATCTCTTCAAGCCGTTTGAGCTGCATTGAGACTGCCGATTGGGTGAGATGCAGAAATCCGGCAGCGCGGGTCACGCCCCCGGAATCGGCCACAGCCACAAAGGACCGCAGAGTGGTTACGTCGAGATTTCGCATTATCACAATCCTTGATCAATGGCGTCACAAACATTCGTTTTTAAAATGAACCATGCTTCGCCATATATATCAAGTAATTTGATGAATCGCGGCGAAATCATCGCGAAACGATAAAAGGACAGATATCATGACCCTCATTGACACCTTCTTCCGCCCTGTCGACCTGAATCGCACTGCAACAGGACCAAAGTTGTCGACATTTGACCGTCTCTATGACGTCTGGCGTCAACGTCAGGCGTTGCAGAAACTGGACATCAATGCCTTGAACGACATTGGCATAAGCCGCAAAGACGCCTTTGCCGAAGCACGGCGTCCATTCTGGGATGCGCCAAGCACGTGGCGCAATTGATCCGGCCTGAAATCAGCGGTTTAAGGAGGTCTGACACCCCTAAGACCGCTGATTTGCCGGTTGCCCCCTGCATCTGACGATTTTACGTAGGATTAGGGCGAATATGCTTGAAAAACTATCTCACACCCCCAATATCTAGGACATACTGCGGTCGGACTTCTCCGGCCCTGCTCTGACACCTGATTTGGAGGTCTTACATGGCTGAACTGAATACAATCCGGACAGCGGCCGGTTCCGCCGCCGCCAACATTGATGCGGGCCTTCGCGCGCACATGAACACGGTCTACGGCACAATGTCCGTGGGCATGCTGCTCACATTTGCTGCGGCCTGGGCGATTTCCAGCCTTGCGGTAACCTCTGATCCAAGTGCTGCAGCTGCACCGTTCGGCCCCGATAAATATCTGACATCGCTGGGCTATGCTCTTTATGCATCGCCCCTGAAATGGGTTGTGATGTTCGCCCCTCTGGCCTTTGTTTTTGGGCTGAGCGCGATGATCAACAAGATGTCCGCAGCTACGGCGCAGCTTGTTTTCTACACGTTTGCGGCAACTATGGGCGTTTCGATTAGTTCGATCTTTCTGGTGTACACCGGATATTCAATTGCTCAGATTTTTCTGATCACATCGATCGCCTTCGCAGGACTGTCCTTGTACGGTTACACCACCAAAAGGGACATCTCGGGTTGGGGATCGTTCCTGATCATGGGCGTGATTGGCCTGATCGTCGCAATGGTTGTGAATATCTTCCTACAATCGCCTGCCGTAATGTATGCAATTTCAGCCATCGGGGTTCTGATCTTTGCCGGACTGACGGCCTATGACACGCAGAAGATCAAAACCACTTATCTGGCGCATGCACATAGCGGTGACAGCGAGTGGCTGGGCAAGGCCGCGATTATGGGAGCGCTGACCCTTTATCTGGACTTCATCAACATGTTCATGATGCTGCTGACCTTATTCGGAAACAGAGAGTAAAGTTCACCTAAGACCTGACAATGTAAGGGCCGGTCGCGAGACCGGCCCTTTTTTAGTTGATCTCGCAATGGCGATACAGGCTGTTGATAGCGCTGCTGAGCTCGAGCCTGTCCCCAAAGTAAAGGCTGGGACTGATCCCGACGAAAGGAACCCCCATGCTCGAACTGCACCCCAATTGTGAGCTTTGTGACTGCGATCTGCCGCCAGCGTCCTTAGATGCCCGCATTTGCAGCTATGAATGCACCTTCTGTGCGGCCTGCGTCCAAGACGTCTTGCACAATACATGTCCCAACTGTGGCGGAGGATTTGTGCCCCGTCCGATCCGCCCCGTTACCGCGTGGCGAGACGGAACTGGCCTGCTCCATCATCCGGCTGGACGAGTGCGAAAATACAGCAAGCATACTAAAGCCGATATTGCAGGCTTCGGTGCCAGCATCCAGAAGATCCTCCCGGAAGATCGTTAGACTAGTGGGGCCGCCCGGCAACCAATGGCCGGATCCCTATGCGGCCTGCAAAGCACAGTGCTGATGATCTTCCTAAAGCGATCGCGTCATCCGCGTGGCTGGGAACGAAATTCCGGGCTGCAGCTGAATCTTTATGGGGCCAATTTCGGTGAAACCCAGGGCCGCATAGAACGGCACGGCCGTAAACGTGGACCAGCACTCCAAACGCGTGATGCCTGCTGCGCACGCCTTGTCAAAGCTGTGAACCATCAGGGCGGAACCGACTCCCTGCCGCACCTGACGGTCATCCGTCACTACATGTCTGATGTGGCCAAGACCGGCCTGTTTTGCGTCCGGTGTCCATCCTCCAGCGCCAACAACGGCGCCACCCTCTGCTTCGGCCACGTAGTAGGTGCCGCAGGTCAGCAACCCCGGTCTGGCTCGACTGATAATTGGCAAAGCCGTGACCAAGACCGAGGGCGCATAATCCGTCTTCAGCAGCTTGGGGTAGACCCGCGCCAATAGCGCATCGACGGCCGTCAAATCCGATTTTTCTGAAGTTCGTATCTTGAACATGTTTCGCCCGCAAAAATACGAAAGGCCACGCGGTTGCCCCGCATGGCCCTGTCTACACTGTCCTGATTTCGGAAAGGCTTACTTGATCTTGCCTTCTTTGTATTCAACATGCTTGCGGACCACAGGGTCATATTTGCGCACTACCATTTTCTCGGTCATGGTCCGTGCGTTTTTCTGGGTCACATAAAAGTGGCCGGTGCCTGCAGTCGAATTCAGGCGGATTTTGATTGTGGTTGGCTTCGCCATGATAAAACTCCTGCGCCGGAAGGTTGGTCCGTCCGGGAAATACGTATGAAGATGCGCTTTTACGCGGGCGCGTGTCCGAGTCAACCCTGAAACGTGCAGGGTTACGCGGTTTCAGTGTCAAAACGCCGCTCGGTCAGGCGCGGTTGTTCTGCTAAATCTCGATCCGAATGTCGTGAATCCACAACTTGGGTGGCCGTGACAGCACAAAGACAACAACGTCAGCAAGGTCATCGGGTTCGGTGAAGATATGGTTTGGGACCTCTTCACCTGCCTTGGCGAACATCTCAGTGTTGGTCCCGCTCTGATAAAGCCCGGCGACCCGCACACCGGTGTCTTTCTCATCCTCTTTAAGCACTTCCGTAAAGCCGCGTACGCCAAATTTTGTGGCAGTATAGACCGACTGCCCGGCCTGTGCCACAACGCCGGATTTTGAGACGATGTTGAGGATCGCGGCTTGGTCTTGCGCCCGGAGCGTCGGCAGGCAGGCGCGCGTCAGTTGCATCAACCCGGTCAGATTGGTTTGCACTGTCGCTTCGACCATCGCGCTGTCGATTGTCTCAAGTGGCCCGGTTTTATGCCAGATGCCAGCGTTGTTGATCAGGATGTCGATCCGACCAAATTCGCGAGTTACCTCTGCTGCTGTGGCTTCAACCGCGGCACTGTCCTGCATGTCGCAAGCAAAACCTTTGGCTTTGGGTGCACCGATTGCGAGAACCTCTGCTTCGACTTTGGCAAGACGATCTGCGTCGCGCCCCAGAATGGCAAGCTGGCACCCTGCAGCAGCCAGTTTTAAACAGATATGGCGGCCGATCCCGTCGCTGCCACCAGTCACGAGGATCACTTTGTCTTGAAGCTTCATATCGGTTCCTATCGACGTTCCTTGCCCCAATTCGGGGGTAGTATGCGCGGAGGGCCTATAAGCCGGATTCTGTCCAGAGGCCGAAGCCTCCTGGATGACCATTCCTCTTGATGTTTTGTTGCCAAAACACCTCTAGCTGCCAACCCGACCCTTCTGGCTAAAGCTGCCTGCGGCGATATCGGTTGCCCGATCAGCCCGCGCAAGGGTCCTATTTGGCATTGCTCCCGGTGGGGCTTGCCCTGCCACCCCTGTTGCCAGCGGCGCGGTGGGCTCTTACCCCACCGTTTCATCCTTACCCGCACACAGTATCCATTGGCGCACCTTTGGCGCGGCGGGCGGTTTCATTTCTGTGGCGCTGTCCGTCGGGTTACCCCGCCCGGGTGTTACCCGGCACCGTTGCTTTAGGGAGTCCGGACTTTCCTCGAACGGGTCGCCCCGTCCGCGGCCATCCAGCCCTCCGCGCAAGGCGCTGGATACGGCCATTGGACCTGTGCGGTCAATCCCTTAAGGAACCTATCTCAGAGTCCTTCAGTCCGGTTCACGCCACCGTCTGCAACAATGGTTTGGCCGGTGATGTACCCGGCGTCATCCGACAACAAAAATGCTACTGTTCCTGCGATTTCAGAGACTTTTCCGTGCCGCCCCATTGGCACTTGGCTGAGCCAGCCATCTGGGAACTCGCTTGCGGCATTTTCCATCAGCCCAGGTGCGATGCAATTGATCCGGATATTGTCAGGGCCGTGACGATCTGACAGCAGCTTAACAAAGCCATGCAGTGCCAGCCGATTTGGCCCAAGTGGATAGGGCAAACGGGGTTGCAAGGCCTCGATTCCGGACATTGCCACCAATGCACCACGTCCATTTACCAAAAACTGTGGCAGCATCGATTTGAACAATCGCATTGGCCCCAAAACATTCATCTCATAATTCTTGTGCCAAGCTTCAAACGGGATATCGAACAGGTCGCGCTTGTAATCACTGTCATAAACAAATGTGTCCGGGCCGGCGGCGGGGGGTTTGGGGATATCAAATCCTTTGAGAAGATCGCCTTGCCGTCCGCCGCTGAAAACCGCGCAATCGACGCGTCCGAAACGTTCAACGCCAAAAGCAACGGCATCGTCCATGTCCTGATCGCTCAGGACCGATCCGGCAAATCCGGCTTGGCCAAGGTCTTCTGCCAATTCCACGCAGCCGCTTCGTGACATCAGGATCAGGCGATAGCCATCTTCGTTGAGGCGGCGTGCAACACCAGAAGCGAGGCCTCCGCTGGCGCCAGTAATAAGGCAGACCGGGGCATCATCCATCATGGAATTCCTTGTGTTGTCAATAAATACTGCAATAGTTCAAAACCTTAGGCGTAGAGCTTAAGTCCTGTCCAACCTAATGTGTCTGGCCCGGGAAGAGCCCCATATCAGCACCGTCAAGCGGCCCTTTCGCCCACGGTCGAAAACGCAGCCGAACCGTGCCCAGCAAGGTTTCGAAATCAGCCTCCTGCGGATATCCTGCGGCGCAGGCCAATTTGCAAAACAGATCTGCATTGGGCGGCAATGCCGGATTTTTAGAACAGCTGTGACCGGCCAGTTTCTGTCGGGCCAGACGGACCCAGTCAAACCGGGGTCCGGGGTCAATCTTGCGTCCGGGCGCCATGTCAGAATGGCCGATGACACTAGTCGCCGGGATAGACCAGCGTTTCATAATACCGCCCAACAAGATCTCTAACGCATCGATCTGCGCAGCAGCAAAAGGTGATGTGCCATCATTGTCGAGTTCAACGCCGATGGAACGTGAATTGACATCACCCTGACCGCACCAGGTGCCCGCGCCTGCGTGCCAAGCACGCATGTCTTCTTCGACCATCTGGGTGAGCTGCCCTTGCGCGCTGATGAGGTAGTGCGCGGACACCTCGCATGCAGGATCACACAACCGTTCAACGGCGGCTTTTGCGCTTTGCATTGCAGTGTAGTGCAAAACGATCAATTCGGGCTTCAAATCATCCCGTCGCGGCCCAAAATTGGGCGAAGGATGCCAGATGCTGTTTGCCTCGCGGCTCAGTTGTTTGCCGCCGTGCGGAACGGCGCCGGATCCCAGCCGCAGGCGAATCCATCGCCATCGGGATCCAAGCCTTTGCGGTCCCGCCCTGGTCCACCCCGGCGCAGAAAGTCCTCTTGCGCCAGATCAGCGGAGGCGTATTTTGCGCAATTGCGTCGATTCTTGGATTGCGAATTCAACGCCGATCGGTTGTGGACACGAACACCGCGTGGGTTATTTGTCGCGAGAGCAAAGGCCACTACGTTGGGTTGCGCGCCGGTTGTGCGCTCTGGCACCGCTGTGGGCGCAATCAATTCGTATTGTTCGCGGTTACTGGCCAGACGGTCTGCGTCGCCTTCGATGGTCCGCTGTTCGCTGACAGCCGCAAAGTCGTTTTCGCTTGAAATGCCCGGGTTGTCCAAAAGGAGGGGCTTAGGATTGGACGGGCTGGCCTCGATCGGGGCAACACCGGAGTTGGCAGAAGTAGCCGCCAAAGCAGCTGTGGTTTCCGCCGCGATGTCCGCACCGTTGCCGCCGGTCGAGGCGGCGGGCGTTGTAGTGGGCGTCACAGGTGGTGGTGGCGTGACCACGACAGGTGTCACCAGTGCGCCGGAAGGTTCGCCGGATATGGCGTAGGGAGACGGTAGTCCGGGATTGGCGAGCGCTGCATCCCGTGCGCGCTGCTGCTCCGGAGAGTTGACGCCCTGCGATTTAGGCCCACTGTCTGGAACAGCCGGCGCGCAGGCCGTCACAAATCCCAGTGCAAGCACCGCAAAAACTCTGTGCATCCTGTAGATCCCACTCATGCCAGTCGTTTCATTTTTTAGTTGCAGAAACTTACCACCATTTGTCTGGTTTGGCCACAAATCCGGCGGCGCGTTCCAGAACATATGCGGAATTGAGCAAGTCAGCTTCTTCCCACGGGCGACCAATCAACTGCAAGCCCAAGGGAAGGCCGTGTGCGTTCACCCCAGTGGGCACGGCGATCCCGGGCAAGCCCGCCAGATTAACAGTCACAGTGAACACGTCGTTGAGGTACATTTTCACCGGGTCAGCATCTGCCATCTCGCCCAGCCCGAACGCCGCAGAAGGTGTTGCAGGTGTCAGGATTGCATCAATCCCATCGCTAAAGACCTGATCAAAATCACGCTTTATCAGCGCCCGCACCCGCCGCGCCCGGTTGTAATAGGCGTCATAAAATCCGGCTGACAGCACATAAGTTCCGATCATGACACGCCGTTGTACCTCGGGGCCAAATCCTTCGGCGCGGGTCTTTTCATACATTTCTGTAATGCCGTCGCCCTGCGCCAGCGTTGCCCGGTGGCCATAACGCACGCCGTCATAACGTGCGAGATTGCTGGACGCCTCGGCCGGGGCAATAACGTAGTAAGCTGGCAGCGCGTATTTTGTGTGGGGCAGCGAGATATCAACGATCTCTGCGCCAGCGTCCCGCATCATCGCGATGCCCTCGGCCCAGAGCGTTTCAATCTCGTCCGGCATTCCCTCCATCCGATATTCTTTCGGAATTCCGATCTTCTTGCCTTTGATGTCGCCCGTCAGCGCGGCCTCGAAATCAGGCACCGCCAAGTTGGCCGAGGTGCTGTCTTTGGGATCATAACTACACATCGCGCCGAGCATGATTGCCGCGTCGCGCACAGATTTGGTCATCGGACCGGCCTGATCAAGCGAGGAGGCAAAAGCCACAACACCCCAACGAGAGCAGCGTCCATAAGTGGGTTTGATACCAACGATCCC
>RCNC010003015.1_pt1 | contig 11075 bp, 6 predicted proteins | sample 2041301 | NCBI WGS metagenome assembly RCNC01 (sample SAMN09708231, study PRJNA481090) | Marine sediment metagenome, whole genome shotgun sequencing project. | biome: marine sediment; feature: ocean; material: sediment; isolation source: Sewage treatment plant 13A marine sediment (STP13A) ... | reverse complement strand
GCTTCGGGGCCTCCCAGGCCAGGGCCTTCCTGTTCCCTCGGGGGCGACGGTGGCGTTGGTGGGGCCGCCGAACTGTGGAAAGTCCACCCTCTTCAACCGCCTCACGGGTCTACGCCAAAAGACCGCGAACTTCCCCGGTGTCACGGTTGAGCGTCACCACGGCACGGTACGACTCTCGGGCGGGGAGGAATTGGAACTCCTCGACCTCCCCGGGACCTATAGTCTGGTGCCTCGCTCCGAGGACGAACGAATCACCGATGACCTCCTCCGGGGGAAAATGCCCGAGGTCTGCGTCCCCGATGCTGTGCTACTCGTACTCGACTCCACCAACCTCGGCCGACACCTGGTGCTGGCCGCGCCAATGCTCGCCCTTGAAAAGCCAATCCTGGTTGTGCTCAACATGGCCGACGAACTCCGGCGTCGAGGTGGCGAGGTGGATGCGGAGAGCCTCTCCGATCGGTTGGGGGCTCCAGTGGTTCTGGTCAGCGCGACCAAGGGTGAGGGACTGGACGGGATATTCGATTTCCTGGAGAGCACTTTCCGGGCGCCGGACCCCGTTGAACTTCCCGTGCTCCAGAGTCCACCCTCCTGCCGGCAGTGGGCGGGGCGGGTAGCCGCCGAATCGGCCTATCGGGCTCCGGTGGCGCCCGTTTGGACCCGGCGGTTGGATGGTGTCTTCCTTCATCCATGGCTGGGGCCACTGATATTTGTGGGAGTGGTGGTGGCTGTGTTCCAAACCATCTTCTACGCTGCCATTCCGATCATGGACGGAATGGAATCCTTGGTCACATCGTCTGCCAGGTTCATCCAATCCACTCTTCCCGACTCACCCGTGAAGGACCTCCTTCTTGAGGGGGTGTGGGGTGGTGTGGGCTCGGTGTTGGTCTTCCTTCCCCAGATCCTGCTGCTCTTCCTCTTTCTCGGGATCCTGGAGGACTCTGGGTATCTGGCTCGAGCGGCGGTCATCGCAGATCGGAGCATGGCAAAGGTAGGCCTGCAGGGGAAATCGTTCATTCCCCTTCTCTCCGCCTATGCGTGTGCGGTACCTGCGGTCATGGCCACCCGGACCATCGAAAACCAACGGGACCGGTTGGCCACCATCCTCATCGCACCCTTCATGACCTGCGCCGCTCGGTTGCCCGTCTACATCCTCGTTATCGCAGCGTTCCTGGAGAGCCGACCTCTGCTCGGCCCCTTCCTTGGAACCAGAGCGGCAGCCCTACTGAGCCTGTACGTCTTGGGCTTCGTTGCGGCCCTGGTTACCGCCCGAATCCTGAAGTCTACCATTCTCAAGAGCGACCGGACTCCGTTCGTGATGGAGCTACCACCCTATCGGTGGCCTACTCTGAAGTCCCTCGGGCTCCGACTTCTGGATCGGTCCAAGATTTTCCTCCGGCGGGCGGGGACCGTGATCCTGGGCGTATCGGTTGTACTCTGGGTGTTGGCCCATCTTCCCCTGACTGACGGTCAAGCTCCGGAGATCGGAGAGAGTTTGGCTGGGACCATGGGACGGACCATCGAGCCCATCATCGAACCTCTTGGCTTCGACTGGAAGATCGGAGTGGGTTTGGTGACGTCCTTGGCTGCCCGCGAGGTCATCGTAGGAACGCTTGGAACGCTCAACGGGATGGATGGGGATGAGAACTCGAAGGGTCTGCAAGAGGCTTTGCGTCAGGACCTCACCCCTGGAGGTGCAGTAGCCCTTCTGGTCTTTTTCGCTTTCGCGATGCAATGCATGTCCACGGTGGCTATGGTCAGGCGAGAAACGGGTGGGTGGAAAATCCCCATTCTGCAGTTCACCTTCATGGGGGTGTTGGCTTATGTGGGGGCTTTTGTGGCCAATAACCTGGTGACCTGGCTGATCTGACCTCCCTCGCCCGGACGGCCTTCGGGCTTCGGTAGCTCAACCCTCCAGCAGGATCTCTTTCAACGCATCGTCTCCCGGCTCGATGGAAATCACCGTCCTGCTGCCCTCGAGGCAGCGGGCCAACCGAGGGGGAATTGGCAGGCTCTGTTCCAGAACGGGCTCCACGACTTCGGCGAACTTGGCTGGGTGGGCTGTGGCCAGGACCACGCCCTCGACTCCCGGACGATCCTCAAGCTCCTGTTCTAGGGCGACGAGCCCTACCGCCGAATGTGGATCCAGCACGTACCCGAACTCGTCATACGTTCGCCTGATACACTCCCGGGTCTCTCGGTCGGAAACGCTTCGGCCTACCAGGTCTCTTTTCAGATTCGGCAAATTGTTTTGATAGAGGTGAAGAATCCGTGCGAGGTTGCTCGGATCGCCCACGTCCATGGCGCTGGAGAGGGTGGGGACGGATGGGCAAGCCGTGAAATGGCCCGACCTGAGGAACCGTGATACCCCATCGTTGGCGTTGGTGGCTGCCAGGAACCCGATGCCCTCCAGGCCCATAGCCTTCGCCATGAGTCCGGCAGCAAGGTTCCCGAAGTTGCCGGAGGGTACTGAAAAGAGGACTTCTTCTCCCCCTCTCCTCATCTCACTCCAAGCCTTGAAGTAGTAGAACATCTGTGGAAGGAGTCGCCCCACGTTGATGGAGTTGGCCGAAGTGAGATCTACCGCCTCCCGGAGGCTCTGGTCCCCGAAAGCCGATTTGGCCAGACGTTGACAGTCGTCGAAGTCGCCCTGGACACCTACGGCCACCACGTTTCCGCCCAAAGTGGAGAACTGGCGCTCCTGTCGTGGGGTGACTTTTCCGTCCGGGAAGAGGACGACTACCCGCACCCCAGGATGGTCGAGAAAAGCTTGGGCTACGGCCCCCCCCGTATCTCCTGAAGTGGCTGTGAGGATTGTGAGAGGGCCGCTACTACTCCTTCGGAAGTGAGTCATGAGGCCTGCCATGAAGCGTGCTCCCACGTCCTTGAAGGCGAGGGTCGGTCCGTGGAAGAGCTCCAGGATGCGGATCCGTTCTTTCAGGTTGACGAGGGGGACTGGAAAGTTCAGGGCCTCTCCCAGGAGGTGGTCCAGGGCAGCTCGATCCAGGGCAGGGGACAGGAAGCGCTCGGCTACCGGGTTGGCGACTTCCGGCCAACTCCCCTCTCCCCAAGCCTTCAGTTCCTCTCCGGTGATCGTGGGGAGATCCTCGGGCATATAGAGTCCGCCGTCTGGCGCCAACCCTCGAAGAACAGCTTCCTCCAAAGACGCCGGCGGGGCGACTCCCCGCGTGCTGAGGAAGCGCATCAGAGACCGGATTGGGGAAGGGGGATGATCCGGGCTCCGGGAGCCCGGCCATGGGAGATGGTCAGGTCTGCCTCCAGACCGGCTGCCGTAGCGAAGGCCTCTACCATGGCCTCGCCCACCGCATCAGCTCGCTCCCTGCCCCGGCAGAGCGCGAAGAGGGAAGGCCCACTCCCGGACAAGCTTGCCGCAAGTGCTCCGGCACTGAGGGCTGCCTCCTTCACTTCATAAAACCCAGGCACGCTCTTGGCCCTCAGGGGTTCGGCTACTCGGTCCTCCACCGAGCGAGCGATGAGGTCCCAATCTTCGCGAAAGAGGCCTGCCACGAAGGCGGCGGTGTTTCCCCATTGAGCAACGGCGTCGACCAGAGCCACATGATCTCCCAGGACCTCCCGGGCTGCTGCGGTCTCCACCTCCAGGTGTGGGTGCACGTGCACGGCGGTCAGGGCTCTGGGTACGTCCAACCTGATCGCGCGGAGGGGTTCCCAGGCCGGCACCAGGACCATCCCGCCCAGGAGCGAGGGAGCCACGTTATCGGGATGGGCTGCTCTGGTGGCCACTTCCTCCCCTGCCAGTGCACACCGGAGGAGGATGTCCTCAGGAAGCCTGGAACCGAAGAGCCCGTCCACTGCCACTGCAGCAGCCACGGCGCTCGCAGCGCTTCCACCCATTCCGGCGGAGAGAGGAAGGCCCTTTCGGAGTTCCAACTCCACCCCCACTTGCTGATCGATCTCGTCCAGAACGGCCTGGGCAGCAGCGCCTGAGGCGTTCTCCTCGACTCGTTTTGGGAGGCGTCCGTCGTCTCCCTCCACCAGCCCGATCTTCAAACCCCGGCCGTTGACCAGCCGGGCGAGGACTTCGTCACCTGGTCCTTCCAGAGCTAAGCCCAGGACGTCGAAGCCACAGGCCACGTTCCCGATGGATCCGGGAGCGAAAGCTCTGCATTCGTCGGTGCGGTTCAATGGACCCTCCGATGGTGGCGGAGTCGCCCTCGGCAGAGGAAGACCCTCGTCTGCGAACTGAACAAATTTAGGCCTGGATACCTGAGGTGCCAAACCGGGGTGGCCTCACTGCGCCTCGGAAATCGCCGACCGGGACCCGAAGCAACCACCCTCTTTCCGGCGTCCGATAAGGGGACATAATGTCACGGGTGTTTCCGCCCCCCTGGGCGTGCCGTGGGGGAGGGCTGAAAAGGGGTGTTTCCCAGGACCCGAGAATCCAGCTTGAATAGGCGGAATTCCTGTCTATTCTTCCCTTTTACCGCCCCTCCATGGAGCCCTGATTTCGGCTGGCACGAATTAAGCTGGAGGGGACGTGGGGTTGTCCGCCCCCGGGACCGGTCACGGCCCCTGGGGGCCTGCTTTCAAAGCTGAATCAAAGGTGGATCATGGAGACGAAGCTCCCCGTGGTTGGGGCCGACGCTTCTGAAGGAGACGGCTCGCCAAAGGGCAGGCAGGTCACGCAAGCGAAGTTGACTACGCTGGAAATCGTGTCCGACCCGGGTGAGGGCGCTCAGAAGTGCGCTCAGACCTTCGGCGCGGTTTCCGCGAAGATGGGGAATGGAGTCTGGACGGTGGAGATCATTCCCGCCGAAGTTCAGCCGCCCCCCCGGCTTCCTGCTGGAGCCAGCGGGAACCGTATCCGAATCGGATCCATCCCGGTGACAAACTGGGGTGACCGCTCGGGTGTGATTGTCGCCCTGAATGACCAGGTCCTTCTTGCTCGGCACAGGCTCGGGGCGCTGGAAGACGACGCGGTGGTCCTCATCGAAAACATGTGGAAGGACCACAAAGACGAAGACATCCAGCGCGAGTGGGTGGAGGCCATGGAGGAACTCTCCGATACGAACTATCGGATCATAGAGGTTCCCATGGAGGAGGAGTGCCTCAAGATCGTGGACAACCCCCGACGGGGTAAGAACATGTGGGTCTTGGGCCTTCTTTGTTACATCTACGACCGAGATCTGGATATCGCCGCTGGCCAGATCGCCCACGCCTTCCGCAAGAAGGCGCAGGCCATCACCGACCGGAATGTAGAGCTCCTCAACGCGGGCTTCGCCTGGGCAGTGGAGAACCTGGATTTCGGGTACTCCGTGGCTCCCACGGGAGACGACCGGCCACACGTGGTGATGAATGGGAACGAAGCCATCGCCATGGGTGGTGTGGCGGCCGGTATGGACCTGGCGGCCATGTACCCCATCACTCCGGCCACTTCGGTTTCCCACCATCTGGGTGAGATCTTCCTGAAATTCGGGGGCCTCCTTCATCAGGCGGAAGACGAGATCGCTGCAGCAGGGGTGGCGGTCGGAGCCTCCTGGTCAGGGAAGTGCGCTTTCACAATTACTTCCGGTCCCGGCATGGCGCTGAAGACCGAAATGCTCGGTCTCGCTATCATGACCGAGATCCCCTTGGTGGTAGTGAATGTCCAGCGGGGCGGCCCGAGCACAGGTTTGCCCACCAAAGTGGAGCAATCGGACCTCCTGGCATCCATCTACGGGCAGCCTGGCGACGCACCTCACATCGTCATGGCTCCGGCCTCCATCGAGGAGTGTTTCTACTCCATGATCACCGCCCGGAAGATCGCCGAAGCCTTCCGAATGGTGGTGATGGTCCTCACGGATGCCAACTTCGCCACGGGGGTTTCACCCTTCCCGAGGCCTGTATTGGATCCGTCCTGGGTGGCGGCTCCGCCGGACCTTTCACCCATCCCAGAGGGGCTCCGGCCCTATGACTGGGATCCCCAGACGGGGTTGTCGAAGCGTTTCATTCCCGGGGCCCCGGGGGGAATGCACACACTCACGGGTTTGGCCCACGACGAGGGAAGCAAGGTCGCCTACACTTCGGATATCAACCAGCGTTCCTCCACTATGCGGAGCCGGAAGCTGGCTGTGTTCCAGTCCACCTTACAGCCCCCCGAGGTCAACGGCCCGGACGAGGGTGATCTCTTGGTAGTGGGTTGGGGCAGCACCAAGGGCGCCATCGAAGAAGCCATCGAGGCGGCTCGGGAGGAGGGTCTCAAGGTGTCCAGCCTGAATCTGACCTTCCTTTCACCTCTGGAGCCGGGGCTAAAAGAGATCTTCAGCAAATTCAAGAAGGTCTGCACCGTCGAGATCAACTACTCGGATGAGCCCGACGATCCTTTCATCACCCCCGAGAATCGTCGACTTGGCCAGCTCGCCTGGCTCCTCAGAGCGAGCACGTTGGTGGACATCGACTGCTGGACCCGGGTTCTGGGAGAACCTCTCCGTCCCGGCGCCATACTGAATGCCATTCGAGAGAAGATGCCCGAAGGAGGTGCCTCGTGAGCAGCACTTGTTCTCTTCTCCACCTCGGTGAAACCGACGATCGTGAATTCAAGATGGGGGACTATGAGGCCGCCGTCGCCCGGTGGTGTCCTGGTTGTGGCGATCACTCGGTCCTCACTGCTGTTCAGCGTCTCCTGACGGAGCACCAGCTTAAGCCAGAGGACACGGTCTTCGTTTCGGGGATCGGGTGCTCCAGTCGTTTTCCCCACTACATGAAGACTTATGGATTCCATGGCCTTCATGGCAGGGCTCTTCCTATCTCCACCGGCATTAAACTCCATAGGCCCGACCTGGAAGTCTTCACCATCATGGGAGACGGGGACTGCGTTTCCATCGGGGCCGGCCACTGGATTCACGCTGTCCGGTACAACATGGATATCACGGCCCTTCTCCTGGACAACAACATCTACGGTCTGACGAAGATGCAGACCTCGCCCACCACTCCCCAGGGCGTGAAAAGCAACACCCAGCCCCAGGGAAGTTGGTTGCCGCCCATGAATCCCCTTGAGGCGACACTGGGCATATCCAACGCTTCTTTTGTGGCCCAGACCGCCGAGTGGGTTCCAGCCCATCTCTATGCGACTCTGAGGGCTGCCTACGATCACAAGGGGTTCTCCTTCGTTCGAATTCTCCAACGGTGTCCGGCCTACCTTCCCGTCCATTTCGAAGAGGCCATCACCGATCCGGAGAAGATCGAGCTTTTGGTGCATCCAGATGGGATTGAGGCATTGGACCTGGTGGGAGCCTACGACAAGCGGACCTATCACGATCCGTCGGACATCGACGCTGCCCGGCGGTTCGCCGAAGACCAAACCGTGGTGCGCCTTGGGATTTATTTCCGGGACGAGTCCCGGCCCCGGTACGAGGAGACTCGGCACCTGCCGACGCTTACCGCCGAGGAGAAGCTGAGTGTTCTGGAAGAGGAGTTCGACCGCTATGCCGTCTGACGAACGGATTACCCAGGCTCTGGAGGCCCTCTCCGAAGCGAAGGAGTCTTTCACCTCCTCGGTGGCCATGTCCGCGGAGGAGGTGCGAGGGATTCTGGAGCGTGATCAAGGGGCCAACGAGAACCCTCAGGTTCGGCTGGCTCACGAGTTGGGCCCCTTCGCAGCAGGGAGAATCGACCTGGATCGGCTGGTACCCTTCGTGGGCGCCAATGAGAAGATGGACGAGGACAAGCGGACCGAGATCCTCTCCGCCTACCAGACCTTACTTGAGCTGAAAAAGGTCGGAGACGACCTCTTCACCGCAAAGGTGCCACTGGACGGTTATTTCCGGGGGACTGTTTATAAGGCTCTCGCGAAAGCCGGTAGCGCTTTCGGTGCCGCCCGAAGCGTGGAGTGGGCCCTTCATGACTTGGCCCATCCGGAGGGCGTAGAGGATTGTCTCGAGCGTTTTCCGCCCAACCAGTGGAACGGAGCCGAGCGAAAATTCGCCCCTCCGATTGTGATTGAAGTGGAGGGTCAGGATCTACGGCCCTCGTCTATGGCCGAACTCCTGGAGGGTGGTCAGAAGATTGTGCTGGTGGTGAATGGCCCGGCTGCTCCGGCTCCGCTGGTTCGCCTTATTACCCCCGGCGTGACGGTCATCCAAACCGATGACGTGGTCGATCTCGCGGTCCTGGGTGCGGTGGAAGGACCTGGGATTGCGGCCTTGATGCCCGAGGGTGCGGCGAGCTTCATGCATGTTCCGAGGGATGGCCGAGGATTGAACGAGCGCTTGGTGGTGGGGCGTCTTCCGGAGAAAGACCCGAAACGAGCGTTGGGTTCGATCTCGGCCTTCCAGCAGACCGAGGAACTCAAGCAACTCGCGTCGCTGACCGCCAGTGTGGAGTCCGTCGAAACGGCCTCGAACGAGGTGGTTGCAGGGGTACCCGCGATGGACGAGGCGGGACAACTGGCCTCGTGGCTTATCCATCAGTCCGGCGTTTGAGCTGAGCACGGGATAGGGACGGAATGGACTTTTCACTGATCCTGACATCCGTAGCCATTCTGGGCGGTGTGGGCCTCACGTTTGGGACCCTCATCGCACTGGCCAACGCGAAGCTGAAGGTTTGGGAGGACCCTCGCATCGACGCTGTGGAGGAGGTGCTTCCCGGGGCGAACTGCGGAGCTTGCGGTTTGGCCGGATGTCGGGCCTTTGCCGAAGCGGCTGTGAAGGGTGAGGTGACCCCGGCCGGCTGTACCGTCATGGGAGACGAGGACCGGGAAGATGTTGCAGCCGTGCTCGGCGTGGCTGCTGGTGAAGCGAACAAGTTGGTTGCCCGGCTCTTGTGTGCCGGCGGAACCAACGTTGCCACCTCCAAGGCTCGGTATCACGGCGTAGACAGCTGCGCTGCTGCCGTTGCCGTGACGGGAGGAGGCAAGGGGTGCACCTGGGGTTGCGTTGGGCTGTCAGATTGCGCCGTGGCCTGCGACTTCGATGCCATCACCATGAACCCTTTTGGTCTGCCGGTGGTGGATACAGAGTTGTGCACCTCCTGCGGGGACTGTGTGGACGCCTGTCCCCTGGACCTTTTTACCATCATGCCACTGGCCGACAAACTCATTGTCCAGTGCAAGAACCTTTTGGACGGAGACGACGCGGAAGAGGTCTGCGCCGTCGCCTGCACCGCATGTGCCCGGTGCGTCCAGGACGCGGCCCCGGGCCTTATCGAGATCAAGAATGGTCTGGCTGTCATCGACTACGCCAACATCGAGACGGCCAACCCTGAAGCCACTGCCCGTTGCCCCACAGGGGCCATCGTTTGGGTGGAGGGGGCTCAGTTTGCCTCCATACGCGAACTCGCAGGGAGCGAAGCAGGATGACCAGCCCGAAGAGCAACGAGGGACAGAAGTCCTTTAAATACCCTGGGACCCCCGAAGCCATGGACGGCAGCGAAGCCGTCGTCTGGTGCGAAATCAACGCCAGCGAAGCAGCGGGTGCCTATCCAATCACGCCTTCGACTCAGATGGGTGAGGGATGGGCCTTGGCCATGGCGGCGGGATACACCAACGCCAACGGCCGAAGACTCCTCTTCTTTGAGCCCGAGGGTGAACATGCTGCTGCCGCGGTGACGGCCGGAATGAGCATGGTGGGTCTCCGGGCCACGAATTTCTCCAGTGGCCAGGGCATCGCCTACATGCACGAGTCCCTCTATGCCGCTGTGGGAAAGCGACTGACGTACGTGCTGAACATGGCGGCCAGGGCTATGACGAAGCAGGGCCTGAACATTCACGCTGGGCATGACGATTACCATGCCGTGGATGATACAGGGTTCTTCCAGCTCTTCGGCAAGAACGTTCAGGAAGTGGCGGACCTCAACCTCATCGGCCACCGAGTTGCGGAGCTTTCATTGAACCCGGGCATCGTGGCCCAGGACGGCTTTCTGACGAGCCATGTCATCGAGTCCATCCGACGGCCCGAGCGCGAATTCATCGGTGAATACCTGGGAGATCCGGCGGACATCATCGAATCTCCCACGCCGGCCCAGAAATTGGTTTTTGGTGATAAGAGGCGGCGGATTCCCGAGATCTACGACCTGGACTATCCGGCCATGATCGGGGTGGTCCAGAACCAGGATTCCTACGCCCAGGGCGTAGCGGCCCAACGGCCCTTCTACTTCGACCACGTGGCCGATCTCACCGACCAGGCCATGGAGGAGTACTATCAGCTCACGGGTCGCAGGTACGCCCGGGCCACCGGCTACCGGACCGAGGATGCCGACTACGTCCTCATGGGTCAGGGCTCGGTCGTTTCGAACTGCGAGGCCGTCGCGGACCACTTGCGGGAGAAAGGCCTCAAGGTGGGCGTGGTGAATCTCACCATGTTCCGCCCCTTTCCAACGGATCTGATCACCCAGCTTCTCAAGGGCAAGAAGGGTGTCACTCTCCTGGAGCGTCTGGACCAGCCGCTGGCCGTTGATCCGCCTCTCCTTCGGGAGATCCGGGCCGCCATGGATAAAGGCGTGGAGAACTTCCGGGCTTCAGGCGCCGAAGTCCCCCACCCCGGTGTGGCCGAGGTTCGCCCCGACGAGGTTCCGGATTTCTACGCTGGTTCGTTCGGAATGGGGAGCCGGGACCTCCAACCCGGAGACCTCATCGCCTCCGTGAACAACATGCTTCCCGACGGGAAGCGGCGGCGGATGTTCTACCTGGGTCTGGATTTCGTCCGGAAGGGAACTCAGTACCCGAAGCTCCAGCTCTGGCAGGAGCAGCTATTGGAAGAGTACCCCCACCTGGGCGACCTGACTCTGGATTCCACCGGTGTTCTGGACCTCATGCCCAAGGGTGCCATCTCCATCCGGATCCACTCGATCGGCGGTTGGGGAGCCATCACAACAGGTAAGAACCTGGCCATGACCGCCTTCGAGTTGGCGGGTTTGGAGATTCAGGCGAATCCGAAATATGGCTCGGAGAAGAAAGGGCAGCCCACCAGCTTCTACGCCACTCTGGCTCATGGAAAGATCCAGACCAACGGCGAGCTCCAATTCGTGGATGTGGTTCTTTCCCCCGACCCCAACGTGTACAAGAGCACTGATCCTCTCGCCGGGATGAAGGACGGTGGCCGGCTGATCATCCAGAGCGAGATGAC
>RCNC010003012.1_pt1 | contig 11081 bp, 10 predicted proteins | sample 2041301 | NCBI WGS metagenome assembly RCNC01 (sample SAMN09708231, study PRJNA481090) | Marine sediment metagenome, whole genome shotgun sequencing project. | biome: marine sediment; feature: ocean; material: sediment; isolation source: Sewage treatment plant 13A marine sediment (STP13A) ... | reverse complement strand
TGCTGCCCTGGCAAAAGCCAATCTGGCCAGTACTTTTATGATGGATGGAGCCTATACTGTTTTTGCTCCTACCAACGATGCCTTTGCTGCATTTCTTGAAGCAAACAGTCTCGCCTTTGAAGACCTTACAGCTGAGGCCCTGTCTCCAATCCTACAATACCATGTAGTTGGTTCCAAGGTGCTGTCCGGTAGTCTTTCATCTGGGTATGTTGGTACCATTTATGAAGCTCAAGAGGGTTATCCCGTAACACTTTATGTTGAAGTTGATGGAGGTGTAAAACTCAATGGATCAATTAATGTAACTGCAGCGGATGTTGAAACAAGTAATGGCGTTATCCATGTGATTGATGCTGTACTTAGTCCCACTTCAGTTGTAGACATTGCCCTCAACAATGGAAGCTTTACCCAACTGGTAGAGGCTGTTGTAAAAGCCGGACTGGTAGAAACTTTGAGTGCTGATGGTCCCTTTACTATCTTTGCTCCCACAGATGCTGCTTTTGAGCAGCTATATACCGATCTCGGTGTCAGTGGAATTGAGGAGATATCTGCAGAAACACTGATACCAATTCTTCAATACCATGTGGTTGCGGGAAATGTACTTTCGACTGACCTTATTGAAGGCGATGTTGATACACTGAATGGGAAAATTAGCTTTTCACTCTCAGGGCCGGTAACCATTAACGGAAGCTCTGAAGTTGTAGCAACAGATGTTCAAGGAACCAATGGAGTAGTACATGTAATAGATAAAGTTTTACTCCCATAAAATGGTGAAATACTAATTGACTAGTCCTAAATAAGCGATACAGATTATTGGACTAAAGTAACACTTCTAACTAACCGTATCAAGGTTCGCCCTGGTACGGTTAGTTTTTTTATAGCTCCGTATTTTGATCTTTGCTTGGCCATGCATTTGCTCAGGTGTTTTCATATGGCAAGAGTAGTGTGGTCTTTTCGTGTTATAAATTTCAATACTATTCCTGACTAACTCTTTCATGGTCGGAAGCTTCACATCATGCTCTTCTAACTGGAACTCTTGCTTTAAAATTCCATTAACACGCTCTGCTACTGCATTGGCATAAGGATCATACGACTCAGTCATACTACATCTTACTTTCTTTCTAGCTAGAACTTTCTGATAATCATCACAACAGTATTGGAACCCCCTGTCTGAGTGATGGGTCAGCTTTTTCTCTTTGTAAGAGCGCTGCCTTAAGCCCATCTTTAGTGCCCGTATTGCCCCATCAGCACCCAGGCTGGTTGATAGATCATATCCAACGATCTTTTTTGAATAAGTATCAGTTACTAAAGCCAGATAACGGTGGTTGCCTCTGTTGCCAAAGTAAGTAATATCTGAGGCCCATATTTGTTCAGGCCTTACCGGTGTTACACTTTCAATTAAGTTTTTATGCTTATGATACCAGTGATTTGAGTCCGTGGTTATCCGGTAACTCCTTCTGGGCTTTATGAGCATATGATTGGCATTCAGGATAGCAAATAGTTTGTCGCGGCCAACTCCCAGATCTTTTAGCTGATCTTGCAGAAGATAGTAGAGTTTGCGGGTGCCAATACGTGGCATCTGCTGTCGCACTTCCATTACCATCTCTACAACTCTGGATGCTGTATCCTGTTTCTTCCGGGTGGCACGCTTTCTGCGATAATAAACCTGTCTGTTTACCCCAAACAATCTACAGGTAGAAACTAGCGTTTCTTTTCTTTCTTCTCGGTAGAGATCGATTGTTCGGGTGAGCATTTTTTTCTGATCGGGATATTATACTCTTTCTCTGCAAGAGTGATCATCATATCAAAGATGATCGCTTTTTTATCCGCGGTCTCTACCTGCCTTTCCAGAAAAGCCTTTTGTTTCTCGAGTAGCTTTACTTTCTGTTCCAGCTCCAGTAGTTTTTGCTCCTGGCTCCTAGGCATATTCGAAGGGGTTTGATTCTCCCAATCAAAGGTACCATATTTTCGAACCCAGGAAGTTACTGTATTACCTCCTTGGATCCCATACTTCCTTCTGGCGGCACGTATGCTAAGTTCTCCTGATTCAATTTCCAGAACAACTTGCAATTTAAAGGACATAGAATAATCCTTCTGACTTCGCCTAACATACTCGTTTTTAAATTTTTCACTCATAACATTACGTTTTTGTGTAACGCTATTTCAGGACGAGACAAATTAGCAAAAAAAGAGAGCCGCCTCATTGAAATAATGAGGCGGTTTCTTTTTACCTATTTTCTTAAATCAATCGCGTACTTTTCACATAGTGAATGTTTCTCTCTTCCAAATAGTTCAGGAAATAGTCGAAACAAACTTTATGCTTGCCAACCAGTTCAGGTGGGAATACTCCTTTTTCGCTAAACAGACCCTCCAGAAACATATTGGCCGCTGCAGTGGCAGTGTAACCCGTGGTACGCGCCATGGAAGATGTCCCGGTTTCTGAAGAATACTCATCATACATGGAATAAACTACCTCCTCTTTTTCTCCCTTTGCATTTTTACCTTTAAGCGTTACCCGCAACACTGTGATCTCCTCCTCTGTTTCTCCAAGCTTCCACTCATTAAAGAGTAATTTACTGGTAAAATCCAATGGGGAAACCTGGTTTCCGTTCACCTCCATTTTTTCTGTGGCAAAAAATCCACTCTCTTTCAACACCTTCACATATTCCACATGCCCGGGATATCTTAGGGTTTTTTCTTTCATGTTGGGAATATGTGGCATGGTATATATAATGGATCGCAGGCCATCCGAATTGAAAGACTCCAGGGTGCCCACCTTATCAAACTCCACAAACTCGCAATCTGTTAAGGGTTCCCGAACCACCATTTCGCCGTGTTCCACATATCTGGCGGGACGTGTATACTCTTCTATCACGTCGATAGGTGAGAAGGGGGCCTTATAGCAAAATGGCCACTTCTTAACCTTTGGCAATCCTCCCACCAGGCACTCAAAGTCGGTGAGTTTCATGATCTCATTATAGTAGCCCAGAATCACATTATCCATTCCCGGGGCCACACCGCAATCTACTATTGCTGTTACATTGTGCTTCTTTGCCAGGGCATCAAGCTCCAGTGAATTTTCGGGAAAAAAGGCAATATCAATCACATTCATATTTGCTTTGATAATAGATTTTAGGGTTTCGAAACCTAAAAACCCGGGCACGGCATTGATGACCAGATCATGCTTTTTTATCGTTTGTTGTAGCTCTTCTGTATTTGTTGCATCCAGTTGAAGAATTGACAAATCGGAGCATCTTTGATTTACCTTGTCCAAAACCTCCTGGTTTAAATCGGTAAGCGTCACTTTATGCTTATTTGCCATATCTATAGCCATGGCGCTACCCACCATTCCGGCACCTAATACAATTACTCTACTCATAATGGAAAATTTAAAATGTATACAGTTCTAAAAAATCTATGTCAATTCGATTTGCACCGGGCAATGATCCGAGCCCATTACCTCACTTAGAATGGAAGCATCTTTAACATATGATAGGTAAGAAGCACTGAGAAGGAAATAATCGATTCTCCAGCCCACATTATTTCCCCGGGCACCGGCTCGGTAACTCCACCATGAATAGGCTCCTTCGGTCTCAGGATGAAAATGCCTGAAAGAATCAACAAATCCTCCTCCGGTATAACGATCCATCCCATTGATTTCCTCCTGCATGAAACCAGCCGATTTATTGTAATTGGGCTTTGGGCGGGCCAGGTCTATATCACGATGGGCCACATTGAAATCGCCACAACTGATCACTGGCTTAGTTTCCTCCAGCTTCTTCAGATAGTTGAAGAAAGCCCGATCCCACTCCTGCCTGTAACCCAGTCGCTTCAGTTCATTTCCAGAATTGGGCGTATAAACATTAACCAGGTAAAAGTCCTGAAATTCCACACATAACACACGACCTTCCATATCGTGTTCAGCTATGCCCATATCCCGTGATACACTAAGGGGTTTGATTTTGGTCAGAATAGCTGTTCCGGAATACCCTTTCTTTTCGGCCGAGTTGGAATAGACCTCGTAGTTATCCACCATGGCGAGAACTTCAGCCACCTGATCGTCCTGGGCCTTGGTTTCCTGCAAGCATAGGATATCAGGGTCCAAATTCCTAAAATCTTTGAAAAAATCTTTCTTAGCGACGGCGCGAATGCCATTTACGTTCCAGGATATAATTTTCATGTTCTTCTATTTTATCAGCTATCAAAATTGAGTTCCTGCTGGAGACTGGCGCTTTCCAGTTGCAGTAATTTTTGTTTCGTTCTCAGGCCGCCCGCGTATCCAACTAAACCCCCATCGCTTCCCAGAATCCGGTGACAGGGAACGATGATAGAAAACGCATTATCACCATTGGCCCTGGCCACTGCTCTTATGGCTTTTTTATCTCCGAGCCTCTCAGACAACCTGGCATAGCTAAGAGTTTTTCCATAGGGTATTTCCAATAAAGACTCCCAGACCCTTTTTTGAAAATCTGATCCCACAAGCCGGATAGGTATATCAAATTCCTCTCTCTCACCATTGAAATACTGCATGAGTTGCTTTTTGCTTTCTTCATTAACCATTGACTCTGCCTCCACAAAGCTGGCTTTCAAACCAGTTTGAATTCGTCGGTCAATAAGCTCCCTGCTTTTACGATACTTCCAATCGCATAAACATAGTTGATCTTGATACGATCCGAGGATCAATTCTCCATGGGGGGAGGCATAAATCTCGGTATGGATCCACTTACTCATGGCATTTTAAGTATCGCAATTCCTTTATACAGGGATAATCCGCCAAATATGATAAGAATAAGCAAAAGGACCAATACCCGGTTCTTCAGTATCCATATTTTGATTTTTCCAAATATGAGCTCTGTATTTTTTCGGAATAAAAGGAATATGGCCAAGGGAATCAGGACCCCAATGGATGCAATCAGGCAAAATAATAAAAAGGTAATTAGTTCCTGCGTAGAATTAAGGCCATGCCTGCCAATGGAAGCAACTCCCACCACGACCATGGAGGAATTTTTAAGGTTCAGTGTCGACATAAACAATCCTATCCCCGCTGCATGAAAAAAGCCAAATGCATCTACCTTTTCAATCCATTTTGGAACCGTTTGCTGCTCCGTCGCTTTAGGAATTTTCTTAATGAAAAAAAGGCTGGTAATAAGGAATACCATCCCCATGCCAAGACGAATCCAGCCCATCAATCGCGAAGGTTCTCCTGAATCGTCCATTAAACCCGGGCTGTTTAACACAACGATGCCCACCAGAATCAAGCCGATAAACCAACCCATCATAAAGGCATAAGCATTGAAAACTGCCCTGGGAGTCAATAAAAGGATCATCAGGGAAATTATTGCCCATGGAGCGGCGGCAATGCCCAATGACAGCGGTAAAGTTATACCCAGTATTTCTAAAACAGGACCCATCAAATAATTAGTTTTTTATCTCAACCATGCAGAACCAAAAATAATATAAATCCCCCAATCGTCCGGACTCACTCCTGCATCGATCCCCATTTGTAATCCCATCTGTCGCGCCACAAGGTAGCGGAATCCGCCGCCGGCATTCCACACATTATCACCGCCATCCCAATTCTCCACATCGCCAATACTCCTGCCATACCCGGCAAAGCCCACCAGACCCCATCTCTTGTATGCCCTGACATACTGCTCCGTTTCAACCAGCAGGGTCATCTCTCCCTGGTAACGCATGGCAGGCACGCCCCTCAGGTTGATATAGGGTAACATATAGAAGGGGGTGCTTTCGGATGCGATCATTGATTCAAACCTAAATCCGGAAACCCATCGCTCTTTTAAGGGAAGATACCCCACCGTAGATAAGGTCAATTGCTGAGAATGTGTGTCACTACCCAAGAATTCATAATAACTTCGAAGATATAGCCGAACATTAACACCCTTGCTTGGCGAGAGGAAGCCATTAAAGGTTTCAAATTGAGTCAATAGTGTAACTCCGGAGTTTACCAGGTCGAACTCATAGGGGTCAAGCCAGTCAATATCATTTTCCTCAAACAGTGTGATTTTCGTTTTGCTGAAAACATAGTTGCCACCAATCATAAAATGACTTTGACCTATCCTGAACAGAACCTGCTGCAGTATAAATGAGCTTGCCAGGTTAAAGCTGATGGGATTCTCAGCCAGAAAATCATTTCCGCTCCCATAATATTTCAGGTTTACATCGCCATAACCCACAACGCCTCTGTACCAGATGGAGTTGTTTTTCCAGAATCCTAAATAGCCTCCTCCTGCAAACCAGGTGCCATTCTGCGTATATCCACCTCCTGCTCCCGCCATATCAGGCATCTGGAATCCAACACCTTTTTCTGGTTTTTTAGGGATGAAATAGACTCCCACCACAGAGGCTCCAAATCCCACAGCCGGCTCAGTGATGGGTGTGATGATAGGTAGAAACCCATGTAATTCAAGTAGAAATTTACTAAGATCAAATGCATTATCAACACTGTCTCTGAAGGTTCCTTTTTTGGATTGGGCTTCAAGCGTGTTGACACTGACAACCAGGATGGCAAGCAGAACAGCCCACTTAATGATTTTCAATATGCTAATTTTATTTGTTGGAGTCCTTATTTAGCTTCGCAAACCACAAGGTAAGGAAAAAACAAAAATAGAATAAATGGATACTTAAAATCGAATGCCCGGCTCAGAAATCAAAATTATTTGTAAATTATTCCTCTCTTAACACCTAAACCGCTTTACAATTGACATCACAAAAGTTTTTATTAATAGAGGGCCTCATCGCTTTTGGCTATACTATTGCACTGGTATTAATAATTTCCATGCTCCTGTATTACAGGCGGAATGGGAAAAAAACCTTCGTGTTTACCTACGTATTGGTCTCTGCCATCATCTTTCTCCTATGTTTGATGTTGGCTCGTGTTCCCATGGAGCTGGGTTTTGCAATTGGTCTCTTTGCCGTATTCGGAATAATCAGATACCGGACTTCTCCCATTAATCCCCGGGAAATGACTTACCTGCTCGTATGTGCAGGTATTGCTGCAAAGAATGCACTGGCACTTGATCATGTAGAGTTTTATAAGATACTGGTCACAGACGGAGCGCTTCTGGCTGTAATTCTGTTAATGGAGCTTGTCATATTAAGGAAGAGTATGCAGATTAAAACAATTGTTTACAACAAATTAGACTTGCTCCATGAAGATTTACGTCCACAGCTTAAAAGTGACCTTGAGACTTCATTTGGGATTAAAAATATTGAGAAAATCCAGGTAGGGAGAATAGATACCTTAAAGAGCTCTGCTGTACTAAAAGTATACTTTTACGATACCGGGCGGCAACATTATTCCGAAGAATACTAAGTAGAATAAAGCTTTCCAACCGCTCGGTTCATTATCCGAAGTGAAGTTCTTCTGGGGAGAATTCTGGTCAGAAAAAAATAGATGAGTTTGTTTTGGAATCCGGTGATTACAAAAGGCCTGCGACCCAGCGCTCTAAGACCAGTTTTTACCACCTTATCCGGATGCATCGCGGACCTGGCATTTACTCCATCCCGAGGAAGTGAGGCCCGATAACCGGGTGTGGAGGTTGCCCCGGCAATACACGCCAGCACATCGAATCCATCGTCTTTCAATTCATAATACAAAGACTCCGCAAGAATATGATTGAATGCTTTGCTGCCTCCATAGGGAGCAAGAAGTTGTGTGCCCCAGGATCCTGCCAGGGAGGACATAAGAAGAATGCCTTTCCTATTATCCGGTGCTTCGGAATGCAAATGGCAAAACGCATGGATCAGCTGCATGGGTGTTCTGATGTTCACCTCCACATAACGATCCAACATAGCAGCATCGTTCTTTAGAAATGTTTGTACCCTGCTAAAGGCCGCATTGTAGATAAACAAACGACACGAGGTTTCCGTGATAAGCAACATGATGCGCTCAACGGAATCCTCCGATGCCAGGTCGAGGTGCAAAGTTCGAACCTGGATCCCGAAGTCGGTTTCCAGTTGAAGCGCCAGGCTTTCCAATGGATCTTTCTGTTGGTCCACCAGGATCACATTCATGCCTCTTGCAGCCAGGGATTGTGAAAAAGCACTTCCCAGCCCCTCCGCTGCACCAGCAACTAAACTCCAGGATCCATACCTGTTTTTCAAATTATTATTGTAGAGGGCTTTGTGATTCATTTTTCAGGGTATAACTGGCCTCAAGATAAAAACTAATTCCAAACAAGAATTGCTCTTAAGGAAAATGTGCTTATAATGCCAGAAATAAATACCTTGGCGTGCAGAGGTATTGTATTAACTAAATATTAGGGATCAACATGAAAAAGATCTTTAGTGCCCTTTGTGCAACATTTGTCATGTGCTTCGCCTATGCCCAGGAAGGACTGGACTATTTTCTACCGGCCGATGTAGACTACGATAAGCAAATTCCAACTCCTGAAGAGTTCTTTAAGCAAGAGCTGGGCGAATGGCATTTAACACACGGCCAGGTATTAAATTATATGCATGAGATCGCCAGAATTTCTGATCGGGCGATCATTTATGAGTATGCTCGTTCTTATGAAAACAAACCATTGGTTCACCTGGTTTTTACTTCTCAGGAGAACCAGGAAAATCTTGAAGAGCTAAAAGCCCTGCACCTGAAGTATTCACATCCCAAGGAAGAGATTCCCATGGAGGGAGTCCCATTGGTCGTAAGTTTAACATATGGGGTACATGGCAACGAATCCAGCGCAACAAATGCCTCTGTTTTAACGGCCTATCACCTGGCCGCAGCCCAGGGAGAAAAAATTGATAAATTGCTGGGCAGCACCATTGTCATAGTGGATCCCTGCCTGAATCCTGATGGTTTTACCAGACAGAGCACCTGGGCCAATATGCATCAGAGTACAATGGCATCAGGCGATAAAAATTCAAGACAATTTTACGAAGCCTGGCCCAGAGGCAGAAGTAATCATTACTGGTTCGATTTAAACCGTGATTATTTGCTTCTGGTAAATCCTGAAAGCAAAGGACGTGTAGCTAAATTTCATGAATGGAAACCCAACGTGGTAACGGATCATCATGAATCATCGCCAAATACTACTTTCTTTTTTCAGCCAGGAGTGCCCAGCAGAACCAATCCCTTAATCCCACCCCAAAACATTTATCTTACAAGTGAAATTGCAACTTACCACGCCAGATATTTGGATGAAATTGGGTCGCAGTATTTTTCTGAAGAGTCCTTCGATGACTACTATTTCGGCAAGGGATCTACCTACCCTGATATTAATGCCGGAATCGGCATTTTATTTGAGGCAGCTTCGATCCGGGGAAGAATTCGTGAAACTCCTAATGGCCTGAAAAAACTGACCCTGGGTATTAAGAATCACTTTACCGTTTCGCTATCCACTCTGGAGGCTTCCATGAATCTTCACAATGAATTACTCCAATTTCAGAAGGATTTTTACAACAGTGCCCTGGATTTGGCTGAGAAAAGTGAAACCAAAGCCTATCTTTTTGGGAGTGGGACTGACAAAGTAAAAACACAAAAATTTGTGGATTTCCTTAACCGACATCAAATTGAAGTTTACGAGAGCGATAAGCCAAACAGCTTTTTTGTCCCGGTAAAACAGAAACAATACCGCTTATTGACATCGATATTTGAAGAGGTTACTACATTCAGGGACACTGCTTTCTATGATGTTTCTACCTGGACCTTTACACATGCTTTCGATATCCCTTTTACACGTTTAACTTCCTTGAAAGATGTTCCATTGTCAGATCAACCTGTCTCCGCGAAAGAAATTAAAGGAAAGGTCATTGGCAGCAAAAGTAGTATTGGCTACCTCTTCCGCTGGAATGAATATTCCACAGCGGAAGCACTTTATCACCTGCAGGATGAAGAATTAATTACCAAGGTCGCCACCAATGATTTTTCGTTCACTATCAATGGAGAGGAAGAAAGCTTCACGCATGGTAGCATTCTTGTTCCGCTCCCCCAACAGGCCTTAAGTGAAGAGCAGGTATTTAACTTAGTTTCAGATCTTGCTGAAAAGACAGGAATTGATTTTTACGGACTGACTACCGGACTTTCTCCCTCTGGAATTGATATGGGAAGTGGCAGTTTTTCAAAACTGGATAAACCAGAAATACTGATGTTTATTGAAGGAAGCACAAGTGCTTCCCTGGCGGGCGAAATCTGGCACCTATTCGATCAAAACTATAATATACCCATCACAAATGCTTCATCCGATAGATTAAGCTCCATCGACCTGAACAGGTATAACAATGTTATCCTTCCAGGTGGATCCTTCAAAGAATGGAGTGAAAGTGATGTGCAAAAACTTAAAGGCTGGGTCGAAAACGGAGGGATTCTCATAGCCTGTAAAGAAGCCACAAAATGGGCCGGTAAAAACGAATTGGGTAAGACCAGGTTCAAAGAAACCGTAGCTCCGGATAGCACAAAGTATTTAAAATATAATGAGCGGAATAAGGAATCCCGTATAAATCTTATCGGAGGAGCTATTCTTAAAGCAAATCTGGATTTAAGCCATCCGCTTTGCTATGGCTATTTGAAAGAAGACCTGGCCATTATGAAAAGAGGAACTGATGTGGTAAGTCCTTCAGGTATAAAATATTCGGAACCGGTTAACTTTGATTCACAGCCTTACCTTAGCGGATGGGTTTCTGAAGGAAATCTAAATCGTATCAAGGGCGCTCCTGTGGTTTCTGTTCAATCACTTAAAGCTGGTAAACTGATCAGCTATCATGAAGATCTTAATTTCCGCGGAACCTGGCTGGGAACCAGTAAGTTATTTTCAAACTCCGTCTTTTTTGGAGGAGTGATACGATAAGTATAACAAGGCCCAGAGAGCCTACTTACCCAGCTAAAACCTGGGAAAGAAATAGGTGAATCCCACCACAAGTGTGAGTTTAAAATAATCTGTCTTGACCACATCTTCGGTGGTACCCCATAAGAAATTCTCTTCAGAGGGATTGGTGAGGTTCACAAACTGCTCTGTATTGTAACTGTGCCCAAAGGAACTTCTCAGTCCAAGATTCAAATGGAACTTCTCCATGGTCCAGTCCACCCCACCCGATACATGATAAATATTGAAGGTGTTATTTGA
>RCNC010010335.1_pt1 | contig 11088 bp, 8 predicted proteins | sample 2041301 | NCBI WGS metagenome assembly RCNC01 (sample SAMN09708231, study PRJNA481090) | Marine sediment metagenome, whole genome shotgun sequencing project. | biome: marine sediment; feature: ocean; material: sediment; isolation source: Sewage treatment plant 13A marine sediment (STP13A) ... | reverse complement strand
ACGACTGCAAAAGGTATTGCTTCGTCAATTATTGTTGGTATTGTAAGCGCCATTGGTATTATAGTGACGGGCCCCTCAATAAGTAAGCAGTTTTTCGGGACTGAAGGATTGCATGGACTGGATTCACCGGCAATAATTTCCTTTACACTGGCAATGCTTACCCTTATTATTGTGTCCTTAGCAACACAGAAAGATAACGCTAAGAAGTTAGCCTAACATTGTAGTATTAAATTCTTAGACAGAATAAATACCTATGGTTAAATAACTAATTCTTTTTTGACAGATGACAAACAGAAAGTGCCCAGTCACTTTCTGTTTGCCATTATGAGAAAGCCCCGACATAGGATAGGAAACTGGAAGAGAAAAATAAAACCCGACATTATGAAAAAGTATATCATTGTAGCATTGGCTCTTCTTACTTCAGTCGCAGTCAGCGCCCAGGAAAAGGAGGAATCCAAGTTTGGTGTTAAATTCTCCGGCTTTGTAAAAAACGATTTCTTCTGGGATACCAGGCAGACCATCTCCGCCAGGGAAGGACACTTTCACTTATGGCCCGCTCCTGTAAACCTGGATGAACTTGGTGAGGATATCAATCAGCAAGCCAGCTTTAACTTCCTGGCCATCCAATCCAGATTGACTGCAAAGATCACCGGGCCCGATGCCCTTGGTGCCAAGACATCTGGCTTGATTGAAGGAGATTTCTTTGCCCAGGCCAATGACAATATTAACCTCCTCCGGCTGCGCCATGCTTTTGTAAAGCTGAATTGGGAATACACTGAAGTGATGGCGGGACAATATTGGAATCCCTTGTTTGTGACAGCCTGTTTCCCGGGAACCGTCTCCTTTAACACCGGGACTCCCCTGCAATCCTTTGCACGGAATCCCCAGGTTCGGGTGACCCACCAGATACATGGTTTTAGTATTCTGGCTGCTGTCCTGGGGCAGCGCGATTACTCCTCTGTGGGACCATCGGGGGCAAGCTCACACTATTTAAGGAACTCAGCTGTTCCTGAAATGCAAGTGCAGGTTCACTACGGAACCAGCAATGAAGAAGGGATGAACATCATTGCAGGAGCAGGCGCGGCTTATAAGACCATTGTTCCTCGCCTTTCCAGCTCACCCATTGACGGTATTACCTACAAGGTCGATGAAAAGGTAAGAGGATTTACTGCAATGGCCTTTTCCAAGCTCACCACTAAACCCATCACTGCCAAACTGCAGGTCCGCTATGGGGAGAATATCGCAGACCTACTGGGAATCAGCGGATTCGCAGCCACAGAAATTACCGATGCTACAACAGGAGAACTCGCCTATGCTCCACTTAAGAGCATGACTTTCTGGGCTGAGGTACATAGCAATGGGAATCCTCAAGTGGGTATATTTGGTGGACTTACAAGTAACAACGGACTCAGCGAAACGATACTGGCCACCGAGCCTGTTTATGGCAGGGGGACCACCATCAGAAGGCTGTACCGGATTGCCCCACGGATCATATACAATATTGGAAAACTCAGGCTGGCCGCAGAGGTGGAATATACCAGTGCCGCTTACGGGGACAATTACGATGAATACTATATCCCTGCTGATCTCACACTGGCAACAAATCTACGGGTACTGTTAGCCGTTTACTACTTCTTTTAATTGAGCTTAGGCCTGAGGTAGCTCCCTGTATGTGAGCCGGTTTCGCTTATGTTTTCGGGGGTGCCTTCATAAACAAGTTTACCGCCCTGGTCGCCCCCTTCCGGACCCAGGTCGATGATCCAGTCTGCATATTTGATCACCTCCAGGTTGTGCTCGATAACCAGCACCGTATGTCCCTTTTGTAACAAGGATTCCAGGGATTGAAGCAATAGGGAGATATCGTGCATATGCAGTCCTGTGGTGGGTTCATCGAAAATGAACAATATCTTCTCCTCGGCCGACTCCTTGCTCAGAAAATAGGCCAGTTTGATACGTTGGCTTTCTCCACCACTAAGGGTACTTGAGGATTGTCCAAGCTTTACATATCCCAGTCCCACCTGTTGCAGCGGACTCAGCTTCTTAATTATACGCTTCTCGCTTGTCCCGGAGTCTTGGGAGAAGAACTCGACAGACTCATTGATGGTCATCTCTAAAATATCGTAAATACTTTTCTCCCTGTATGTTACATGCAGTATCTCATCTTTAAAGCGCTTGCCCTGACAGCTCTCGCATACCAGGCGCACATCGGCCATAAACTGCATTTCAACCTTGATCTCTCCCTCCCCCTGGCACTCATCACATCTTCCGCCGTCTATATTAAAAGAGAAATGTGAGGCCTTATATCCATTAATCTTAGAGGCCTGTTGCCCAGCGTAAAGTTTTCGGATCTCATCAAAGGCCTTCAGGTAGGTCACCGGGTTAGATCGTGAGGATTTTCCTATGGGATTCTGGTCCACATATTCCACACGGTCCAGCAGGTGCAGATCGCCGCTGAGGAGATCATGCTTGCCGGGTTTATCACCGGATCCATGAAGCTGCTTGTTCAATGCAGGGAACAGGATGGAGCTTACCAGACTCGATTTCCCTGATCCGCTCACCCCTGTAATCACTGTAAAAATGTTCAGGGGGAACTTCACATCAATTCCACTCAGATTATTCTCCCTGGCCCCCTTGATTTCCAAGTAGTTATTCCATTTTCTTCGCTGCTTGGGAATGGCGATTTTATCCAATCCGTTCATATATCTTGCTGTGAGGCTCTTCTTATCTTTCAAGAGCTCGCTGTGCTTCCCCTGAAATACCACTTCGCCGCCATGTCTGCCAGCCATAGGCCCCATATCTATCACGTGGTCGGCCGATCGAATGATCTCTTCATCATGTTCAACAATCACAACGGTGTTACCCAGTTGTTGAAGTTCACGAAGTACTCCGATAAGCTGATCAGTGTCGCGCGAATGGAGCCCGATGCTGGGTTCATCCAGGATATAAAGTGATCCCACCAGGCTGCTGCCCAGGGATGTGGCCAGGTTTATACGCTGACTCTCCCCACCCGAAAGGGTTGAGGAGAGGCGGTTCAGGGTAAGGTAACCGAGCCCCACATTGCACATAAAACCCAATCTGCTGTTGATCTCCTTTAACAACCTATGGCTTACCTCAAGCGCCTTTTTACTAAGTTTTATCTTAGTAAAAAAACTTTGCAACTCGGAGATAGGCATCTTCACCAGTTCATTAATGGTTAGTCCTCCGACCTTCACATAGGAGGCCTCTCGTCTCAGGCGGCTTCCCTGGCATTCGGGGCAGACAGTTTTCCCCCGGTAGCGGCTTAGCATCACCCGGTATTGAATCTTGTACTTCTTCTCCTCCAGGTAGTCAAAAAAACGTTGAATGCCCCGTATGGAGCGGTTGCCTTTCCAGAGCAGCTCACGCTGCTCATCAGTGAGCTGCATATAGGGCGTATGGATAGGGAAATCAAATTGTTCGGCCTTCAGAATCAGCTTCTCCTTCCATCTTTTCATCTTCTCTCCTCTCCAGCAGACCACCGCATCATCATAAACAGAGAGACGCTTATCAGGGATCACAAGATCTTCATCGATCCCCATTACTTTTCCGTATCCTTCGCAGCTGGGACAGGCTCCGACAGGATTGTTAAAACTGAAAAGGTGTTCGCTGGACTCTTCAAACTCCATTCCATCCGCTTCGAAACGGGTGGAAAACTCCTCACCTCCACTTGTTTCCGGGTCCCAAATCATGCAATGCCCACGACCGATCTGCAGTGCGGTCTGTACCGAATCACCAAAGCGGCTCACCGACTCCTTATCTTTCTGTACCACAATCCTGTCAATCACCAGATGAAGCAAGTAATTCTCCTTGGTTTTCAAGCCCTTCAGCGACTCTAAATCGACAATCTCATGCTCCACCCTGGCACGTGTCATACCCTGCTGTATAAATATATCCAGCTGATAATCAAGCTCCTTCTCCTGGTTCAGGCAAACCGCAGAGAGAATCACATACCTTCTTCCCTCCTCCTGTTCAAGAATATAATCGACCACATCGGTCACCGAATGCCTCTTAACAAGCTTTCCCGAGACAGGGGAGTATGTTAGTCCTGTTCTGGCAAACAGCAACTTAATGTAATCATAGATCTCTGTGGAAGTCCCTACAGTGGATCTTGGATTCCGTGAGTTCACACGTTGTTCCAGGGCTACTGCAGGCGGAATACCATGGATAAAATCCACATCGGGCTTATCAATACGCCCAAGGAACTGTCGGGCATAAGCCGATAAGCTCTCCACATACCTTCTCTGTCCTTCGGCATAGAGGGTATCAAAGGCCAGCGAGCTCTTCCCTGATCCGGATAAACCGGTTATAACCACCATCTCGTCCCGTGGAATCCTTATATCCACGTTTTTCAGGTTGTGTACCCGGGCACCCTTTATATGTATTTCCTGATCGTTTATGGCTGAAATATTACTGCGCAAAAATACTATATTTTGCATTAAGAATTATTTTTACTTTCTTGCATGTATAATATTTACATCAAAACACCTCTGCCTATCGATACACCTTTACGCTTAACCAACACATACAAGCGTTTTGAAATACGGCTCACTAAGCGACCAGGATTTGGTCCAGGCATATATCAAAGGTGATCATTCAGCTATCGAAGTCTTAATAAACAAGCACCGCAGTAAGGTATATACATATATTCTGCTTACCATTAAGAATCAGCAGCTGGCTGAAGATCTATTCCAGGAAACCTTTATCAAGGTAATTCAATCTCTAAGAGCAGGTAAATACAAGGACAATGGTAAATTCCTCTCATGGGTAATACGGATTGCCCATAACCTGATCATCGATCATTTCAGGAAAGAAAAACAGATGAATACCGTCTCCAATGATGATACTGAGGTGGACCTGTTTAATAGTAAGAAACTCTCCGACAGTAATATCGAAGAATTGATTATTAACAGTCAGATCAAATCTGAAATTCGGGTCCTGATCAATGAATTGCCTGACGATCAACGGGAGGTCGTGCTACTCCGGCATTACGGGGGTCTTAGTTTTAAGGAGATTGCCGATCAGACCGATGTAAGCATCAATACAGCCCTGGGCAGAATGAGATATGCTTTGATCAATCTGCGTAAACTCATCCAGGAGAAAAACCTCTCTCTAACTGTTTATTGATAAAGTTTAAGACACTTTTACAATATTCCTGAAGGTCAGGCGTTCTATAAAGGAAAACCTAACCAAACATGCCTATGGTAAAAGTATCTACCCTATTTCACCGGGTGGATGGATTTGATGAAGTTTATACATCATCCTCAATCCCGGCCATGCTGGAACAAGACCTAGGGGAGCAGTTTTTAGAAGAACTACTGAATCCACTAGTGTATGATCCAGGTGAAGAACTGGTGAAAACCATTTTAAAGAAAATCTGAAGGAGGCCGTCTCATAAGTCAATATGAGGCGGTTCGGTTTCTTTTAACTGTCTCTACCTGATCTCATCATTGGAACACCCAGACTGGTATTCATTGGTAATCTATCATAGTAGTCATTCTTGCATTTTCACGATGTAACAAAGCTGTGACCTTTACGCAAAATGTTATATTTCCCCATCCCTGAGCTTATTAAACATATGGCCTTTATCTTATTAATATTGAGGTAATTAAGTTCAATCCTATAGAAAGCATTAAGCGTGGAAATATTAAAAAGTAACACCTCTGTTACATCGTGATTTCAAGAAATGGAGCGCCCTGAAATATTAAAATCACAAGAATGGAGAGATGAAAGCAGTTGAGCTAGATGCCAAACATGTACAAAAAAACTAGAGAGTGTACCTAAGGATACACCCTCCTTTTTCATTTATAAGAGTTTTGAAAATTAGCGTTTTACTTCTCCTTGATCTTCATGTTTCTGAACCATACGGCATGGCCATGGTCCTGAAGTCCTATGTAACCTGTCTTGGGCACATTGGCAAAATCAGGATTGATTCCAGGGAATTTACTTTTGGCAACCATCTCTTCCCATTCCGGGGTCCAGAGATGAAATTCCATGGTGGTTGTTCCGTCCAGCTTAAAGACAATGGTGCCTTCGTAGGAGATGATCTCGGCTGAATGCCACTCCATGGCTCCTTTATAAAGTGCAGTATCGGATGGAATCATATCGTAGAGGCTACCTGCCCTCCGATTTCCATTTTCTCCCAGTTCATTGTCAATATGGGGACCGTCATTGTCCAGGATCTGATATTCCGGTGCGGTGTACCAGATAGCGTGTTCATCCGATTCCTCTCCCAGCAGGAAAATTCCTGAGTTGCCACCTTCTTCGATCATCCAGTCCACCTTAAATTTGAAATTGGTAAACTGCTTGTCAAAAATGATATCTCCTCCGAAACCGGCTTCTCCTTTACCGGAGTTGGAGCATTTGATGGCTCCGTCTTCAATGGACCATCCTTGGGTAGGAAAGGTTTCTAAGCCATATCCGCGCCAACCATCGGTGGTCTCACCATCAAACATCAGGATCCAACCTTCTGCTTTCTCCTCTTCAGTCAGAGTATTGGGAGCAGCAACAGCTTCAGCTTTCACCTCGGCAGTTTCACCCTCCTTCGCTTCTTTCTTCGGAGCGGAATTGCAGGCCGACAGTCCAAGGAACATGACAGCAATAAACAGATAAAATAGTTGTTTCATCACATTTCTATTTAAAATTAACTATCCCTGCAGCAAGCTGCGAGGGATAGTCGATTAAGATTAATTCTCTTGCTTAAGGCATTGGAGGAAGTTCCCATCCACCTTCTCTTGGAGTGTGCTTCACCAGATCCTTGGCGAAATCCTTGGCTGAGAATGGTTTGGTCATATCCTTGTCGAAAGATGGATGTCCATCCTTGATGGTGAAACCGTCCTTTATTACCATTTTCAACTTTTCATCATCTCCGATATTGGTGAATTCCATCTTATCACCATCCCATTTCAGCTCCTTGTTGAGGCCCTGGAGACGAACAGCATTCACACCCATAACAACCATTTCGTTGAATGGTCCAGCTTCTCCAAAGTGGGATGCAGTCTGAACACGGCTTTCGGGACTTTCCTTACATGCTCTTACCCAGTCCATTTCATGGCTGGTCTCCACACGACGCCTGAATTTAGGAGCTTCGGGTTTCCTGCCAGAGAGCAACCAGGGGTTCACACCGTAGCAACCACAAACCAGGGTATCCTTGGTTCCGTGGAAAAGTACACCACCACCTGAATCGTTCATGCTTTTGCCTTCTGGCCAGCCTTCTGGCTTCATAGGCTGCAGTCCACCGTCATACCATGTCACTTCCACTTCCGGCAAGGCCAGGTTGGGCAGATTATCCCTTTTAGGATAGGTCAGCTTCACCATTTGTGCAGTCGGAGCACATTCGGTGAGCAGCAGGGTAGAGCTTCCCTGTACCTTGGTGGGATAGTTCAGCTTCAGTCCTACGAATACCGGGTGCAGAATGTGGCAGGCCATGTCGCCCAGGGCACCTGTTCCATAGTCCCACCATCCACGCCAGTTCCATGGGTGATAGATGTGATTGAAGTCTTTCATTTCGGCCGGACCGGTAAAGAGATCCCAGTTAAGGGTATCTGGAACCGGATCTGCCTTATCGGGTACGTTCAGACCCTGGGGCCAGATAGGACGGTCAGTAAAGGCTTCTACCTTGGTAACCTCTCCGATCTCACCATTGGCGAGCCATTCGCATACCAGGTTTACACCTTCGCCCGATGATCCCTGGTTACCCATCTGGGTGGCCAGCTGATGCTTGTCGGCCAGGTTGGTCAGCAAGCGTGACTCATAAACAGAGTGAGTCAAAGGCTTCTGCACATACATGTGCTTGTTCATTGTCATCCCATGGGATGCAACCAGGGCGTGGGTATGGTCGGCAGTGGCAACAATCACAGCGTCGATCTCTTTGCCCATCTTATCATACATCTTTCTCCAATCCCAGAATTGCTTGGCATCGGGATATTTCTTGAAGGTTTTTTCAGCGTACTTATGGTCCACATCGCAGAGAGCCACAATATTCTGGTCCTTGATGGCCCGGAGGTTGGATGCGCCCATGCCACCAATCCCTACCGCAGCAACATTCAGTTTATCACTGGGAGCAATGTGCCCCATACCACTTACCACATTACTGGGAAGAATGGTAAATCCTGCTGTTGCAGCGGCAGTGGTTCCCACAAATCTCCTACGGGAAACACCTTTTTTTTCTTTACTCATAATTGTCTTAATTTAAGTTAGATATTTTGTGTAAGTTGAAAAATCGCCCTCCAATTTACTAATAAAAATCCATAGTTGAAATTCAAAGTGCCTGCTGAAGCATGAATGGGAAATCTTTTTTGTAAAAAATACACAAAGAAGCTTTTTTCTTCCTAAATTGAGTGCACTAACTAAACCACATCATGAAAAAATCCAACAAAATTACCCGCAGGCAGTTTGTCGGTACAACTGCTGCAGCGGCAGCTTTCACTATAGTACCCAGGCATGTGCTGGGAGGTGTGGGCTATACAGCTCCAAGTGATAAAATGAACATTGCCTATATTGGGTGTGGAACTCAGGGCATCAGGGAGATGGCACCACTGCTCAAGGAGGAGGATATTCAGATTACCTCGGTATGCGATCCAAACAAGTTCAGTACAGACTATGTGGACTGGTCTTTGAATGGCATACGAAATATCATGCGTCGTACTCTGGAAGATTCGGAATGGGGGAGTGGTCTTGATGGTATTCCCGGGGGAAGAGATCTGGGGAAAGAATTCGTGGATAAGTACTATGCCCTTAAAAGTGGACAGGGGTCTTATGATGGATGTAAGTCCTATAATGATTACAGGGAGTTGCTGGAGAAGGAAACGGATGTAGATGCAGTGAAGATCATGACACCCGATCACCTTCATGCAGCGGTATCTATCGCTTCGCTGAAAAAAGGAAAGCCGGTGGTGATTCATAAGCCCATAGCCAACCGCATGAAGGAGGCACTGCTTACCATAGATACTGCCAGAACCACAGGTGTTGGTTCCCATTTGCTGGCCTGGAGCCATAGAAGCGGACTGGATGTGGCCAGGGAGTGGATAGATCAGGGACATATTGGAAACCTGACTGAGATTCATAACTGGTCGAATCGTCCTGTATGGCCCCAATGGACCTCCAATCCCAAGGAAGGAAAGCCAATACCCGAAGGATTTGACTGGGATCTCTGGCTGGGACCTGTCCCCGATCGTCCCTACCATCCAAACTATACTCACGCAGTATTTCGGGGATGGTATGACTTTGGAGCAGGAGCCATTGCAGATATGGGGCACTACAGTCTCTGGCCCCTCTTCCTTCAGTTAGGAATTAATACAGCGCCCCTGAGCGCCAGGGCCTATGGAAGCACCACCTGCGAAGTGGTAAATCATGTAAGCAGGGGAGTACGTAATAATGTGGCCTTCCCCTATTCCTCCATGGTGAAGTTTGACTTCCCTGAGCAGGAGACCCTGCCAGCCTTCAAGCTATACTGGTATGATGGTGGGATGAAGCCATTTACTCCGGACGAGCTGGAAGCTGAAGGCAAGGATCTGCCACGTGAGGGAATGATGTTTGTGGGTGATAAAGGAAAGATACTGTCCGGTTTCCGGGGAGGAAGCCCAAAGCTTATTCCGGAAAAGCGAATGGTGGAACTTACCGGTTCGGACAAGCCTCCCAAGGAGGAAACCATCCGCTCCGATCGCGATTGGATTGAAACCTTTAAGAAGGGTGAGGATTCGCCCGGAACCTTCCTGAATGCAGCACCTGTAACTCAGACCATTTTGCTTGGCGGGGTTGCGCTAAGGGCAGGTAAGAAGGTGGACTACGATCCTGAAAAAATCGAGATTACCAATGTACCAAAGGCAAATGAATTTTTAACCAGGACTTATAGGAAAGGATGGGAGTTGTAATATGAAAAGACGAAAATTTATTGAAAGATCAGTTGGAATTGGAGCAGCCGGAGTTGTGGCTCCCTCCATGCTGGGATCCTGTGTATCCCAGGGAGATGATGCAGAAGCTGCGACAACAAAATCTGTAGTCACTTTACCGATAATGCCCACCAGGGATGATATTTCCATTGCACAATGGGCACTGGTGGATGAGATCCGACAGGGTTTATGGACCACCCTCGATTTCCCAAAACTGGCCCGGGAGGAATTTGATATCAATGGGATAGAGTTTGTGAATACCCTCTTTGATGTTCCTCATATGAACTATCTGAATCAACTGAAGCAAAACGCAGATGATTTTGGAGTGAGCATGGTGCTGATTATGGTGGATGCGGAAGGGGACCCCTGTTCGCCCGAGGCCAGCGTAAGGAAGCAATATGCCATCAATCACCGGAAATGGATCGATGTGGCCCACTACCTGGGCTGTCATACCATCCGTACCAATTGCAGGGGCGTGGAAGAGGCTACCCAGGAAGAGAACCTGGACTGGGCCGTGGATTCCTACCGGATGCTACTGGAGTATGCCTCGGAGGCAGGAATTAATGTGGTGATCGAGAACCATGGCGGTGTTTCCAACGATCCGGCCTGGATGGAAAAACTGTTTGCAGCGGTCGATCATCCACTCTTTGGCAGCTATCCCGACTGGCGTCAGCCGGGTCCTGATTTCGACAACCTGGCCTACCTGGAAAAGATGCTGCCCTATGCCAAGGGTATGTCCTACCGGAACCAGCCAGACGAAGAGCTTACGGCCCGGATGATCCGGATGTCGAAGAAGATGGGTTATACCGGGTGGTATGGCATCGAATCCTCAGGAAGGGATGCCATTCGTCAGGGCAAGGAGTTACTGATCAAATATCTGGGTTTGTAAATCAAAAATGATGAATAGAGCCTTATTCCTCGGGCTATTTCTGCTGGCGGGAAGCATCCTGCTGGCACAGGAACCCGAGACGCTGGCCATCGGTCAGAAAGCTCCTGCATTCTCGCTTACAGGGATTGACGATCTTACTTATACTCTGGAGAGTTTTAGCCAGGCCGATGTGCTAACCATAGTGTTTTCAGCTAATCATTGTCCCACAGCCCAGGCTTATGAGGAACGGATGAAAGAACTGAGTGCTGCCTATGCACCCGAAAAGATGATGCTGGTAGCCATCTCATCAAACTC
>RCNC010003011.1_pt1 | contig 11088 bp, 6 predicted proteins | sample 2041301 | NCBI WGS metagenome assembly RCNC01 (sample SAMN09708231, study PRJNA481090) | Marine sediment metagenome, whole genome shotgun sequencing project. | biome: marine sediment; feature: ocean; material: sediment; isolation source: Sewage treatment plant 13A marine sediment (STP13A) ... | reverse complement strand
TCTTAACTGGTGGAACTGTTATTTCTGAAGAAAGAGGATTTACTTTAGAAAATACAACTATTGAAATGTTAGGTACTGCAGAACGCATTACAATTGATAAAGACAATACAACAGTTGTGAATGGAGCTGGAGAAAAATCCATGATCAAGAATCGTGTTAACCAGATCAAATCTCAAATTGAAACAACTACCAGCGATTACGACAAGGAAAAATTACAGGAGCGACTAGCTAAATTAGCTGGTGGTGTTGCTGTATTATATGTTGGTGCAGCCAGTGAGGTTGAAATGAAAGAAAAGAAAGATAGAGTTGACGATGCGTTACATTCTACACGTGCGGCTGTTGAAGAAGGCATTGTTGCTGGTGGAGGTGTTGCTTTTATTAGAGCTAAATCTGAATTGGAAAAGATCACGACTGAAAACCTAGACGAAGTAACAGGTATTCAAATTGTAGCTCGTGCTATTGAATCACCTTTACGTACTATTGTTGAAAACACAGGTGGAGAAGGAAGTGTAGTTGTTGCTAAAGTCATGGAAGGTAAAGGTGACTTTGGATATGATGCTAAAACTGAAACCTATGTGCAAATGCATAAAGCAGGTATTATAGATCCAACTAAAGTGACTCGAATAGCGTTAGAGAATGCTGCGTCTGTAGCAGGCATGATCTTAACAACTGAATGTGCTTTAGTTGATATTAAAGAAGATGCACCTGCAATGCCACCAATGGGTGGAGGCGGAATGCCAGGAATGATGTAATTAAGTTAGTATTAAATAATTTAGCCATTCTAATAAAATTAGAATGGCTTTTTTTTTATGTATTATTGTTAATCAGTAGTCTGTATTTACTGTAAACTATTATGAAAAAAATCTACTATTTCTTTTTTTTCTCTCTATTTCCTTTTTTTATTATTAATGCTCAAGAAACTTTTCAATTCGAAACAATTGTTAATAAATATTATGAATATAATAAGTTAATACCAGAAACCATATTTACTCAAGTAAACAAAAATATTTATTTCAAAAATGAAGAATTATGGTTTAAGACTTACATATATAATACAAAATCTCAATTACCTTATTTGGCTACTAAAAATATTTATGTTGGAATATATGATAGCAAAGGCAATTTAATAACAAAAAAACTATTTTATGCAAAAGATGGAAGCACTTATGGAAGTTTTGAAATAGATGATTCATTCAAATCAGGTATTTATTTTTTAAAAACAACAACTAATTGGATGAGAAATTTTAATGAAGATCGTTCTCACATCGTACGATTTGAAGTTATTGAAAGTTCAGACACACAGTACTTTGCTGATAATTCTAAAATCGATTACGATTTTCAAATATTACCTGAAGGGGGACATTTAGTAAATGAGGTAATAAATTCGGTTGGGTTCAAAATTACAGATTCCAATGGAAAAGGATCTCCCTTTATTTCAGGAAGAGTTTTAGATAATGAAAACAATCAAGTGACCTCATTTAAAAGTAATGCATATGGTATAGGGAAATTTACTATTTACCCAGAAAGGTTTAAAAATTATAAAATAGAAGCTTACTTAGAAAACAATAGGCTTGTTTCTACTCCACTAGCTGAAGCATCACCTGTTGGAATTGTTATAACTGTAGATAATATTACGAATAATTCAAATTTATTGATAAAGATTAGTACAAATAAAGAATCTATTTCTGAACTTTTGGATAAAGAATATTCAATGGCAATAACCAGAGATGGTTTATTTAAAAAAATAGATGTATCATTTAATTCAAATCAGTTAGAATATATTTATAAAATTGACAGGAAAAATTTGTTTCCCGGAATCAATATTTTGACTGTTTTTGATCACCGTGGAAACCCAGTCTTGGAAAGAATCATTTTTAACAGAAATGATATAAAAATTAAAGATTTAAATGCTACTGTAATAAGATCAGAAAAGGATTCAACTGTTATTAAAATAAATACGTCTTCACTGGACAAAGCAACTGAAAATTTAAGCGTGTCTGTTTTGCCAAAAGAAACTAAAGCCTATACCACAAATTCTAATATTCTATCTGCATTTTTATTAAGACCTTATTTAAAAGGGAATATTGAAAATCCTGAATATTATTTTAAAAGTTCAGAAAGAAATATTTTATATGATTTGGACTTACTTTTATTAACCCAAGGTTGGAGTAAATATAATTGGAAAAATATTTTTTATAGACCACAAATACCTATTTATGAGTTCGAAACCGGTTTCAAAATAAAAGGTAAATTAAACAATCATAAATACAAAAATACTGAGAAAATAGTATTAATGTCCAAAAGCAACGGGATATATCTCGAAAACAAATTGGAAAAAGACAATTCATTTTTATTTGATTCACTTTTTCTTACTGATAGTACTGATATTGTTCTTTCATTAATAAATAGTAAGGATAAAAATGTTCAAGCATATATCTATCATGCTATGAGTCCAATTCTTCAAAAAGATTCTTTAATCATTGGTCCAGAATTAATTGATAATTTAAATTATTACACTTATAAAAATAAAACAGTTGATATATTTTATGAGGACGCCATTTTGTTAGATACTGTTTCAATAAATAAATCTTTAAAACCAAAAGCCCCTAAAAATAATCCCTCTCGAAATGTTTTTGGCGCAAAGTATTTTGATTTTTCGGAAACCCTAAATAGTGAGTCTATGTACCTTACAGAAGTTATCCGGAATAATGGTTTTGACATAGTTTATAGTGGATTTGGTGGATTTGAAGTATCAGTTGTATCAAGAAGAGGAAACGGATCTCCCATTATTTTTATTAATAATGTAGATATATCCAATACCAATTCAACTGTTTTAAGTAATATAAGAGTTGCCGACGTTGAAGAAATGTTCATTTCTTCGGCACCAGCGAACACATATGGAGGAAAAGGAAGGGGTGGAGTTATATATATATTCACAAAACAAAATTACAGAAATAGAAAGGCTCGAGCGTATAATAGTCATAAAACAGCATTTGGGTTTTCCGAACAAAAAAAATATTACAGTCCGGTATATAACAAATCTCAAGAGAGTTTTTCAGATTACGGCGTACTTAATTGGATACCAAATATTCAAACCGATAAAAAAGGCGAATTAACATTCAAAATTCCAAATTATAGTAATACTGTTAACTTATACATTGAAGGAATGAGTTTAAATGGAGCTTTATTTTCAAAATTAGAGATTATAAAAACTAATTAGAATTTAAAAAGTGTCACATGTTAATACAATATCTTGCTTCTATAACTGGTATGATCTTGACTATTGAATGTGCTTTAGTTAATATTAAAGAAGATGCACCTGCAATGCCACCAATGGGTGGAGGCGGAATGCCAGGTATGATGTAATGGCGAATCGCCATCAATAAATTAAAAAACGCTCATAAATAACTATGAGCGTTTTTTTTATGTGTGTTTTTGAGTTTCGTTTAATGTATTTGTGTATGGTTAGTTGCGTTGGCTAGAACTAAATTAGTAAAAGAAAACGAACCAGAGGCAAAACCGTAGGATTTTCCGAGTAGACTTGTACCAAGCCATGATTTATAAACGTTTATTCCTGCTGGCTTTGAATAGTTTTTTAATGGTCCTATTTATCTAATCTTAAAAATTTCAATCCAAGAGCTAATAGAAGAACAGAGATTGGAATTATCATAAACTCCCATTTCAAATTGTCAATATTTTCGAATACGACTTCTAGAAATATAACAAATAGAATGATGATAATAACTTCGGCAAGTACATTTTTCAAATGTCCAATACTTGGTACTCTAATCCATTTTAAGACACCATTGTTCTCAATATTATTTTTATTAGAAATAAATAGTGTAAAAACTCCGTAAGCAAAAATGAAAAGCACCAAAGCTATTAGGAATGTATCTAATGCTTTCATTAAATATATCGTTGCAATATCTGCGGGATGCAAATGTTCTTTCCCGTTTGGGATATAATCAAAAAGTACTATTTTAATTGCGCCATAGGTTTTCCAAGCACCAACAAAAAAAAGTAGTAAAGAACCTATTAGGGAACAAATAATTGCTATTAAACTAATATAACGGAATATGTAAAATGGTTTTTTCATAATATCTAAATTTGGCAATGCTGTATTCCGGTAAATTTACAATTTTAGATTTGTATCATAATCATAATTGAAAGTTGGATTGTTCAGCTTGCAAGTAACGATGACTTTTCAGTTTCGGATATGATTCTGTTTTAATGAATTATTTTCAGAGCTAAACGAAGTTAGTCGTTTTTTCTTACAAAATCAAACAGCTTTAATTAAACCATACAGCATAGCGTTGTCTTCGTAATTCTAAAGCCAATGTTTCTTCCATTTTAAGTGCTTCTTGTCTTGTTGCTATAGGATCAATATGATTGTAAAGACTTGGACGAAGATAGAGCCCATATTTTTCTACAATATTTGATGACAGTTTATAGCCTTTATTATTTCTGTAACCTGTTTTATGTTGTATAAATCGCTCTTTAGGCGTTTTGCTTGTCATACCAACATACAAGCATTGTAACACACCATTAAATTGCGGATTTGCAACACGAAATTTAGCATTTTCAGTAAATACGCGTTTAGACAATTCTATAACGTAAATTCTGTATTGAACTTTTGGCATATTTTATCCACAAATCTATTATTAATTAATAGAAACCTTTTTCGAAACTGTTGAACCGTTAACCATTTTAAGTTTTACAATATAAACTCCAGTATTTAATTCCGTTAAAGACATACCATGAGCCAACATTTGATAATCAACAATACCTAAGGTCATAATGGTTTGTCCTAAAATATTAATCATAGATAACTGCATAACATTATCATTCAACCCTTTTACAAAAAGTTTATTGTCAAGATTATTAAAGTAAACTAACACATCCTCATTAATTACCTCTGTTGTAGTCAATAACTCTGAATTTTTAAACACTAATTTAAAACGTGTTGCATCTTCACCTGATTGTGCAGTAAAAGTATAATCATTGTCCTTTAAATTATGATAAACACTTTCTTTACTATCAAATAAATAAATATCTTGAGAGTCATCTATATTTTCTGTTTCTAATAGTATTATTGTGTAAGTATAATTTGAATCACTATTTAGCACTAAATCTACTTCTTTATCTTTTGTTATTGATGAAAAAGCCTGAATAACCATTTTATCTGCATTTAACAAAGTTGCCAGATCATTTGTATTAAATACATCAACTTCAGAATCATATCCATAATCAAAATCATCTGATGTATTACTACTAAAACCTAAAACCAGCTCTCTACTTAAATCATTAGAAACTTTAAATTGTAATTTAATTATTTTAAATTCATTCCCAGTTGTTTCAGTACTTTTGCTTATATCTTTAGCTTCAGTGGAAGTTCTAAAAAATTCAGATTCATTTAAAGTTTCTTGTTTAAATATTCTTTGTGTATTATTAAATTCAATCGTACCATTGGCAACAATTTCGGTCATAAATCCTTGACCTACAGGTATAAATTGAGTTGGAATTTTTGTTCCATCTTGAGAGCCATTATCTGCGCCACTTAATCCAACAAACTGATATGCCGCAACTTTAGCTAATTTATTTAAAGTAGCATATCCTCCTTCATATTCATTTAAATAATGACTTGATCCTGACCACTGCTCCCAAAAATATAATGTACCATTGCTTACACCTACATTGTCATCAATAAATTTATGAGCATCTATTGCAGAAGCATAAGGATTTCCGAGTAAATACTGTGTTCTTGAAACATCTGCTACAGAACCTGGTCCACCTACATCTGTAACATTTATAGAAATTGTTCCATTATTTGGTTTTCCATTAAAAACATATTGATAATCTGTTGCTCCTATTCCTGGTCCTTTATGGATATATCCTACACCAGAAGGAATATTAGAAAGTGATGTAATGCTTGTCCAGTTCCAATAAGTGATTCCATTTTGATACGTATAAAACCATCTACTACTTAATGTTGCAGGGGTTGTTACAGGTGTACTAAAAGCTGTAGTAAACTGAATATCACCTAATGAATCATCGAGCATATTTAAATTGAAATCGTTGTTGTTAGATGTAGTATTTTGAATTCCAACAGGAGATGCCCAATAATTATATCTAAATGTATTATTAGTTCCTTCTTGCCTTCTTAAAATTCTACCTGCACTTGTTACTTCTAAATCGCTATTAGTGGTTTGAACTAATTGTGAATCATCTTGCAAATCAATGGTACCATCCAGATCTAAATACCAAGTGTTATTTAATTCATTGGTTCCATTAATTGTAAGCGTTCTTCCTGAGTCTACAAATAATCCCAGATGTGTATGATTTGTTGATGTATTTATGCTATGGTGTATTTGAACAATTGCCCAGTCTTTATTTGGCAGATCTTCAATATCCCATATGTCACCATGTAACCAAGTATTTTGTGTTATCCAAGCTCCATTATTTGCGGTTTCGTATGGCATAGGTGCAGTTTGTGCTTGGATAGTACTTGTAGGTAAATCATACAACCTTCCATTTGAATTATTAGGAGTTTCATCTAAAAGGCAATTTCCTCTAAATTTAGTCATTGGATAATAACCCAATAAATCACTCCATAGAATATTATTATTTGTAGAGGTATCCTCAATATCTTTAGGAATAATGGTTCCTCGAACATTTCCTCCATTGTTTTCTATTTCCTGATACACCATTTGCTGTACTTGTTCATCTGTTAATGCCACATCGAAAACTCGTACTTCATCAATTAATCCATCAAAGTGTCTAGTAAAAATTTGATTGGCTGCTTGCCCTCCAATATTAAATGAATTGCTAGAAGATGATAAAAAGGTATTACCAGCTCCACCTGGTCCTTCCACCAATAATTCTCCATCGAAATATAATTTAATATAGCCATTATCAAATGATGCGGCGACATGATGCCAAGATTCGTTAGTATTACCAATGCTTGTAGCTCCATAACCAAGACCGTAACCAATAGCATTTCCTCCCCAACGTACTCCAATATCATCATTCTGGATATGTATTCCCATTACTCCAATTTGACCAATAATTCCTGTTTCACTAGCATCACTGTTATTATCTCTTTTAAACCAAGCGCTTATAGTCGCTTCTGCTTCTCCGCTTAAATCTACTGGTGTTGAAACATAATCATCTACACCATCAAATTCCATGTGGTATGAATCATTGTAAACTTCAGGTGTGCCTAATGTGAAATATTCAGCATCTTCAAAATTAATTCCTGTAAAGGTTAAAATATCAGTGATTGAATTATAAGTTCCAATCGTATTTTTATAGTTAACAAAAGCATCGTTATCGGCTATAAACAAATCTAAATTTGTGGCTTCTGCATCTGTTATTGAAGATGTACTCAAATCAAATTCCAATGATACTGTCCCAGCATCGTTTGTGCTTTCCCTAGCAATCCAGATACGTTCTAATACACTTGTTGACCGTATTGGTAAAGCAGTTGTTTTTAAAGCGACATTATTTCCATTATTTCCTGCTAACAAATAACTTAAGTTTGTACTCAAGCCACCTGTTTCACTTTCCATTGTTAGAATTGGTTCAGGTATAACATTTACACTTTTAGATTTAGTTTGCAATAAATTGGAATTATCATCACGCGCAATTCCAAATACATTGTAACCGTAGCCGGCATTAACGCCACCATTCCATAATATACTTCCATTTGAAGCCAAGTAATCATTACTTGTTCCTGCATAACCAAAAGGAGATGAAGTATTTGATGGTGTGTCCCAATATGCATCATTAGATCCTAATGTCACACCATATTTTATAGCTAAATAGGATTCTACTTTTTGTCTTTCTGTTGAATTTAAATCTCTGTCATAAATAATAACTTCGGCTATATCACCATTATATCTATAACCCGAGCCGGTATTTCCATTTTGTCTTCTTGCTCCAACTAATACGTCTAAAGAGGAGTCTGCTCCGGTATTGGTACCGTCATTTCTGTCGTCTGGATCTACCACACCATTAACATAAGGTGTAAGCCTAGTCATTGGGTCACCTGTATTAGCAACGACACCAGTTGTAATTTTAGGTTCATTAAGCGCATATATAGTTCCCCATCTCACAGCATCACTTCCACTATGTCGTCCTAAAGTATGGTGTAACACTCTATCTGTTTGACCAAACCAAACCTGATATTGTCTGTTTGGACCTGCGTCATTTTCAGCTTTTGAAATTACTGTTCCTGTTGTCGCTCCTCCAGTAACAACCATAGTAATTATGGTCATGGTTTCAGTATGAGGAATAATATCTAGTTGAGACGGATTACCCAGATTATAAAATGAATTACCGGAAAATCTTAAAACAGGGTTGAAATTAAGCCCTGTGGCTACATATTGTGCATCTGTACTCCCTTGAGAAGCTCCTAAAAATCCATTGGCTTGATCTGTCCAAGAGTCCACATCTGTACCAGTTAGTGCTGTTCCCTGATCTGCTCGTAACCATAATTGTAAATTGCCTGGCACATTTCCTGGGCTTTGCGCTATTATTAAATATGATGCACAAAAAATAAATAAAAAACTAAAAGTAATTTTTTTCACAAGTAGGGTAATTTAGGGCGTTAAATTTTCCTTCTGTTTACGGTAAAACCGTTGCAATATAAAGAATTTTCTATTTAAATAACTAATTAAATATCAACCAAATAGGAATTAATGATTAAATATATCTGTTTATGTGTGATTTTTATCGACGAAATGCATATTATATTGTTTATAATGAACATTTAATATTCATGCTCTACTTATACTTCCTTACCTCGATTTAGTGCTAAAATTACTGCAGAGACCTACCCCTTTCAATATTCTGGATAGCTGAGGACTACTGCCTAAATTGCGAGAAATTACACCCAGAAAACAGGTACATTCAAGGTGTTTCAATTCCAAGATTAATGAAATTTCAAGCTAAATTCCCAGAAATAATAAAATAAAAACATTAAAAATATTGCATTTCATCGATGATATATGTAATTTGGCGATTTATGAATAGTTATTTATCAAAAAAATAAGTCATTATTTATACTCAAAACATAATATTATAAACCCAAATAATACGTACTTATAGAATATGAAAACAAAACTACTTTTCGGATTAATTATATTATCCTATACTTTTTCAACTTTTGCGCAAACACCTGGAGTTTCTGAATTCTACGAACAATTTGCTGGTGATACAAGACAATATATAGAATACATTCCAGGAAATTTACCAATAATTATTTCTGCTCCGCATGGTGGCGTAAAACAATCAGGATCTACAGTTGGTGGTGTTTCTTATCCAGATAACGATAGCACATTACCAGATAGAAGTTGTGGTACTAATGAAAGAGATGACAATACAGATATTCTAATTAGAAGAATACAAGACGAAATATTTGTACAAACAGGATGTTATGCTCATGTAATAATTAATAATTTACACAGGTCTAAACTTGACCCAAACAGAGAAATTAATGAAGCATCATGTGGAGATTCAGATTCTGAAGACCATTGGAATGCATGGCATAGTTTTATTGATCAGGCAAGTGCTTCAGTTGAAGCTAATTGGGGAAAAGGACTATATATAGATTTGCATGGCCAAAGCCATAGTATTCAAAGAATAGAAGCAGGATATAATATAACAGGATCTCAATTAGATGCTGCAAGTGTAAATTCAATTACTAGTACTAGTATTACAAATTTAGTATCTAATAATTTAAACAACTATGATCAAGAAGAATTAGTGAGAGGTCCTTTTAGTTTAGGCCAACTATTTCAAGAAGCTCCAGGTATATTTTACAATGCAAATAATAATCCAGGTTGTGGTGTAACATCAGGTTACCGAACAATTCCAAGCAATACAGATCATGGTGGAGGAAATAATTGTGACGACAAAACCCCTCATGGTAACGCTTATTTTAATGGAAATTTTTATAATAATATACGTCATGGCTCTGGTTCTGCTGCCAGCGATGGTGAAGGTGGAGGAGGAAATATTGACGGTATTATGACTGAAGTTAATAGACGTGTAAGAGATTTAGGCTCTCCATATGACTCTAATCCAAATACTTTAGAGCCATTTGCTATAGACTATGCAAATGTGGTTCTAAATTATATTGATATTCATTACAACGATTTTGCTGTGTTTAATTATGATGCTGCTATATACGATACGACTGATGCAGATCCAACTCCTTCAATATCCGGAGTTTCAGGAGGAACTTTTTCGAGTACAACTGGATTAGTGATAGATTCCAGTTCAGGAATTATTGACACATCAACTTCAACTGCTGGAAATTATGTAGTAACATATGAAACTGGAACTTGTATCTATTATAGTTCGACTCAAAATATTGAGATTACAGATAGTAGTTTAAGTGTTAATAATATTGATAATATTGCATTCAAATTATACCCTAACCCAACAACTGGTATAATTAATTTTAAATCAAATACTCAAATTTCTGAAGTTAAAGTTTACAGTTTAATTGGTCAGGAAGTAATTATCTCTAGAATAAACATTAATCAATCTTTAATAGATTTAACTAAACTTAAAAGTGGTTCTTATATCATTTCATTTTATGTGAATGAAAAATCTATAGGCTCAAAATTACTTTTGAAAAATTAAAGGATACAATTTATTTTTTGTAACATAATTGCCAGATTTAGTTTCTATTATATCTGGCAATACATTATAAGGACTTTCATCATGCTCTTTTAAATATACAACATGCTATTCTTCTTCAGATAAAACTGTAAATACGCATATAGACAATTCTATAACATAAATTCTGTATTGAACTTTTGGCATAGGTTATTCACTTTTTATGTTTGGTTGCCTAATTCGTTATGCTTGATTTATTCTTTATGTTCTTCTTTCACGTCCTCATTACGGTACTTACAGCAAGGATGCACACTGGCATATGCTTCATCAGTAGCTGTTAATTCCTGCGTATCATGACCTACCGCAACAATGTTTTCTTGAATTGTTTGCAAGTTGGTTTTACGCCCATCATAAAGTAATTTCAATTCGTGAGTTTCCACATTCCAAACTGCAGATTTAACG
>RCNC010003009.1_pt1 | contig 11097 bp, 11 predicted proteins | sample 2041301 | NCBI WGS metagenome assembly RCNC01 (sample SAMN09708231, study PRJNA481090) | Marine sediment metagenome, whole genome shotgun sequencing project. | biome: marine sediment; feature: ocean; material: sediment; isolation source: Sewage treatment plant 13A marine sediment (STP13A) ... | reverse complement strand
GGAAATGAAGTGGATTGAAAAGGGGAGTTACTTCTTGGTGGTGGTCGTCTTCTTTGCGGTTGCCGGCTTCTTCGCGGTGGTCTTCTTGGTGGTTGTCGCTTTCTTTGTGGTCGCCGGCCGCTTCGGGGCGGTCTTTTTGGCGGTGGTCTTGGGCCTGGGGGTCTCTTTGGCCCGCAGATTGTCGACCGCGGCGGTGAGATCTTCGACCTTCTTGGTCAGGGTTTCGATCTCGTCCTTGGTCGGGACGCCGATGCGATGAACGACATCCGAGACACTGTCATCGACGGTGCGGCTGAAGGTCTCCCAGTAGCTCTCGGCGACGATCTTCAAACCGGTGACCGTGCCCTTGGCCTTCTCCATCTGCTCCTTCGTCTGCTTCTGGCTGCGGCGCTCGAGGTTCTTCCCCTTGCTGATCAGGTCGGTGAAGATCTTGGATCCCTCGTCTTCGGCCATGGCCACGGCGCCAAGACCGGCGAGCCAGACCTTGTGGGCCGAATCCATGATGTCATTCTGAATCTTCTTCGTCTTGTTCTTCTTTGCCATTGTTGCTACCTCCCTGCCGGTTTTGATCCGGCGTTCGTGGCGTCGGAGCGCCTGGTTTTCGGATTCATCGCCAATTGACGCTTTGCGGCATAACCTACCCACGGAATATAACGCGCTGCGGCAAGAGTGTCAAGAGAAATTTGCCGCGATGCGGCAATAAATATCTAAACTACCATAATAAATGCGGTTGAATTCAGAACAATCATCACTGAGACTTTCTGGAAAGGCCATTCGCGCCGGTAGTCGTTGCCGCAGAGCGGCAAGATACGCGGGCTACTCCCAACCGTCGGGAAACTCGGTTTCGACGTTCATGGCTGATTGGACCAGCTCCTTGGCGGCCTTTGCAAAAGGCAGGAGCGCGAACAGACTGCCTTTGGCAAGCTTGAGCTTGCCTCCCATGAGGCCGACGATCGGGTCGGTCTTGCCGGAGAGAACGCTCTTCCACGCGGGGGGGGTGGCTCTGATCACATATGGCGCGTCCTCGAGGTCGGCGGCGGAAGCGGCCCGCGCGCTGCGGCAGTCGCCGTGCCATAAGTCGGCGATGACGACGCGTTCGTCCGGGATACCCATATCGGCGTCCGGCATCATCTGCATTGCGATGGCGCCCTCCCATTTGCTGGCGGCCTTCTTGTAGTCTTCGTTGTCGTTGATGCTGTCATTCCACTGCTGTGCCCACGCGTCGGTGAAGATTTCTGCAGCCATGTATCCTCCGTTGTTTTCCGGCAACAGGATAACCGACGATCGCGAAAACTCAAGTGCGGCCGGTGACGTAGTGGACCGCGTCGTCCCGGAACCTCCCGACATAGCGCCGGAACGGCTCGGTTACGGTCTGCGGAACCGGCAGGTACATCAGACGCCCGGGGGTTTCTTGGGTGGCGGCGAAGAGCCAGGACGCGACCTGGTGAACGTTGACCCGTGCTATGTCGCGGCGGCTGAAGGCGTTTGCGAGGTACAGGGGTGCCAAGTCGCGGGCCTCGGTCTCGGCGAGGCTGACGGTCCAGGGGCGGGGGCGAAGATCAAGCGAAATACGGTCTTGGGACTTTGGCCGGCGCCGCCGGATGGCATACAGGAACAGACGGTTAAATGCGCTGGCCATCAGGCGGGGATTGATGCAACGGATTGCGGGGACGAAAAACAGATGCTGACGAACGAGAGCGTCGTCGCCGATCTGATCGAAGGTTCCGTCGATCCCGTCTTTGAGGCGCACGAGGTCGGTCAACAGTTCACCGTCGCCTGTGCGAAGACGGAGGGGGAACCGCCAGAACGGAACAAGGTCCCAACCGGGCTCTTCGGGCCATGGAATGTGGCCATACTCCACATCCAGCTTGCGACCTTCTATGACACTGCAGACGCGGTGGCAGTTGTGGCAGAAGTGGAGGACGGCATCGGGATCGAAAGCGAACTCCCCCCCGCAGGTCGGGCACTCCATAGGCACGAATCGAAGTCCCGCGCCGGGTTCTCGGGCCGCCGGCGGCAGCTCGACGAGTCGGGTTGGATCGATTGCGGGGGCCGGTCCGACGACCGAGCCCGCTGCGCTGTCGAGAAGTACGGTTTCGTCGATGTCCGGACCGCGAACCTCGGCAACCCACCATGGTCGCCACACCACTGCCGTCACCTCGCGCGTAAATCTCGAGCCGAGCTTGATAGTCTGGATTTCGCGGGCAAGGCATTTGCGATCGAGATTTCCGAACGCGTGGACTAGATCCTCGTCATCTCCCTCGAGCGGCATGGACAGCAGCTCGGTCGAGAGGTCGGCCGCCGGTCGCAACGCCCGCAGATAGCTGAGCTTCCCCATCGGTGGGAGGTCGACAGCGTTGACGGCGCTGACCGCGGCCTCGATGGTTCCGATATCGAACTGCAGGAGCTTTTCCTGGTCGCGTTTCGAACGTCCGAAGGCCGCCTGATACAGAGTTCCCATGCCGTGCCGATAGGGTGTCAGGAAATGCAACGTCGTGCCCACGTGGAGGTTTTGCGCAAGCTTCGATCGATAGGTGTCGGCCTTTCTCGATACCATGGCTTCGGCCGCATCGATGGCTGCGTCAAACTCGGTGCGGTTGACGAGGGCGCCCGATGGAGTCGCCTCGGTGGCGCGCCCGGCCAAGGGGGCGACGGCCTTCCGATAGAGGTTGAGATAGTAGCGGTATCGATAATGGTCGAGGAGGGCTTCGCGCAACACGTTGGCGTCGTACACTCTTTCGGGCAGGGTCACGAACAGGGTCTCCTCGTGACCCACCACGAGGTGGTCGCTTCCGCAGAACGAGCAGTGCGCCATGTGGTGGAGCACCGGAACGGGAACTGCCGCTCCGCACTCGGTGCATGTCACCTCGATACAGTAATTGGTCTCGATGACCGTCTCGTCGTCATCCTCGGTGGCTGTCACCGATGCGGCCTGGGGCGCGGGCTTTCCAGTTGTCGACGAGTCTGATTCAGGAATCCTCCGATGCAGCTTATCGATAGCGTGGGGGCCGCCCGCAAACGGGCTCAATGGGGTGTGGAAAAGAGCCCAGCAACCACCAACCGCCATGCTCGGAATGTACATCCAGATGTTTTGAAACCCTCCCGCCAGGATCAAGCTCATCTGCGCGAACACCACTCCCAGTACGATCTCTATGGTCGGCCTTCCGGCGGCCGCGAGCCCGGCGCCGGGCAGGATCGCGTTGAGCGCGATCAGAGCCTGCGGTGGTGGGTTTCTCGGTCGAAGCAGCGAGGCGGCCAGAATGGCAGCTAGTGGTGGCAGTAGGAACGAGACGACACCCCATCCGGGAGTCACAATAGATCCCTTACGACGACATCGCCGCGGGAAAGCCCTTTGAGAAGCGGTACGAGCTCCTGGGTGTCGTCGATGTCATACTCAGGGTCGGCGAGGGCGCCTTCAAGGAGAGCGGACAGAGCGTGAAAGGCAGTCTGGTCATCGCACTCGCAGCTCAGCACCGCTCGGCACGCGTCGAATTCCGCGCCCCGCGGAATGTCACCCGTCAACACGCGTTGTACGAGACGTCGATGCATTTCCGACTCCTGGAGGTTCGTGCCCATCACTGCCTCCCATGATAGCGACCTCTGAGCACTATCGCCTCGATGGTTGGAAGAAAGGAAGATCCTATGGATAACCTACGTGGCAAGAGAGTGATTATTTCGGGGGCGTCGAGCGGCATCGGCCTCGAGACGGCGCGCCGATTGGTTGACGGTGGGGCTGAGGTCGGGCTTATAGCACGAACGGCCGAATCCCTAGCGGCTGTTGTCAGGGAGCTCGGCAGCGCGGCCTGGACTCGTGTGGTCGATGTCGCCGACCCGGATTCGATTCGCGGGCTCGCCGAGGAAGCCGCGAATCGTTGGGGAGCGCTCGATGGTCTCGTCAATAATGCGGGAATGGCGCCCATGGCGACTCTCGATGAGACCGGGATCGAGCTCTGGGACGAGACCTTTGCAGTCAACGTGCGCGGTCCGTTTCTCCTCTGTCACGAGCTTGGAGGAATGCTCCATCAGGGGCAGGGACCGGCGGTTGTCAACGTCTCCTCGACCCTGGCCGTCAAGGCGATCCCAGGCATGGCGGCGTACAACGCCAGCAAGGCGGCGCTCAACCAGCTCACCAGATCGTTGGCCCTGGAGTGGGCGCCGACTATTCGGGTCAACGCCGTCATGCCGGCGGTGGTGGATACGCCGATTCACGCGTCGCGCGGCATGACATCGGAGCAGGTGCAGGAGATGGGGGGCATCCACCCGCTCGGACGGGTCGGACGACCCGCGGACGTAGCGGCGATGATCACTTTTCTGCTCTCGGACGCAGCGTCGTGGATGACCGGTGCGATCATTCCGGTTGACGGGGGGATGCTCGCCGGGTGAATTCTCAATTTTGAATTCTCAATTCTCAATTCCCACCCGGGTACTTCAAGACGACAATTAAGAATTGAGAATTGAGAATTAAGAACTCTGCCCGTCAGGTGGAATGATCTCGATGCGTCTGGTGTCGTCGTCCTCGGTTGTGATCGCCACCCGCCACACCCTGGCGTAAGCGGGGATCCAAGTGGCGAGGGTGTTTTTCGGCCACTCGACTGCAACCACCGCGACCTCGTCGGAGAGCACGTCGTCGAGGCCCACCTCGCGAAGATCCGCAACGTTCTCGCCGAGGCGGTAGAGGTCGACGTGGTGGAGGTTGTCGATGCTACATGCACTGCAGTCGTAGGTCTGGAGGAGGACGAAGCTCGGTGAGGACACGGCCTCGGAATCGCCGCCGAGGCCTCGGAGAAGACCCCGCACGAAGGTCGTCTTGCCGGCGGCGAGGTCGCCCTCGAGGAGCACGACGTCGCCGGCGCGGAGATGATCGGCAAGGCGGGTCCCGGCGGCCTCGGTCGCTTCAGCCGAGGAGTTGGTCTCGACGGCGGTCACGGCGTTTCGAGCTCCCGCCAGGCCCGGGCCACCAGCTTCGGCAGCTCTGCGGCCGGGACCGCGGCGGGGTAGGTCTCGCCGCCGAGCTCTCCTGCCCGCCCGTGCAGCCAGCAACCGACGATCGCCGCGCGGTCCGGTTCCAGATCCTGGGCGAGCAGGCCGGCGATGGTCCCGGTGAGGACGTCGCCGGAGCCTCCGGAAGCCAGGCCGTCATCGCCCGTCGGGTTGATCCAGGCCTCGCCGTCGGGATCCGCGATCACCGTCCGGAAGCCTTTGGCGACGACGACCGCACGGGTCTTTGCGGCCGCCTCGCGTGCGGCGTCCACACGGTTGGCGACCACTTCCTCGGTGGTACGGCCGAGCAGTCGGGCGAGCTCACCCGGGTGTGGGGTGAGCACGGGCGGTTGCCCACGCCCGGCCAATCGCTCCGGTCTGCCGGCGAGGAGATTGATGGCGTCGGCGTCGAGGAGCAGGGGTCCGTCCCAGTGGTCGAGGATCCACTCCAGGGTGTGTGCGGCGCCTTCTCCGATTCCCATCCCGGGACCGGTGGCAACAGCGGTCATCCGCTCGATCAATCCGTCGAGACCCTCGGGCCCGGCGATAAACCCATCCTCGGTTGTCCTCAGCGGATGGGTCATGGCCTCCAAACAGGCGCCGTCCACCACCGGGACCACTGGTTGTGGGACGGCCATGGTTACGAGACCGGCGCCGGCGATCACGGCGGCACGGCCCGCCATCGCAACGGCGCCGCCCCTCCCTTCGGCCCCGGCTACCAGCAGGAGGTGACCAAAGCTCCCCTTGTGCGAGTCGGCTTGCCGCAGCGGCAGGAGGAACGTGACATCTTCAGCCTCGACCCAGCGCAGATTGCAGCCGTTCTCGAGGACGGGGTCGGGAATACCGATGTCGACCACCGCCACCTCCCCACAGCACAGACATGCCGGGGGCAGCACGTGACAGACCTTGAGAGCGGCCATGGTCACCGTCAGCTCTGCGGGCATTACCGGTCCCGGGATGGCGGTCGACGAACCGTTGAGCCCGGTTGGGACGTCGACCGCAACCACCTTGAGACCGGCCTCTTCAATTCGTTCCACGACCCGGGCCAATCGTCCACCGAGCGGCCGGTCGATGCCGGTGCCGAGGAGGGCATCCACGACGACGTCCGGGGGGATTGGTGCGAGCTCGGCATCGAGGGCGTCGAAATTCTCGCCTTCGACCACCGTGATCGGCACACCGGCCGATTTCGCCAGCCGGAGGTTTTCGGCGGCGTCCGGGCTGAGGGTGTCGGGATCCGCGAAGAGCAGGACCTTGATCTCGCGATCGCCGCCGGCCAGGAGACGGGCGGCCGCAAGCCCGTCTCCGCCGTTGTTGCCGCGGCCGCAGAGAATGAGGATCCGGCGTGCGTCCGGCAAGCTTTTGCTAAGGGCGTCGACCACGCCGGACGCAGCGTTCTCCATCAACTCCAAGCTGGGAACGCCCAGAACCTCGATGGTGTGTCGATCCGCTTCTCGCATCGCCTCGCTGTCAAGCACCGGGAGCATGTCAGCCTCCTCGGTTGATTGTACTCTGCAGAGAAAGCTATTAGCACATAACACCCATGGGTTCGGTTGGGCCCTGCGATGAAGCTACTACCTCATACCTAATCGCCCCCCCCAGGGGGCGATTCCCGTCGCTGGACCGATGTCAAAGAGGATGGCCCCCTCGCCCCACTCGTCGATGAGCGCCTTGATGTATTCCACGAGCTTGTCACGACGCACCATGAGGGCTCGGATCTCGGCTTTGGACAGATAGGGGGTCAGTTGCCGGGTGGCCTCGGCTTCGTCGAGGTCGCGCAGGACATTCCACAGACGTCGTTCGCAGTGGGTGATAGCTTCCGGAAACAGCAGATCCTCCGAGGTTCCGAAGCAGCGCGAGCAGTCGATGAACCACAAACGCCAGTTGCGATCTATCAAAGCATTGCCGAGATTACTGTCGCGATTGGCCACCAGGTTGTCGAAGACGTGCATGATTTCTCTCTGCTGGTTGAAGTGTGCAATGTTCGGCGGATCGAAGCCCTTTGCTCTTCTCTCGTTTTCGGTGATGGTTCCCTCGAGCCAGATCTGAACCGAGCCATCGTGTCGCTTGATCGCACGCTCGATGACCGGCGCCACACGATTGTTGCCCAACAGACGGTCGACATGATAGGCGGCAATATCGTATCCATACCAGTCACGCCACATGAGGTAGATCTTCGACTTGCCCGCGGTCGTGTCGCGTTGGTTGCGCTTCTCTTGGTCGATGTCCTTGAACACCGCGTGAGCTCGAACACCCTCGCCGGCAAGGAGCATCTTCCTCGGGCCGCTGACGCCGACCGGAATCTTCTTGATGGAAACCATCGTCGCCGTGCTCAAAAACCGCTCGATCTCGTCATCGGACTGGAACGGCAACGGGTGCCCGTCAGCATCGAGAAAGAGGTAGCCATCGAACCGGCCGGGGGCCGGGTGTGCGGTTCGTGAGGTCGCTCCGGTTCTCTCCATGGCCTCCTGAGCTCCTGCCGAGAATGCCCCAACGACGATCGACAGGAATGCAGCGGCCGCAACGAACAGGTTCTTGTTGTAGCTCATTTCCGTCAGGCTAATGAGTCCGGTGGTGATAGTCAAGATGTTGATCGATTTTCCAGCAGACGATCGATGAGCAGACACGAGGCGGAGACCGCCAACCCGGCAAACATGGGTTCGACGCTCAGCGGGTAGCCGACGGCGTCTTTCCCGAGAATCCACAGACTCGAGGTAACCGCGCCAAGCACCATGGCCGACACCGCACCGCTCTGGCTCGGTCGCCACCGGGGGGGCAGGTGAATGGCCAAAACCGGCAGGAGCAGGGTGGATGTGACGACCGATCCCACGTCGTGCCACACTGCGACTGCCGAGTCGAAGATCAGCGCTCCCGTCGCTGCAAGGATGGCCGACAGCAGGAGCCCGAGTCGCGTGTTGCGCCTCTCGGTCTGCGGATCGTTGGACCTCTTCAAAAAATCGTGTCCGATCGTGGTTGCGGCGATGAACAGGTAGGAGTCGAGCGTCGACATGACCGTCGCGAAGAGCCCCAGTGTGAAGAGGGCTGCAGCCCATGGCGAGAGCACGAGGGCGGCCAGGGAAGGGTACGCGCTCATGGGGTCCGTGAGGTCGGGCAACAGCACCCTCGCCGCGAGACCCGTAAAGACGGTGAGAAAATCGAAGACGATCCACATGGCGACGGAAACCAGCACACCCGTCCGCGCTATGCGGGGGCTCCGGGCGGCAAAGACCCTCTGGTAGAAGGCCGGCTCGACCACGGTTTGCATCGCGATCAGATACCACACCACCACCGTCTGCCAGCCGAGCCCGCCGTCCCAAGTTCGGTGGCCCCGCGGTAGGGCGGCCCACAGACCCGAAAGACCGCCGGTGTGGGCGAGGGCGACCGGCAGGAGGATCAGAAAGCCGCCGTACATAAGAATCAGCTGTAGAACGTCGGTGCGAACCACCGAGCGAAAACCGGAGATGCCGACGTACAACGCGGAAAAGGCCGCCGCCACCGCGACCGCGGTGATGGCCGGCCACCCCGTGACCTGTTCGATCAGGACCGCGAGCATCAGGAGATAGGCCACCGGGAGGGTGGCGGCGTAGACGGCGGCGGCGCCGGTGAGCGCTGCCTTGCGGCCGTATGCAGCGGCAAGCAGATCGGGAATCGTGATCGCGCCGGTCCTCCGGAGTCGCGGCGCCAGCCAGATGGCGAAGACGATGGCGATCAGGTAGTAGGGGATGCCGAAAACCAACCAGGTCGAGATACCGAAGCGCCACGCATACTCGCCGATTCCGAGGATGCCGCCGTACCAGGTGGTCACCAGGGTCGCAACAAAGGCCGGAAGCGTCAGTCTGCGACCGGCGAGCAGGTAGTCGACCGCGCCGCCCCCGTGCCGGCCTCCCGATAGCGCGAGCAACGCCACCGCATACACGACGAGCAGGATCAAGACGAGCGAGTTCACGGAGAGAGTGTACCGGTACGAAACGTTTCACGTTAAAACGTTCAAACGTTTGAACGTTGCGCGCCGAGGCAGCCGTGATCATGAGTTACACTTGAATGTGATTGAGGGGGAACTATGCATATCAATGACGTCCTCAAGGTGGCGGTCGAGCGCAAGGCATCCGATGTTCATATCAAGGTCGGGGCCCACCCGGTGCTGCGCATCGACGGACGCCTGCAGGTGTTGACCGAGTTCAAACGGATGATGCAGGAGGACACCATCGCGATGGCGTTCTCGATGATGTCATCGCGCCAGAAAGAGCGCTTCAAACACCTGCTCGAGACTGACATCGCATACTCGGTGCCGGGAATGGGCCGCTTCCGCTGCAACATCTTCCAGCAGCGGGGGTCGGTCGGCCTGGTCCTGCGCCTGATCCCGGCGCGGATCCAGACGTTCAAGGAGCTGATGCTGCCGCAGGTTCTTGAGAAGATCTGCGAGGAGCAGCGGGGCCTGGTGCTTGTGACCGGAACCACCGGATCGGGCAAATCGACGTCGCTGGCGTCGATGGTGGATTTTATCAACACGCGGAGGATCGAGCACATCATGACGATCGAGGATCCGATCGAGTTCCTCCACCGCGACAAGAAGTCGATCATCAATCAGCGGGAGGTCGACGTCGACACCAAGCAGTTCTCGTCGGCGCTTCGCTCGGCCATGCGCCAGGACCCGGACGTTATCCTGGTCGGCGAGATGCGAGACTACGAGACCATCGAGACCGCGCTGTTGGCGGCCGAGACCGGCCACCTGGTCTTCTCGACCCTCCACACCGTGGACGCAACCGAGACAATCAACCGCATCATTTCGGTCTTCCCGCCGCACCAGCAGAAGCAGATCCGTATCCAGCTGTCGGCGGTCCTGAAGGCCATCATTTCCATGCGCCTGCTGCCGCGCGCAGACGGACTCGGCCGCGTGCCCGCTGTGGAGGTTCTCATCTCCACCGGCTACATCCGCGACTGCGTCGAGAACAAGGAGAAGACCAAACTCATCCGGGACGCCATCAACCAGGGAACCAGCCAATACGGCATGCAGACCTTCGACCAGTCGCTCTACCTGCTATACAAGAACGGTCTCATCACTCTCGAGGAGGCGTTGCGGCGGGCCACCAACCCGGACGAGTTCAAGCTCAAGATCCAGGGCATCCAGTCCACTTCGGACATTTCCCGCGAGGAGATGGATGGGGTGCTGGAACTGGGCACCGGGACGGATCTCGATCCGTTTTCCGAAGAGTCACCCTTCGAGTTCGGCGAAAGTGGGTAGGGAGAAGGTATTAGCTATTAGGTATTAGGTATTAGCTCAGGATCCATGGTCTTGCTAATCGCCAATACCTAATACCTAATACCTAATATCCATGACTCCTCGACGGGACGCCTATCAGACTGCTCTTGATCTGCTGTCGCGCCGAGATCATTTCCGGCGCGAGCTCTCAGACAAGCTCCGCCACAGGGACTTTCCGGCCGACCAGATCGAGGAAGCCGTCGCTCGCTGCGAGGCTCTCGGATTGGTGAATGATGAACGGGTGGCCGAGCGTTTTGTCGAGGTGCGGGCCGCGACCCGGGGCTGGGGTCCGAACCGCCTGGCCGCCGAGCTGCGAAAGCGGGGCGTGCCCCGCGACGATGCCGAGAGAATGGCGAGGGTTTCTCCCGAGATGGCTGAGGAGGCCATGCGCACTGCGCTCAGAAAGCTCGAGGTGCGGGCGCCCGAGCGGTGGTGGCGGGATAGCCAGCGCCGGGCCCGGATGATAAGCTCCCTCATCGCGCGCGGCTTTGCGGCCGACGTGGCGATTTCCGCCGTTACGGAAATGGCGGCATCCCGGGAGAACACAGCCGATGCGCTCGATGACCAGTAGAGAGATCCGAAATACCTTTCTGGACTACTTTGCCTCGAAGGGGCATCAGATAGTCCCTTCCTCGCCACTGCTGCCGGGGGGCGACAGCACGCTGCTCTTCACAAATGCCGGCATGAACCAATTCAAGGATGTCTTCGCTGGTCGTGAGAAACGCGACTCCAGCCGCGCCTGCTCGACCCAGAAGTGCGTGCGCGCGGGTGGCAAGCACAACGACCTCGAGAACGTCGGCTACACCGCGCGACACCACACATTCTTCGAGATGCTCGGCAACTTCTCTTTTGGCGACTAC
>RCNC010003454.1_pt1 | contig 11100 bp, 11 predicted proteins | sample 2041301 | NCBI WGS metagenome assembly RCNC01 (sample SAMN09708231, study PRJNA481090) | Marine sediment metagenome, whole genome shotgun sequencing project. | biome: marine sediment; feature: ocean; material: sediment; isolation source: Sewage treatment plant 13A marine sediment (STP13A) ... | reverse complement strand
GCCGTTCTGTTCTAGAAAAATCCCAATTTCTATGTGCATGTCGAGAATAGGGTAATTGTCGAGGGTAACTGGAAGGTCAGGGAAGATAGGTAATATGACCACCTGAAAACTGATATCTTCTTGTTTCAGCATTTCCCGCATATCAAGAATACTCTGGAAAACTACATTCTTGTTCTTTTTGAAATGATATTGATGGAAATCACCTCCGTAAAATCTTTGGTAGATTTTTTCAATCTCCGACAGAAAGAAGCTTTTTGGTTTTCTGAAATATCGAACTTTGGAACCAGAAGACTGGGTGAAATCAAAATCGTTTAGACACATTACATAAACGACTTTATCGGGTGAAAAATTCAGCACTTTCGTTCGAATCATCTCAAGGATTTGTGGCGTGCTGTAGCCGTCAACTGCAAAATTGAGAGCCTGAATCCTATACTGGGATTCTATCTGTCTCGCGGCAATCTCGAACTGGTGGACGAACGTCTGTTCTCGACTCACACCAAGTCCTAACGTGACGGAGTCTCCTGCAAATGCAATTCGGAAGGTGTTGTCGGGTTTGGCGGCCGATTCATATTCCAGGTTTCTGAATCCATAGCGATCCGTCTTAATCTGTTCAATTTCGCCATTTGGGCGATATTCCCACATCAACAAAGGATTTGGTGAAGGTATCGTAATCTTGCCGAACCATCCGTAGTTGTCAAAGTCTGCTTTCCAGCGATAGTACTTGATGTTTTTGACTATCTCGAATACTCCTACAAACAACACAGTGGTAATAGTCGAGCTTAGCAGAAGCTTCGCGAACGAAAGCAAATTCATGATCTTTTACGCCCGCCGCACAGGCGAGGCACACAGTGGCAAGTCCAGCGGCTTATTCCAAGAGCGGGAGTAACTGAAACCGCTACCGCAAAAAATTCGAACTGGGTCAAAGTTCCAGCCTTTTTATATTTGTATGGTAGCCTCGAATTTATGTGTTGTTGGGCGCGGGCTTTGGGTCAAACGAGGCACGTAAGGTTATTCTAGTCCAATGTCCGCTATTAGGCGAAGGCGGCAGTAATACTTACCTGTTCCAGGCTATTCGAAAGGTCCGCTCCTGAGCCGATAGAGGTCATCAGTAGATAAAAATACACCCATCGATTCCGGAACTATAAGCGTAACCCATCTCCCGGCATAGTCGGATTTGCACGCTAAGACTATCTTGCTTCCCTGCACCCACAGGCACCCACAGGCACCCCAGCCCATGACCCCACCCATGCCATACCCAAGATTTACCGAGAGGTAGGCGGCCTGTGTGTCTATGTAATCGTTTTTCCAAAAGTGACCATTGGGGCTATGATGTAACTTCCGACGAATAACATATTAGATCAGGGAAACTGTAATGAACTGGGAGGCCCTTGGAGCTGCTGCTGAATTAGTAGCAGCTATTGGTGGAGTTGCTGCCGTTGTTTATCTTGCTGTTCAGATACGAATTAATACGAAGGCCGTTCGATCAGCAACAATTGATTCCTGGGTTACCGCTGTCAGCCTTGGAAATGAGGCAATGGCAACGACTGATGAATTTATCTCAATTGCAATCGAAGATTATGATTCATTGGATGATCAGCAGCGAAGGTTGTTAAACAGAGCACTAGCTCAGATGTATAACGCATTGGAAGCTCTATTTTTTCACCATAGCAATGGAGTAGTAGATGACCAATTCTTCGAAGCAAAAATGCTGACGGTAAGGCATTCCCTACAGAAGCCCGGAATGCTTGCTTGGTGGTCTTCTCGAGGAAAGAGTCTCTTTGACCCACGTTTTGTAGGGTATGTCGACAGCCTGCTTTCGAAATAGCGATAGGATCAAAAGCATGCGCAATACTGGAAAAATTCGATCTTGGAATGAGCAGAAAGGATTTGGCTTCATTCGGCCCAGCGACGGCGGCAAAGAACTATTCCTTCATGTGTCAGCTCTGCGCAATCGCAGTCGGGTGCCCAGAATCGGTCAGGCGGTTACGTACGCTATGGCTGTCGACAAACAGGGTCGACCGTGTGCGGCGCAAGCCCGGTTACCCGGTGATCGTCTCCTTTCATCCAATATAAATAGAGGAGCGATAGGAGCGATCTTTGTTGCAGCCGCATTCATGTGCCTTGTCGCCTCCCTGGTTTTTGCCAAGTTACTCCCAACCTTAATTCTATGGGGATATTTGGCAGTCAGTCTGGTGACGTTTCTGGCGTATGCCTTGGATAAAAAGGCAGCAAGAAATGGGACATGGCGTACCTCAGAGGGCACATTGCATTGGCTGTCCCTTGCCGGTGGCTGGCCGGGAGCTTTTATCGCTCAGCAAACACTGCGCCACAAATCGCGGAAGCAGTCATTTCGAACAGTATTCTGGGCAACAGTAATAATTAACTGTGTCGCTCTGAGTTGGCTCTGCACGCCGAACGGTAGCCAGTTACTGCAAGAGAGTGCAGGTGCGGTATTCGGGAATCAAGGCTCGGCAACAATAGAATGGGCGGAGTAGAGGCTGTCACGTCCGAGTATGACCAATTACACCCCCCCGACTCTCCCAGAATGACCGTCACTCATCCCCCGGCAGAGTCGGACGCTCTAAAATCTATAACCCTATGATTTTTATAAAAAATGGTGGGTCCATTTCCTGCAGTTGCACTCTAAAGCTATCGACCGATAGAGCTACCTCGTGTCTACTCATGATCACTGGAGGTATGGTTATTCTGCTCACTATTTATACGGATCTTGGTAAGTGGCCAGTCATACTGCTTGGCGTAGGAGTTGGGATTGGTGCCATCATGCTCATCATGCTCATCAGGAGCAAGAGGAAGAGCTAAATCTTGACGCAGTAATCCCCGGACTTCCGCCAGCCTGTAGGACAAGTCTTTCCTGAGTCCCTGGGCAGGGCCTTCTGGACGGAGTTGCTTATACGCTTGCAGTAGCTGCCTGAGGCATAGAACCCTGTGGGACAGTCGCTGCCGGATTTCTGGATGATGACCTGGTCAGAACTGGATTTGATGGGTTTGCAGTAGTCGCCTGACTTGTAGGTGCCAGTGGGGCAGGAATCGCCTTGGCGGGGGATAGGGGATTGGGCCATTGCCAGGATTGGCAGGGTGAGTAAAAGGTTGAGAATAATGATCTGGAACATGGGTTTTCTCCGTGATGGTTATAGGATAGTGCAGGTACGGTGAGGGTGCCTCCCCTGGGGAACGTCACCAGGTTGAAAAGGCGACAGGTAGATAGCGGGAAATATGCAGAATCAGTTCGCTTGGCTAATGTTAGTGTAGTGAAGTGAGCTGGTTGTAATTAGTCGATTATCAATCCAAGCTGGTCTACAACCAGCTTCTAGAGTAGTACTTTATGTCGGATGATTTTTCCAAAACTGATGCTCAGGTGCAACTGATCTTGATGTCCGAGCAGGCTTCTGAAGAAGATCGTGAAGCGTTCTACATCAAAATACTAAATAGTGATCTTCCCATGGAGGTAGTCACGCGGCTGAGCGCTCTTTGGGCCACCACATTGAGGCAACTAAAATTCCTGCCCCTGACACTATCGCTGAAGATGTTGTTCATTAGTGGAAGATGAATGCCTTTTTGTCGAAGAAAGTGGGCGGTAAAGCAATGGATCCGTCTTTTGATCCCTCTCGTTTGACGCCGGTCTCCGTCGATTTCGCTTCCGCTTAGTCACGACACACCAATGAACTTGCCGATAGGTATCTTGTTTAATGCGAATCATGGTTGCGATCGTTTGCTGCTCGAGCTTGCCTACCGGTTGGAGGAGGCGCAGCCCCGACTCAAGATTCAAGACGGCCGATAGTTCTAGCAGTGCAGGGCTCGGGCCTTGCATTTAGTCTCGAGTCGCGTAAAGAAATGCTGTGGGTAAGATATTGGGGATGATCAGGCCTTTCATTTGACTTCAGTTCTATTGGTTTTTGAAATCGAAGATGCAAACTGTAAGGCCTGACCCTTAGGCTCAGCATTACTGTCTAAGTGGAGTAGAGAAAGTGAATATACGAATTGATGTTGATAATTTTAGGCAAGCGATTGAGAAGGAGTGCCTGCGTTATGTCAGTAAACTCAACTCCCGCGTAATCGCTGATCGAATTACTCAGTCCGAACTGATGGGGGTGTCCAGCCATGGGCTGCATTATTTTTTGCATTCGATAAGGCCGTTAGTTCAGTCAAAACATATCAATTCCGCCAAAGTATCCGTATCAGGGAATGTTGTGAATTCGATGGGAGATGGTGGGGTCGGTTTTAGAAATGTCGAACGGTGTTTGAAGCGGGCGAGTACTATTGCCACTAAAAGAGGCAGTGGCATAGTGGTCTTTAAGAATCCAGGAAAAGTCGGTGCTTTGCGAATTTATTGTCAAGAGATTATGGATCAAGGTCAGTTGATTATTCTAGTGAAAAACACCGCCGCTACCGTGGGTTTACCAGGGTCAAAAAAACCAATTATTGGAACCAATCCCTTATGCATCGGCTTGCCGAACAGCTCGTTTATTTATGACAGTTCGATTTCGACGATTGCAACCAACAAAATGCGACTGAATACCAAGAGTCAAAAGGCTTTTAAATCTAACATCGGTTTGGACGCTCAAGGCGAATTAACCAAAGACCCGTCCGATATTCTGCTGAAACAGGGAATGTTGTTGCCATTCAGTTTGGAAAATTATGCTTTTAAGGGTTTTTTTCTCGGAGTTATCATCGAGTGTATCGCGGCAATGGCTGGTGGGAAGACGAGTATCCGGGTCGGTAAAAACAAAGGTTCGCGATTGTACTCGGATGAAGGCATGTTTGGTCTGATAATTGATAGAAAGATCTTTCCGGATTATTCGAATTATTTGAAAGAAATGCCGTTACTATTCAATGATCTAAAAGCCGCGAAAATAAGGCTGCCAAACTCAGGGCGAGCGCGAAAAACGGTTACAGTTTTGCGTCAAGATTGGAAGGAGCTTTCAGCACTATGAAAGCTGTTATTTTGGCCGCGGGTAAAGGAACTCGTTTGCGCGAAATGACCGCAAAGGCTCCGAAGTGTCTTGTTTCTGTAAAGGGCCGTCCAATATTGGATTATCAATTGGCACCGCTGAAAGCAGCGGGAATTCAGGATATTCTTGTTGTCACCGGATATTGTTCCGATCAAGTGGAAGCGTACGCTCAGGGCCAATACCGGACAATTAAAAATGAAGACTTTGAAACAACCAACAGCATTTATTCCTTATGGTTGGCCAAAGACGAGGTTGGCGAGAGTGATTTCATTTTGTTCAATGGCGATGTGCTGGCCGATGAGCAGCTCGTTCTGGATTTGATTAATTGCTCCGCTCCCTGCGCCGCCTTGATCGATGATCAGAAAGATTTTGTCGATGGGGAAATGAATGTGGTTGTTCGTGATGAAAAAATTTCTGAGTTCAGCAAAAAAGTGAAGGCTGCGGATGCGGACGGTGAAAGCGTGCAGATCACAAAATTTGGGAAGCGAGAGGCGTCACTTTTATTTGGACGTATAGAGCAGGTGATCAGTGCGGGCGAGACACATCATTTCCCGGCTTTCGCGTATGATGCCATTTTTCAGAAATCGGAAATGAAGCCGGTGTACGTTAAAAGCCATTGGTATTATGAGATTGATACACGTGAAGATTATGAGAATTGTGTTCAATCCATAAAATGATATTCGACGATTGATTGGCAGAATATTGTCGCAAAAAAGTAAGCGATCCCAATTAGTACATTCAGAAAGAAGGCGAGCGAATATCGGCTTTTTTTCAGGCCGGAAATATGTTGGTGATAGATCAGGCTTCGCCATGCCGCCAATTTTTGATGTTGAATCTAACAGCTGAGTAGGGAAGGAAAAAATGAGTTCAAATCAAATGGAGTTTTTCACAAAAGATGACGGACAAGAACTTCCGTTCAGTAATGAAAAATATCTTTTCCCATTTATGATGCCAACATCCAAGGGGACACATTACCGGAACGGGCCGCCGGCCGGGGATTTGATGGATCATCAGAAGGGCAGAATTCTGTTGCAAGTTCATCAGCTGTTGCATTTGTTGCAAGAATACAGAATCAACCTCAAAGGCAAGCGGCTGCTTGACGTGGGTACCGGCAATGGCATGATTCCGCAGCTTATCCTTGACCTTTCTGATTTGGAATCTGCCGTGGGATCAGATCCGTACCTTGATGGGGAAACTGTCGTCAGTTGGCAGGTTCATGATCATGATCAGGCGTTCCAGGATTTACGCTCTTTTTTACACACATATTGTCCGGACACTTTTGATTATAATGCCTATCAGCATTTATTGGAGCATGAAAATTACACGATGATTCCGCAACGGGTTTCCTTGGCGGAGCGAAGGCAAAAGCAATACCGGTTCGCGAAAGTGGGAGCGCATGATTTACCAACATTAGGTGAAAAGTTTGATGTCGTTTATGCTAAGGCTGTGGAGCATATCAGCGATTGGGACGGGATGTTTCAATCCCTGGCCGCCGCGACCAATGAAGGCGCGGTTTTGTATTTCAAACACCGCACGTTTTTTTCCTATTTAGGAGCGCATCGACGGGGCAGCATTGGTATGCCGTGGGGGCATTTGTTATTGAATGATGAAGAATACAAAAGGTGTGTCACTCAGTTTTACCCTGATGACGCGCAAAAAATGATTGAATTTTATTTCAATGGATTGACATATCCACGCGCGACAGTTCCGGAGATGATCCAGATCGCTCGGAAACATCAATTCTGTCCGGTGGTCGTGATCAGTGAGCCGACACGCCACATCGACAGGCTTTCTCCCTTGATTAATGATGTTGATAATTTCTGGGAAATTGTCCGTGAGAATCATCCCTGCGCGGGCGCGGATGAAATCCTTGCGGGCATGTATCATATTTTATTACGAAAAATATGAAAGGAGGATACGATAATGGATGATACGGGAGATTCCATACAGGCCAAAAATTCCGCGTGGAGTTTTGGCGGAGAAGTCAGTGAACATTTTGACGCGCATGTCGAAAAGTCTGTCCCTCTCTATCATGAAGGCCATGATCTCATCGGGAAGTTGTCGGATTTTTTCCTGAACGATGACTCGATTTGTTATGAGTTAGGTTGTTCGACTGGTGCATTGTCACATCAAATACTGACGCGCAACGAACATAAAAAAGTGAAATGCGTGGGTATTGATCTGGAGGAGTCGATGATCGAGAAGGCGCGGCAACGCTGTTCCGATCAGGAGAATTTCTTCGGAGTTGTTTCTGATATCCTGGATATTGAATTTGAATCGGCGGATTTGATCGTTGCGTATTACACCATGCAGTTTACGCGTCCCAAACATCGGCAGCTAATTTTTGACCGTATTTATCAGGCCTTGAATTGGGGAGGCGCTTTTGTGTTATTTGAAAAAGTGCGCGCGCCGGACGCTCGGTTTCAGGATATGATGACGGCGATTTACACGGATTATAAAATTGATCAGGGGTATCAGGCAGAGGAGATTGTAGCCAAGGCCCGCAGTCTGAAAGGCGTGCTCGAACCATTCTCAACCCAGGGAAATTATGATCTGCTTAAGCGCGCGGGATTTGTTGATATGATGACCGTAATGAAGTACGTGTCTTTTGAAGGCGTTTTAGCAATTAAGTAGGCAGGCGCTCGTGCTTGCCCCAATACCTCGGGGCAACTTCCAGATGGCGGTTTTTCCATGACAACCAGAAAGAAAAAAAACGACAAAAAGGCCGAAATCTGGCTGAAGAAAATGCAGACCGGTCAGCGAGCCTTTCAGCAGCGCAAGCTGCAGGCCGCGATTCGTGCTTTCGCCAAGGCAACCCAGTTACAACCAGAGAAAATGGAAGCCTGGGTCAATCTGGGCTCGTCTTTTTTAGAAGCAGGCGAGTACCGTGATTCCCACGATGCGCTGCGCCATGCTATCGCGCTTGCGCCAGCTGTGATGACACCGCACATGTTACTAGGCGATGCTCTGCGCCTACTGGGCCGGCTCGGTGAATCGCTCGCCGCGTACGAGCGCGCGGTGTTCCTGGAGCGCTCGCCGCTTTCCCTGAATAAACTGGCGTGCGCGTTACGCTCCAGACGCGAGGCGGATAAGGCCAGGGCGCTGTATCTGGAGGCGATTCGCATGGAGCCGCGTTTTACCCTGGCACAGGTTAACCTCGCTACTTTGAAGCTGGAACGCGGCGAATACGACCGCGCAGAGTCCGCGTTGAGCAAGTTGCAGGTGGCGCCATTATCGGCGGCGGAGCGGGAGGAGGTAGAATCTGCCATTCTGTCTCTTGGTGAGTATCGGCGCCTGGAGCCGGCTATAGAGCTGATGAATTCCCAGGGCGATCTTGCGCCCCTGGAAGCGCTGCTGCACGAGTTGCCGGTAGATTTGGCAACGATTGATCAACAAGCGCTGGCTACGAGCCGCGCTTATCTTAGAACGGTGCTGCGACAGCCCACACCGGAGTCGCTGGCGCTAATCCCGCTTGCTGATAACTGGCCGCTGATTGAAGGTCTGTTTATGATTCCGCTGATCAACTCGGTTGCTGAACTGCAGCAGTTCGAGCTGGAAATTGCGCAAAGCGAAACTCTGGCTGGCGAGTTGCTGGAGTCGGTGAATGTGCGCGACGCGGTTCTGGCAGCCAGGCTTGCGAGCGATACGTTATCCGACCCAGTAAAATTAGAGGTGCATTTGCGCCACTGGCACGGTCTTTCCGTGAACGGTCTGGCGGATTTCTCGGCTGGTCATCTTAAGTATACGCAAAACTGGTCGGCAAAAAGTCCAACGTTTAAAAGGGTCGAACCGGCACTGGCCAGCGCCACTTTGCAGTGCTTTATGCGCGAAATCTATCCTGCGCTGCCCGATGGGTTGGCGCGAGCAGCGGTTTGCTTTCTGGCTATCTGTGATTTGCACTGTTTCGAGGATGGCAATGGCCGGGTGGCGTTAACCTGGATAAACAGGCTGTTGGAATGGAATGGCGAGATGCCTCTGTTGTTTACCCGCGAACTCGGCATGCAAGGCCAGTTGGGTGAGGCGAAGCGCATTGCGAGAACGAATGGTGGCGATCCGAGCGCGGTTATTGCAGTGATGCAGCGCGCACAGCAGTTTGCACGAGGGTTCTGCGAGGAACTGGCTAACGCCTGATATTTGGGGTCAGAGTAAAAACTAATCATTTCCATCCCCCGATATCCAATTGTTTGATTCTCACGTTGAAGGGGACCTTTTGGCGGATATCCGTCAATCAGTTAACCAGGGATTAGCGCTGGGCTCTGAGAGATTCCGGAGGCAAATAGAGGAGTTGAGTGGCAGGAGGCAGAGTTTAATGAAGCGCGGTCCCAAGACAGCAACCTAAGGCCTGGAGTTTTTATTCTGACCCCAAATATTGTATTTCGAGACATTAAAAAACCCACTCAGTGGTGGGTTTCATAAACACCTATTGCAGTTACGCTTTCTTGCGCTTGATTGCACCTAACCCAAGCAGACCAGAGCCAAACAGCCAGACAGCTGCCGGAACCGGCACCCGACTGATGTCGATACCGTACATTCCATAGGATGTGGACGCACCAGCCTCACCAAAGAAGGCTACAAAGTATTCGCCCGGCGTAGCCTCGAAAGTGAAGGAGCCAGGTGCATTCAGACTGCCCAGCAGCTCTGTTGCTGTAGAGACGGCCATGCCGGACTGAGCCATAAGTTCCGGAAAATCGAAGTCTGTCAGGGTTGCCATATGGGTGCCGGCATCAGTGACAGTAAACGTATCGTTCAAGACCGACAGTGTATCGAAGAGCTCTACCTCCTCGTAAACCACCATGCTTGCCCAGGAGTTGCCTGCTGTAAAAAACCAGGCCCCGATTGTCAAAACTGCTATCTTGAGTACCTTTCTCATCATTCCTCTCCCTCTCTCCAGTATTATGATTCTTGCCTCCTCTGCTGAGCCGACACCTGTTGGCTGGTGGTTGCTCCGCGATTCGTTTCCCCATTTTCTACTCTCCATACACTCTAAACTTCCTTACTAATAGTATGGTTATGCGCGATAGGATAGCTATTGATCTGCATCAAGGATTTGGCAGTAGAAAAAGGGCTGGACTACTTGGCGATGAAGGAAAGTGTGCTGCCCGATTGTTTGGGTTCGATCTCTGCAGTAACAAACGGCTGATGTTAGGCGAAAGCGGCCCCCAGGCTAACAATCGCCGCCACCCGACAGTGGTCATTCGGTCTTGGGGTGCCTAACGTCCCACATGAACTTCAAACAGACAACCGTAATGATGATATCCATGAAAGCCACGTACAATGGCATCGAGGAATGTAATGGTACTGGAGAGCGGGAGGAATTAATTGCGATCGCTTCGAGCGAAGAATTAATGCCAGCTGACAGAAGCCTAGCTCGCCAAATATAGTTACTACAACTGATAGAGTGAAGAATAAGTTAACAATAGTGACCTGCGAGGAAGTCAATTTCTTGCCAACAAAATATGCGACCACCAGATACGCACTCAGTATTGTGAATATAAGGGTGAATGAAGCAATAGCATTTCCGTAAGCCATTTGAGCATGTTCCATTAATTCATATTCAGTCATTTCTTAATCTCCCTGTTATTCGACCTCCAACAAGGATTGACCAATAGTCCGCTTACTGGCCGAATGCTGCCTTCCTGAGTCATATTTTCAATGCATCATAACGACCGCTTTTAGGCGAAAGCGGTCTAAATCATCAAGCTGGCCAGGGTTCCAGCTCAGGTCCCTTATCACCTCAAAGCGGACTAAATTTGGTTATTATTTCGACTGAAATTTAGTCTCTTATGTGCCATGAAGGGACATAGCGCCACATAGATTCTCAATGCGAAGTGGGAGATCAGCAGGGGCCGCAACGTCCTCATATCAGTCCATTAGATTCTTCACAAGACGATTGGAAATTACCCAATTTTTATGGCAAATATAAAACTTACAATATGCAAGGGTATTTTCCCTTTTCATGACTTGAATCAAGCCATGTGGCATACCCTCAGTGCTAGCATGGTTAATAGTGATTCACGTATTGCGCGGTTTATGTTTCCAGAACAGAACTATCATCGGTTAACTGAACGACAAGTGAGGGAATTCCTATGAAAAAGTCACGACTCTTCAGTGTCAGGCGCGCCATCTTAAG
>RCNC010003007.1_pt1 | contig 11100 bp, 5 predicted proteins | sample 2041301 | NCBI WGS metagenome assembly RCNC01 (sample SAMN09708231, study PRJNA481090) | Marine sediment metagenome, whole genome shotgun sequencing project. | biome: marine sediment; feature: ocean; material: sediment; isolation source: Sewage treatment plant 13A marine sediment (STP13A) ... | reverse complement strand
GATTGTTTTACAGCCGGGGCCAGCTGCAATCTGGGTCGTGAAAACCCTGAGCTGTTGAAAGCGCTCGAAGCGGCCTCTCTGGAAGCCGATCAGGGTGTTTTTTTGATGATATCCGCTCAAAAGGCTGAATTGGCAAGTAAGCTATCCGCTTTTATGCCAGGCCATCTCGATTGTTCCCTGATGCAGGTGGTCAGGGGGGAAGCCTTTGATGCCGCCTGTAAATTGGCCCGCGGCTATACCGGCCGGGCAAAGCTGGTCGGTATCGATGGCGGCTGGCACGGTGAAACCGGGTTTGCCATAAACCTTTCGCAACGACCCGACAAGGGACAGTTCGGCCCCCCCATGCCGGAGGTTCACACCATACCAGCCGGGGACACCCCGGCCCTTGAGTCGGTGGTTGATAAGTATACGGCGGCAGTGATCCTGGAAACCGTTCAGGCCGAAAATCACTGCCGAATAATAGACAAAGACTACGTAAAGACTATCAGAAGATTGTCAACAGAACACGACTGCCTCCTGATTGTTGATGAAACCCAGACAGGGTTCGGCCGCACCGGAAAAAAGTTTTCATTCGAGCATTTCGACATTCAGCCGGACATTGTCATTCTGGGCGAAGCGGTCACCGGGGGGGTCTTCCCCATGAGCGGAATCGTATTCACGCCTGAGGTGAAACAATTTTTCGAAGACCACCCACTGATCCATCTGAACACTTTTGGTGGACATGATGTGGGCTGTCTGGTGGCCACCAAAGCCCTCGATATATACGATCGCTTGACCCCCTGGAAAAATGCAGCTGAAAAGGGGGCATACCTTTTCACCGGTTTGACGGATATTCAAAAACAATTTCCCGAAATGGTTGAATCTGTTGCCGGTTTAGGGCTTCTGCTGTCCATTCGTTTTTCGAGCCCTGATAGCGTCCTTGAATTCTGTGCCATAGCCAAAGAACAGGGTATGTTTGCCATCCCGGGAAAAGTGGACAGACAAAGCATCGTTCTGCGGCCGAGTCTTTTGCTATCGAAAAAAGAGGCTGATAGTATTGTTGAATGCGTTTCTAAAACAATGGCGGCCTTGTCCATTACGTATAGGACCTAATACGAGCGTTTTAAATTTATTGCAGAGGAATTAATTATCTCCAAAAGGACAAAATGATGAATGCCGCCGGAAAAGAGCCCACCGACAGGTTACAAGAGATGTTTATACGATTGAAAGTGGCCTGTCGCAGAAACCCCATGATTAGCTATAAAGATCGTATCGACACCTTAAAAAAAATCGAGTCGATTATTATCGAGAATGATGATGCCATTGCAGACAGCATCTCCGAGGATTTTGGATATCGATCACCCTACGAGGTAAAGAATGAAGAAATCATGGGATGCATTCTAGGATTGCGTCACACCCGAAAAAAATTGAAAGCCTGGATGAAACCAAGAAAACGAAAGGTATCACTGGCCTTTTTCGGGGCAAAAAACAAGGTGGCCCCGCAGGCCAAAGGTGTCGTGGGTATCGTCACCCCCTGGAACTATCCTCTTTATCTGTCCATAGGCCCCTTGACAGATGCTGTTGCCGCCGGCAACCGGGTGATGATCAAGCTGGCTTCGAACTCACAGAACCTATGCCGACTCATGCAACGTTGCTTTTTAAACAGGATTCCGGAAGACAGGATTGCTTTCATGCCGGGGGTTCCTGCATCTGACTTTTCAGCCCTTCCTTTTGATCATCTGCTGTTTACCGGGTCGACCCAAACCGGTCGTCAAGTCATGCAGACCGCGGCAGCCAATCTGACCCCGGTGACATTGGAATTGGGCGGGAAATCACCCGTTGTACTAACCAATCATTTCGACCTGAACCTGGCCACCCAACGTATCATGCATGCTAAATTGTTGAATGCAGGCCAAACCTGTGTAGCACCGGATCATCTTTACCTTCCTGAAAATCTAATGGATGCGTTTGTGGATATATCTAAAAAGGTGGTTTCCAAGCGCTTTTCAAATACCGCCTCCCCAGACTATACAAGCATCATCGACGACAATGCTTTTGAACGCTTGAACCAGACCATTGCCGATGCCGAAAAAAAGGGAGCCGAAATCATTCCGTTGCTGCCGGATACTGCAAATGAATCGTCCGGGCGAAAATTTTCACCGATGCTTATAAAATATGTAAGCCCTGATATGCTGCTCATGCGGGCTGAAATCTTCGGACCGATCCTGCCGATCCTGACGTATAACAACCTGAGTGAGGTCATCGACACCATCAATTGCCGTGAACGGCCGTTGGCATTGTACATTTTTTCAAATGACAAAGAGGAACAGGACACCATTATCGCAAACACGATCTCAGGCGGTGTTGGCATCAACGACTGTATCGTGCACGTCGCTCAAAACGATTTACCCTTCGGAGGCATTGGGAACAGCGGTATGGGCCAGTACCATGGATATGAGGGCTTTCTCGAATTTTCTAAAATACGTCCTATTTTCAAACAGGCTCCCAAGGCAAAGTCCTTGTCGCCTCCCTACGGGAAGGAGGCCGATAAAGCTTATGCTTTTATCACTAAGTCGAAATGGCTCAGCTGATGCACGAAATCAACCTGAAAGGGAGCAAACCTGATCGTTACCCAAATGCGCACAAAAGACAACTCATGAACAATAAGATTTTGATTAAAAATGGTTTCGTGATGGATGGTACCGGTAAACCGGCCGTCAGAGCGGATGTGTTGATTAAAGATGATCGGATACAGGACGTGGGGCTATTTCCAGACGTTGATGACGGCGAGGTTATCGATGCGCGTGGCTTGATCGTTGCTCCGGGTTTCATCGATGTGCACACCCATCTGGACTTTTTGCTGCCTTCCACCCGGCATGCCAAGGTCATGGAGAAATGGGTGCGTCAGGGGGTCACGTCGATCGTGGCTGGAAATTGCGGCTGGAGCCCGGCGCCCATCACGTCTGAAAGTCAATCTTTGATCGACATCTATTGGAATTTTGCCCAACCAAAGGAGGGATTGGATTTTAATTGGCGCAGCATGGGGGAGTTCCTGGATACCATCGCGGAAAGCGGCCAAGCACTCAATGTGGCGATCTTGACCGGGCAATGTACGCTCAGGGCCCATGCTATGGGGTTTAAGTCACGATTTGCCAGAATCGATGAAATCGATGAGATGAAAGAGCTGCTGCGTGCATCCCTCGAAGCAGGGTCCTTTGGTTTGTCGCTGGGACTATACTATGTTCCCGGGACATTCGCGAGTACGGATGAAATTAGTGACCTGGCATCCATACTAAAGGAATTTGATGCGCCGTTGGTCCCCCATACCCGCGGTTTGACAAGCTGCTACGACAAGGCAATCGAAGAGGTCGTCTGGATTGCCGAGCGTCATGGCATTCCCCTGCAAATATCTCATCATGCGGGCTTAGATGAAAAGAATGAACGTGTACGCGCTCGAGCCGTCACAATTATTGAAGAAGCAAAGCAGCGCGGTGTCCGCATCGGGCATGATAACATGCCTTGGGCGGCAGGCCCTACGACCTTACTTTCGATGCTGCCGCCCAGGTTGTTCGCCAACGGGCTCGAAGCTTTTTTTTTGAGGATACAAGACGCGAACATTCGCAAACAGGCCATTGAAGAGATGAAAACAGCTGTTCCTGGTTGGCCGAACTGGGAGCATGGTTGGTGGACGGATAAATTTTTCAGTGACACGCTGCTGGTTTGCGGTTTTAGGCAGGAAAAAAATAAGCGCTTCGAAAAACAGAGTATCATGGAGATTGCGGCTGCACTAGGGAAAAATCCATACGACACGGTTTTTGACCTTATAAAAGAAGAAAATGGCAAAATATTTGTCATCGGTTTTAGCGAACATCCTTTGGCGGAGGCCTATATGGAATTTCTTTTTCAAGATCCGGATTGTTCGGTGATGACCGATGTCGTCGGTGCTGATTTTGAGTCGCCAAACCCAGTTGAATACGGCGCCTTTACCAAAGTGCTGGGGGAGTTCGCCCGTGACAAGGGACTGATGTCCCAGGCAGAGGCGGTTCGAAGGATGACCTCCCTGCCGGCCGCACAGATGATGTTGAAGGATCGCGGATTGTTACTCAGGGGCAAATATGCCGACATCTGCATTTTCGACGCTGATAACGTCCGAAACAGAGCCACGTTTTCCGATCCGTATCATTTTTCAGAAGGGATTGTACACGTGCTGGTCAATGGGAAAAAGGTATTGGAAAACGGGGTCTATCACGAGAACGCGTTCGCTGGAGCAGTCCTGCGGCACAGGTGACAATTTATACGTGTTAAAAATCTAAAGCATTATTAATATATCATTGTTTGTTCTGGCTATGGAAATTGAAACCACAAGTAACGATTAACCAATAGGAGTAACCATGAAATCTGATAATCTTCGCGTAGTCGCCCTGGGGGGATGCGGCGGAATGGGCCGCTTTGCCGTTCGCACGGCCTTGTCTTTCAGCAACATTGCTGAAATTGTTATCGCCGATTACAATGAAACCGAGGGCCGGGATTTCGCAGAAAAATGCGGCGATAGAACCACTTTTTTCCATGTGGATGCCACCAGCCCGTCATCTTTAGCGTCGGTACTGACCGACGCAGACATTGTAATGACCACTGTCGGCCCTTATTACCGATTCGGTTTGGCGGTTTTGCACGCCGCGATCAACGCCGGTTGCCACTACATTGACATCAATGATGACTGGGAGCCCACCCTTGAAATGATCGCCCTTTCTCCAGAAGCAGAACAAGCAGGTATAACCGCTTTGATCGGCATGGGCGCCAGCCCCGGCATCTCGAATCTTCTGGCGGTAAAAGCCGCTGATCTTTTTGATAAGGTGGACATGCTTGTCACTGGCTGGGGGGCCGGGATCGATTACGATCAATCAAACGACCAAGCAGATTTAGCCAACAACAGTGCCGCAACAGAACACTGGCTCCATCAATTAACTGGAGAGATTCGACTCGTCAAAGACGGCCGTATGAAGGACATGCCCCCATTCGAAGAGATACGGATTGATTACCCGGAAATTGGATCCAGGAAAACACATACCGTCGGGCACCCTGAACCTGTGACATTACAGCGGAAATATCCCCATATCAAACATGGCTGCAATGTTATGGCGATGCCCAACTACGTAATAACAATTTTACGTTGGTTGACGGAGAAAGTTGATGATGGATCCCTTTCTATTTCTGATGCCGCAAGATCTCTGTCAGAATTTCAAGGGGCCAAAGATCTCCCACCAGAGCTGCTGGAACGATTTTCCAAAATTACTCCCGGTTCGACCCCCAAACCCCACCTGCCTGCGATATTCGCTTATGCCACAGGGTGGAAAAATGGAGAAAAGGAGTCCATTGGTGCAAGTTTAAACGCTCTGCCAGCTGGCGGCATGGGCGGCGTCACCGGTATTCCGTTGGCGGTCGCGCTCGGCATGCTTTCCCAAGGTATGTTTACCCAGACGGGTGTTTTTACACCAGAAGAAGTGATTGATCCAGACACGTTTTTCGATTGTCTGGCACCTTTGTGTTCACCTGCGTACCCATCCAGCCGGGAGCTTGTGAAAATCAATGCCACATTCGACTTTTGATACATTTACAAGGAAACCTCCCATGATCATCGACATACACAGCCATATCGGAGATATTCTTTACCCAAACGGCGGTGATCTCATCTACCGCAAAAGTGTCAAGAAACGGTTGTTTTTTGACATCATTAGTTTGTCAGAATCCGGGCTGCATGCGGGTGTTCCGGGTATCAGCGACGAGTGGTTGTATCGATTCACGTTCAATGGAATCACCAAGGCATCGCGGGCCAGAAATGCGACCGCCACCCTGGAAAACAACCGAACCTCCATGGATCGGACCGGTGTCACGCATACGGTCTGTATGCCCATCCCACCCCATGTTGTTTTTGATGATCTTAGACGGGCCCGCAAAGCCGACCCGGGAATCATACCTTTTACCGGAATCGATTTTAAGAATCTTCAAAATTTGCAGGACACCCTTAAAATCGATGTCGAAAAAGGCGCCATGGGGCTAAAATTGCACCCCATTATTCAAAAGGTACCGCTGAACGACAAAAGAACATTTCAGGTGGTGGAAGCATTTGCCGTGCACCATTTGCCGGTGCTTTTCCATTGCGGCATATCTTCCTATTACCTGGACCAAGAGCGTGAAACCAGGGAAGACGCAAGCTATGGGAACATCGGGTCTGCGGAAAAACTTGTGGCCGCGTTTCCCGATGTGCCATTTATTGCCGGGCATGCCGGCTTGTTTCAATACCAGGAAGTGATTGACCGTTTGAGCGGCTATGACAATGTCCACGTGGACATCTCTTTTCAGTCACCTAGCCATATCGAATGTCTGTTAAGGGCATTTGGCCCGGAACGCATTCTTTTTGCTTCTGATTGGCCCTATGGACGACGTACAACAGCTGTCAATGCCGTTAAAAAGGCCTGTAATGGGGACATGGGATTGGAAAATCGAATATTGTATCAAAACGCAAGGGAACTGCTGCCCATCTAAAAACGGATTTTTCCTTTAATTATTTTTTCGTATAGTGCCGGGTATAGTCTTGTATAGCCTGTGTCACCGGGCAGCAAAACATATAGAGGATCGGTGATGGCCTCAACGTTGTAGCCTTCCTTTTTCAGGCTTCCCTTTTTAACCTTGAAGGTCGTAGTCGTTTCCAATTCACCCTTGAACCTCAAAAAATAGGGAATCGCGTATCTGGGCAGATTTTCCCTGAGCTGTTCCATGAACTCGTCAAAGTTGAACTGGTTATCCGGGACATGGCTGACCAGACAAGCCATACCCATGCGGCCTTCGGTATCCGGGATTTGGACACCGTATACGGTCGTTTCTTTAATCTGACTATGTCTGCTGATCACGCTTTCCACTTCCAGAGTGGAAACGTTTTCCCCCTTCCATCGGTAGGTATCGCCCAATCGGTCGACGAACTGTCCGTGACCGAAGCCCAGGTTCCTGATCAAATCGCCCGTATTGAACCAGACATCGCCCGTTTTGAATACATCCCCCAATCTTTTACTTTTCGTCGCCTCGGCATCGGTATACCCATAAAATGGCGTCGATGGGGTGATTTCAAGCAGTAGCAAACCCGTCTGACCGGATTCAGCTTTCAGGGGAACACCGCTGCTGTCTCTTACAAGTGCCGCCTTTTCCATGTCGTACTGGCAGATCGCATATTTTCCAGTGCAAAAACCAAATGTGCCCTCCAGGTTCAAATTGTTGGTGAAAACCGAAGGCGCCTCCGTGGCACCGTAGAATTCATATATCTTGGAAATTGCAAAACGCTTTTTGAATGTCTGCCAGATTTCCGGGCGAAGCCCGTTCCCGAACATTTTTTTAATTGTATTGTTGCAGTCGTATTCACTTGCCGGCTGGTTGATGAGGTACCGGCACAATTCGCCGATATAGATAAACGCGGTGGCTTTGAATTTGCGAACATCTTCCCAAAAATATCTGGCACTAAACTTCTTCCTTAAGGCAATAGCGGAACCGTTGGCGGCGGCTGTCGGCCATGCAACTTTCAGAGCGTTGCTGTGGTACAATGGCAGCGTCAAGTACAGCGTGTCTTTAGATGTCAATCCTACTGTCGCTTTCCCAAACCAGAAAAGTGAACTGACCCAATCCAAATGCTTTTGTGGTACAGCCTTGGGCATGCCGGTCGTCCCGGATGTAAAGACGTAAGCAAATGTATCTGCCAGGGAAATCTCTTTTGTTGAATCCGGGTTTTCTGTGGAACAGTCTCTAAGTTCCGTCCGGATAACCTGATACCCTTGGGGGGGGGATGACTTGACAGAATTGCCAGTCTCTAAAAATTCTGGTTGCCCCCCTGCCACAATATCCTCCCTAACGGATTCAAAGGCTTCCATCTGTTCTTCACCGACAATGAAGGCCTTTCCCTTTGTTATATTGAGGCAGTGTTTCAATGCCGCGGCGCGCAGATTGGAGTTGATCAGAGATGCAATCGCACCCATTTTTGCAAGGGCACCTATAATCATCATCAGTTCCGGTCGGTTTTCCATTAGCACCGAAACGATATCACCCTTTTTAATGCCATGTTGCTCAAAATAATGAACATACTGATTAACCGATTCGTTCAGTTCTCGATGGGTAATACAAGTGTCTTCGAATAAGATGGCCGGTCTGTCCGCATATTTATCAGCATTCAATTCCAGGAACCATCCCAATGACTTTTTGGTGCCGGGTTTCAGACGAGTTGCTTTAATACCGGCAGCAACGATCGTCGGTAGATGATGGCAGATGGAGCTGAGCCCTTTCAAAAATGTGCTCAATTTGATCGTTTTGATCTGTAAGGGTGGCGAACTATTGGTCATGATTTCGTGGAATATACCATATTAAAAGAGGTTCAGTTTCCCGGTTCCTGCATGTTATGGTTAAAGCAAAGTTTGGGCCAGCTTTAAGAATTCAAATACATTTTTTCAGGTTTTCTAAAATACTTTTCATGTTCAGCCACATACAGTGAAATAAGAAAAACTTATAAGTACTATAGCCTTTTTTTCTAGGTATTTTAATAGCGAAAAAGCGTCTGTTCCCTTCTACTGAAAGACACTTATTTGTTCCTTCATTTGATCTATAGGGGTGGAGATGATATTTCATCACTTTTCGGCGAGACTTCATCTCTCAACATAGCATAATGTTTTTATTTTAAATCCAATCTCTTCAGCCTGCTATTCAATGTCGAACGGTTCAAACCGGTCAATTCAGCAGCACCACCTTCCCCACCAACCCTACCGTGAGATTTCTTAAGGACATATCTAAAATATCGACGTTGCAGTTCTTCAAAAGAGGGTGTATCGACAAAGGAATACTGCTCATCTACCAGGGTATGAAGATCTAATTTCAAATCCAGGTGACCGTCTGTGGACAGGATGACAGTACGCTCTATCACACTTTTCAATTCACGAATATTGCCAGGCCAATCGTAATTAAGCAGAGCGCTTTCTTGATCTGGTCGAAAGCGGATCGTATCCTGGAGGTGCTTTTTGGCGAACTGGTCAAGGAAACGACTGCCCAGCAAGATGATATCGCCATTGCGGTCACGCAGGGGGGGTAATGTAATGGGGACTGTGTTAAGTCTATAAAACAAATCCTGGCGAAATCGTCCGCAATTTACTTCTTCCGGCAGATGACGGTTACTTGCAGCAATCAGACGGAAATCTGAGGTTAATGTTTGGTTCCCTCCAATACGACTAAAGGTTTTTTCCTGTAGGATCCGAAGAAGCTTCGCTTGAATTGTCAATGGAATTTCACTAATTTCATCAATAAATAAGGTCCCCTGATTCGCTAATTCGATCCTCCCTATCTTTTGGCGGTCAGCACCCGTGAAAGCACCCTTTTCATGCCCGAACAGCTCACTTTCCACTAGGTTTTCAGGGATGGTGGTGGAATCTATTATCACAAAAGGTTTTTTGCTACGCTGACTCATCCGATGTATTCTTCGGGCCAGAAGATCCTTGCCTACACCGGTTTCCCCTTGAATAAGAACGGTCGTGTCTGTAAAAGCCACTTTGTCTGCCATTTGAAGTATGTTTCTCATTTTATCGCATTCAAATAGCATAGTATGATCTTCGGGTTGCGCTTCACTCGAAACCTTTTCCCAAATACCCTCTTTGATAGCATCAATCTGACGCTCCATTCTCGTCATACGATCGATATAGGTATTCAGATATAAAGACATCTTATCTAACATATCGATTTTTAAATATTTAATGCTATCGGACAGATAGGAGTTGTCATGATACAATACGCCACAGACATTGCCCTCTTGTACCAATGGAATACATAGTAACGTATAAACGCCATATTGGGCTAATTTCTTTCCAGGCTCGCTGGAGCGGAGCAGCATTGATTGCTTTTTCCTAAAGCAGTCATAAATCAACTGCATATGAGGACGAAAATGGTGAGTTTTTGTTTCATATTGAAAGAGATTTCTGCTTGCACGCATTTCCAGTCGTTTCTTTCTTTTGTCAACTACCCAGAAAACTGCACCCCGTTCTGCTCTGAAATAACGATTCATGGCTGGCACCAAAGAATCGATAACGGTATTCATACTCAATGAAACGGAAAATTCATTCGTAACGTCAAGAAACTGTGTGATCGAAGCCATTGAATCATAGGTTTTTTCAGACAGCTTCTTTTCATCTTCCAGTAAAAAGCGAATACCGTCCGGGAAGTAGTCTTCCCAAGTTCCGGATAACCCTTTTCTGGCTTTTTGAGCCAGCCTTCGGGCTTCCTCCATATTCTTTTCATCCAGCATCAAACGGGCCATTTCAATTTGTGTTTTAGCCAGTTGGATAGGGTCACCGGATTGCATTAAATAGGCTTCGCTCAACCTGAAACAGGCTAACCTGATTTCCTTTTTCGATGATAGACGGGAGCGGTTTGGAAGATCCAGAAACAACTTGTCCTTCTTGAGGACCTTTAGTGCTGATTTCCTCTCCAGGTCATCGTCAATTACATGGCTTCCAAAAAGCCGCCATATGACCCCACGAATGTGGACGCTAGGGACATTGACGAGTTTTTCAGCAGGAATGTCATAGTCTGTTTTGGGTATTGCCGGCAATCCCAAGCGATAAAATTCAAAAACAATTTCGAGCATCCAAGGCATTGAAAAGAAGCTATTAATGCTGAATCCGCTTGAATCCGGGATTTCTATTGAAAGGTATTTATGGGCCTTGCTGATGTTGCCTTCCAGATATAGATTCAATGCCATACCACTGGCAGCAAGGTGCTTTCCCAGCATGTTGCTATAGGCGTTTGATTCTTTCCATGCTGCTTTTAAATGAATCAGTCCTTCATTTTTATTGTTGATTAAAATTAGTATGGTACCCAAGGTAGCTCTTATTGCTGGTGTAAAGGCAGGATTGGACTCCTCGCGTGCTCTTCTCCAGGCACTGTCTAGACAACCAATCGCTTTCTGGTACTGCCCAAGAAATGCGGCACAATACCCATAAAATATCGGGACCGACAAGTTGGTGATTTGATCTGCTTTTTGAACCTCAAAATAGCGGTATGCTTGTTCAAAATAATTCATTGCCTTGCTGAACTTACCTTGAA
>RCNC010003006.1_pt1 | contig 11101 bp, 11 predicted proteins | sample 2041301 | NCBI WGS metagenome assembly RCNC01 (sample SAMN09708231, study PRJNA481090) | Marine sediment metagenome, whole genome shotgun sequencing project. | biome: marine sediment; feature: ocean; material: sediment; isolation source: Sewage treatment plant 13A marine sediment (STP13A) ... | reverse complement strand
GCGACTCGTCAACGAGCAGGACTCTCCAATGACCTACGACGCTGACCTGCCGCAAGAGGTACTGGACGAGGACGAAATTATCTCCGAATTGCCACTGGGATTCGATGCCGGGAAGGTGACTGTCATATCCGCAGACGATGCGTTCTAAGCCCACATGACCTGGATCAAGACTGTTTCCTATCAGCAGGCGAGCGGTGCGCTGAAGCGACTGTACGAACGCATTAAGGGGCCGGATGATAATGTCGACGGGCTGCGAAACGCCGGGTTTGATGACGGTGAGATTCTGGAGGTTAATCAGGTTGCCGCCTATTTCGCTTACGCAAATCGCACCGTTTTGGGTCTGGGGATCAATACAGACGGCGATATCATTGGTCTGTCACCTGGCGAAAATGCTGACCCGAATAGCTGGAGTCATCGCTAGCATTGAGCCGGCGCCATAAACTTTTGTTGGTTTTTCGCAACAAATACATCAGTCTCTAGCCCATATACCGCTGGATAAGGTCTAATTAATTGACAACTAGTAGGTTTTCTGCGACCTTCGGTTTTGTCTTTCGTAGCCTTTGAGCAACAAACGTTACGGACCAGATTGCAAGACACCTTCAGGTACGGCTTGGCGGGGGAACGGGGGGCCAGGAAGATACGTACTGGCGATGGTTAAAAAACGGCTTCGAGAGAAGCCGTTTTTTTGTGCGCGCTATAAACGTGAGTTTGTTAGATTGGGCCTCCTCCAAGAACACATCTTTCGGTGAATCAATGCACGCTGAGAATCGTAAGGCCTACTGGCGGGCCAATCTGAAGTTGGTCGCAATGTGCCTGCTCATCTGGTTTGTCTGTTCCTTCGGGTTCGGCATTCTGCTTGTGGAAGAACTCAATCAGATTCGAATCGGGGGCTTCCAGCTCGGCTTCTGGTTCGCGCAGCAAGGCTCGATTTACATTTTCGTCGCACTGATATTCTTCTACGCCTGGCGTATGAATCGTCTCGACCAGAAATTCGACGTGCATGAACAGTAAGGCTCGCGCATGAGTCTGCAGGTACTTACCTACATTGCTGTCGGCCTGAGCTTCGTGCTCTACATCGGCATCGCGATCTGGTCACGTGCTCACACGACCGGCGACTTTTATATCGCGGGCAAAGGTGTCTCACCCCTGGCCAACGGTATGGCCACCGCCGCCGACTGGATGAGTGCGGCTTCTTTCATCTCGATGGCTGGACTGATCGCCTTTCTCGGCTACGACGGCTCGGTCTATTTGATGGGCTGGACCGGAGGCTACGTTCTGCTGGCGCTGTTACTCGCACCTTACCTGCGCAAGTTCGGCAAGTTTACGGTCCCTGAATTTATTGCGGAGCGGTATTACTCCAAGACGGCAAGAATAGTTGCGGTTATTTGTCTGATCTTTATCTCATTCACCTATGTCGCCGGACAAATGCGGGGCGTTGGCATCGTTTTCTCACGCTTTCTGGAAGTTGAGGTAACGACCGGTCTGCTAATTGGCATGGGTGTTGTCTTCGTCTATGCCGTTTTAGGCGGAATGAAGGGCATCACCTACACCCAGGTAGCACAGTATTGTGTACTGATTTTCGCGTATACCGTGCCCGCGATCTTCATCGCGATTCAGATCACGGACAATCCAATACCGCAGCTCGCGTTCGGTAGCGAAGTTTCCGGAACAGGGACTGCTTTGCTCGACAAGCTGGATGACATCGTCACCTCACTCGGCTTCAACCAATACACCAGCGGCACCAAGAGTCGTATCGACGTTTTTTGTATCACGATGGCGCTAATGGTCGGAACCGCGGGACTGCCGCACGTTATTGTTCGCTTTTTCACGGTACCCAAAGTCCGTGATGCGCGCATCTCTGCCGGCTGGGCCTTGTTGTTCATCGCGATCCTGTACACGACGGCACCCGCGGTTGGATCAATGGCTCGCTATAACCTTATCAACACGGTACAGACCGGCGAGGTTGGCGCGGCAGATGGCAATCTTGCCTACGACGAGCGGCCCGAGTGGATGCATACCTGGGAGCAAACAGGTCTGGTTAGTTTCGAAGACAAGAACGGTGATGGCCGTATTCAGTACTACGATGACGGCAATGTAGAGTTTGAGGCGCAAGCAGAAGAGTTTGGCTGGCAGGGCAATGAGCTCTCCGTCGACCGCGATATCATGGTGCTGGCGAATCCCGAGATCGCCGGCTTGCCAAACTGGGTCATCGCCCTGGTCGCCGCTGGCGGCATTGCGGCGGCATTATCGACTGCAGCGGGATTGTTGCTCGTGATTTCGGCGGCGGTATCGCATGACTTGATCAAAGGAATTTTCCTGCCATCGATCTCAGACAAAAACGAGCTGCGCGCGGGCCGCATTGCCGCGGCCTTCGCGATATTGGTTGCGGGCTATTTAGGGTTTGATCCACCGGGTTGGGTCGCACAGGTCGTTGCGTTTGCCTTTGGCCTCGCGGCGGCATCGCTATTCCCGGTTATTTTGTTGGGTATATTTTCCAAGCGGGCCAACAAGCAAGGCGCGATTGCCGGGATGTTGACCGGACTGATATTTACCTATGCGTATATAGAATATTTCAAAGGTCTGTTCCTGAAATGGGCGGGGGCGCCGTGGGGCGAAAATGTCGCCGAACATTGGTTGTTCGGTATATCTCCTGAAGGGATTGGTGTCATTGGAATGTGCCTGAACTTTATCGTCGTGATCAGCGTGAGCTACATGACAGCACCTCCACCGGAACGCATTCAACACATGGTCGAGAATATTAGAGTGCCACGCGAAATCGAAGAGAGTCATTTATGAGTAACGTATTAGGAAAAATCACCACGCTCTTATTATTCGCGGCATGCAGCACGCCGGCATTTGCCGAATTCACAAGTGAAGAACAACGCATGCTCGACTGGATCGACGCGCATGCTGAAGACGCGAACGCTCTACTGGAGGAAACCGTCAACATCAGTAGTGGCACCATGAACCACAAGGGTGTGCAGGATGTAGGTGCCGTGATGCGGCGCGAACTCGATGCACTTGGCCTGGAAACTGAGTGGATTGAAATGCCGCCGGAGGTTAATCGAGCAGGGCATCTATTCGGTCGCAAGGACGGTTCGGGTAAGAAGTTCCTGATGATCGGGCACCTCGATACGGTGTTTGAGGCCGACGACGCGTTTCAGTCCTTTGTACGCGACGGTGACGTCGCTCAGGGCCCCGGCGTCGACGACATGAAGTCAGGCAACGTCGTTATCGTATACGCGCTCAGGGCTCTGCAGGAGATCGGTGCGCTTGATGATCTTGCTGTGGTGGTTAGCTACACGGGTGATGAGGAAAAAGCAGGCCAGCCATTGTCGATATCACGCCGCGATCTGGTCGAGGCTGGCCATTGGGCCGATATTTCTCTCGGCTTCGAATCTGCGGTTCATTATGACGATACCGATTGGGCAACAACGTCGCGGCGCAGCTCAAGCAGCTGGACGCTGGAAACGACCGGCAAGCAAGCGCATTCGTCGGGCGTGTTCAGCGAGGGAACCGGAGCAGGCGCGGTCTATGAACTGTCACGTATCTTGAATACATTTTACGAACAACTCAGAGACGAAGAATTTCTCACCTTTAATGCGGCCAATATTCAGGGTGGTACAGATGTCGAGTACGACGAGCAGTTGAATCGCGGTAGCAGCTTTGGGAAAACGAATATTGTGCCGAGAAAGGCGGTCGCACACGGCGATATTCGCGCTATCTCAGAAGAGCAGCTGCTTCGAGTGCGCGATCGCATGCGCGCTATCGTCGCAAACAGTTTGCCGCAGACGTCTGCAAGCATTCACTTCCTGGATAAATACCCGTCGATGTCGCCGACAAAAGGTAATCAGCAATTAGCGGACGTTTTCTCGGCGATCAATGAGGATCTTGGACGTGGTCCCATGTCGATCCTGCATCCATTGCGCCGTGGTGCAGCGGATATATCTTTCGTTGCACCTTACAGTGACGCGCTTGCAGGTCTGGGTGCGCTGGGGAGCGGCGGACATACACCGAACGAAAGCCTGGAACTGAGCAGCATGTCGCTTGCGATCAAACGTGCAGCTGTGCTGATCTACCGCCTTAATAAACAATGAGCCACGACCACGCAACCGGCAATATGCGGCGTGTATTAATCGCGTTGGTACTGACCGGTGCGTTCATGATCGTCGAGGTTATCGGCGGCGTAATTTCCGGATCGCTAGCGCTGTTGGCTGATGCGGGCCACATGTTGACCGATACGATGGCACTTGCGCTGGCAGCTGTAGCCTTTCAAGTGAGCAAGCGCCCGGCAGATGCGAAACTCACCTACGGCTATCAACGATTCCAGATTCTGGCGGCGTTCGTTAATGGCTTGAGCTTGATCTTGATCGTTGCATGGATTCTTTATGAGGCTGTCGATCGCTTTCGCAATCCCTCGGAAATACTCGGTAACACCATGTTGCTGGTGGCAGCGATTGGGCTAGTGGTTAATCTGGTCTCGTTTCTGATTTTGCATGGTGGTGATCGTGAGAATCTGAATATTCGCGGCGCCGCAATTCATGTTGCTGGTGACTTGCTCGGTTCTGTAGCAGCGATCATCGCTGCGGTTGTCATTATTTACACCGGATGGACGCCGATTGACCCGCTGTTGTCTGTCGTTGTAGCGATCTTGATATTGCGTAGCGCCTGGGTGCTGGTGAAACGCAGCGCACACGTTTTATTGGAAGGTGCCCCGGAGTGGTTGGATCTCGACACCATGCAGGCACAAATAATAAGCAAAGTTCCGACAGTCGTTGGCATTCACCACGTCCACGTTTGGGGCCTGACGCCACAGGACCTGATGCTGACCATGCACGTGCGTTTGCAAGGCGCGCCGAGCAACCCGACAGAGTGCATTCGTCACATAAAGGAAGTACTAAAAGCAGAGTATGGTATCGGGCATACCACGGTAGAGATTGAAACCGAGGATTGCGCCGACCACTAGGCGGCTTACTGGTCGTCTGGCTCGATCATCCCGATGTAGGGCAGGGTTCGATCACGCTCGGCGTAATCCAGGCCGTAGCCAACGACCCACTCATCGCCGATGCCAAAGCCAATATAGTCGATGGGCACTTCAACTTCGGCGCTACCCGGCTTGTGCAACAGCGCGCAGGTGCTGATGGATGCCGGTCGGTGCGACTTAAGTATGCCAATCAAATATTTCAGCGTATGTCCGGTATCGACAATGTCCTCAACGATCAGTACGTGGCGATTCTCAATATTGCCGCGCACGTCCATGACCAGGCGTACTGCTCCGCTGGCGACGCTGCCGCTGCCGTAACTGGAAACTGCAATGAATTCTATAGTGCGTGGAATGGTCAGGCGACGGGACAGGTCAGCAAGAAAAATAAAAGACCCTTTGAGAACGCCGATTAGTACGATATCGCCCTTGTCGGCGTAGTCGACAGAAATTTGCTCGGCCAACTCGCGAACGCGTTTGTCGATGTCGGCTTCACTAATTAAGACGGCAGGAAGTTGCTTTTTCACTTTGGTTTCCTGAGTTCGCGAATGCGGTAAGGTAGCACAATATGAAACGTACAATAGCGATCGCTGGAAACATGGGCTCAGGCAAGTCGACGTTGGTCGAATTCTTGTCGCGGACCTACAACGTCGCACCGTTCTATGAGCCTAATGATGAGAACCCATATCTTGAAGATTTCTACGGAGATATGAAGAGTTGGGCATTTCAGTCGCAACTCTATTTCTTGAGCAGTAAGTTTCGCTTGCACCAGGAGTTGGACCGGCAGGATGGCGTTGTGGCACTCGACCGCACGATTTTCGAGGACGCGGAAATATTCGCGACGGCCCTGTATCAGATGCGCAAGATCTCGAAACGGGATTGGCAAACCTACCAAGGATTTTACAATGCGATTCTTGACGCGATACGCGCACCTGATCTATTGATCTATTTGCGTTGCTCAATGCGCCCCCTGCGGCAGCGGATCAAGCTTCGTGGTCGCGCGATGGAGCAGGATGTGCCGCTGCCGTATTTGAAGCGCCTCGACAGCCTGTATGAAGGGTGGATTTCTTCCTACAAGATGAGTGATGTTCTGGTGCTGGAGACGGATAAGCTGGATTACATCAATGATGTGATTCATCGCCTCGATGTGATGGAGCGCATCGAAGCCGTCCTACCCGATGATATTGGCAAGCCAGACGCCTGCTAATTCAACATAATCCCGGAATGGATCGCGTATCCGTAACATTCCCTATTGCCATCAGTAATGCGAATCATTATCATTTCTGTAATGGCTATTTCTGACAATACACTCGCAACGCTGAAACAGGGCCAAACCGGCACCATTCAGTCTATCGACGCATCGGACCCACAGGTTCAGCGCCTTATGGTGCTCGGACTGGTGGAGGGTACCGAGGTCGTATTGGCCGGTGCTGCATTGGGTGGTGACCCGATGGAGTTTCGCTTTTTTGGCAGTGGTATTTCACTGCGACGTGAGCAAGCGAGTCAATTTACCGTGACGCATCGCGATAGCGGTGACTAAAGCGTCAGAAACCCGCGTATTTCTCGATGACATACCAAGACGCCGGCAACCTGATGTCAGCATCGCGGTTGTGGGTAGCCCAAACGCCGGTAAGAGCACTCTCTTCAATCGTCTGACGGGTCTGCGGCAGCGCATCGGTAACTATCCAGGTGTAACGGTCGAGCGCCATATTGGCTTGCTCAAGGTTGATGATCAGGTCGTTGAACTCGTCGACCTTCCGGGCACGCACGGTCTCAGTGCACATTCATTTGAAGAGCAAATCGCCGTCGACGTAATTTTTGGTCGTATGGCAGGCACACAACCACCAGACGGAATACTGGCCGTGGTTGATGCGACCAATCTTTATCAGGGGCTGTATCTCGTACAGCAGCTGATAGCGCTGGAGCTACCGATTATTGTTGCTTTGACAATGACCGATGCGGCACACGCGAGTGGCTTGAATATCGATACCGAAAAACTCTCGGCGCATTTGGGTGGAACGCAGATATGCCGTGTCATCGCGACCACAGGCGAGGGCATCGCATCGCTACGCAATGCATTGGTCGAACTTGCGCAGCAGCCTGCACCAGAATCAGTATCAGCGTGGCCGGAATTATCCGCAGCAGCGTCTGAACTCAGTGCTTCCTCTACTGTGCCAGTGCGCCGCGCCGAAGTTGAGCGCCTGTTGATTGACGGCGCCACCGGCGCACATGCAAACGTACTTGAGTATCTGGGCGAGGGTGCTGCAGAAAAGCTTGAGAAGAGTCGCGAAAAACTATTCGGCGCGGAGCCGCCGCTGGCAAGAGAGGCGCGGGTTCGCTATGCCTGGGTGCGAGACGTTCTTAGCGATGTGCAGGAAAAAGTGCCTACGTTCTTATCCTGGCGAACTCATCTGACGCAATTCATGAATCGACCTATTCCCGGAACAATTGGTTTGTTTTTGGTTATGGCAATTGTTTTTCAGGCTGTGTTTGCCTGGGCTACGCCGATGATGGATTTGATCGACGGTTGGACGGCAGTGCTGGGCAGTGCAGTTGCCGGCCAGTTAGGCGATGGCTGGTTTTCGAGTTTGGTCGCAGACGGTGTTATCGCCGGCGTCGGCAGTGTGATTATTTTCCTGCCACAAATTCTCATCTTGTTTCTGTTCATCATATTGTTGGAAGACTCGGGATATCTCGCCCGCGCTGCGTACCTGCTTGATCGAGTAATGCGTTCAGTGGGTTTGTCTGGTCAGTCGATCATTCCTATGATTTCCAGTTTCGCGTGTGCCGTGCCGGGCATCATGGCGACTCGCGTTATCCCGAATCGACGCGACCGCATCGCAACCATTATTGCGGCTCCATTCATGACCTGTTCGGCGCGCCTGCCGGTATACGCGTTACTGATTGCGGCTTTTGTTCCAGCCAGCGATGTTGGCTTCCTCAATCTTCAGGGTCTGGTGTTGTTCGGTCTATACATGTTCGGCATCGTCGCCGGGGTGCTCACCGCGCTGTTGATTCGCAAGACCGCGTTGCGCGGTCCAAAACCACCGTTCGCTTTGATGCTGCCTGAATTTCGTCGCCCGAATATCCGCACGGTGCTGATGCAGTTGTTGGGGCGCGCCAAGGTATTCCTGCGCCGCGCCGGTACGGTCATTTTTGCCGTTGCAGTCGTAGTGTGGGCGTTGGCCTATTTCCCGCGCGCAACTGACATCGACCCATCTTTAACGGAAAACGAAGCTGCCGCGGCGCAACTTGAACAAAGCTGGCTGGGGCGCGCCGGCCATGTCGTCGAGCCCGTATTCGCGCCTTTGGGTTGGGACTGGCGCGTGTCGTCGGCCGTCATCGCCGGGTTCCCCGCACGCGAGGTTGTCATCGCGGTTCTCGGAACAGTCTATGCAGTGGGTAGCGATGCCGATGAGGCCACGCTATCGGAGCGACTCCAAGCGTCGAAATGGCCGGACGGGCGTCCGGTATTCACGCTGCCGATGGTCATTGGCCTGCTCATTTTCTACGCTTGCTGCCTGCAATGTGCAGCGACTCTTGCGGTCATGCGCCGGGAAACAAATAGTTGGCGATGGCCGATTTTCGCCTGGGTCTACATGACAAGTATTGGCTACTTCGGAGCCTTGCTGGCTTTTCAACTACTGTAGACAATGTCGTGCCATCGTATCTCAACTCGATACGCTACAATCGTTGCAGAGTTTCTTATTGGAAGCGCTATTGGATATCGAACAACCATTCATACGATTGCCGTATACCTTCGATGCCGAGCGTCTGGCAGATGAAATTGGTGGTCTTGCTGATTCCGCGTGGATGCAGCATCCGCAGCGGATGACCGGAAACTCAGCCGTTGCCCTGATATCGAGAGACGGAACTGACAACGACGATTTTAGCGGCCGTATGCAAGAGACCGGGCACCTGCAAGGCTGTACCTATTTGCGACAAGTTCTCGCTAGTTTCGATGAAGTTCTTGGCAGGTCGCGCCTGATGAAGCTCGCCGCGGGTTCTGAGGTTGCGCAACACGTGGACTTTAACTATCACTGGTATTCGCGAGTTCGAATTCATATTCCGATAATCACGAATTCGCAAGTCACGTTTTATTGCGCTGATCAGAACACCAACATGCGCGCTGGCGAAAGCTGGGTTTTCAATGCGTGGCGTCGACACCGGGTGACCAATGAGAGCGATCAGGATCGGGTCCATTTGGTTATCGACACGGCGGGATCTGCGCGCTTCTGGAATATGCTGCGAAAAGTGATCGACGGTAGTCAGGAAACTCAGCACGTCCCCTATGTTGCTGGCGAAGTAAGAGACATCCGGACTGAACAACACAATATGGCTGCTGTGATGGCGCCTGGAGAAGTCGACGCTTTAGTCAGCGGCCTGATAAGAGATTTCGAATTCAATCCAAAAAACGACGTTGCGCTGGTTAATAGCTACAGGTCACTGCTGTTTGACTTCAGTAAGGATTGGCGGGAGATATGGCTGCAATATGGCGATGCGAGAAGCGCATGGCCCTTGTACCAGTCCGTCATCGACAAGGCCCAGCAACGCATGGCGCCGGATCCGCGTGCGATTGTCACACAAAGCAATGACATCGGCGTCAATCCAATTATTGTGCAGAGAATATTACGCTCGGCACTTGCGGATCAAAGCGACGGAAAGTCGTAAGAGAAAAGCCGCAAGTCTTCCTTGTAGAATTCCGCGACTCTGTGTCGCAGATCATCGTCGTAATAGCGGGTATAGCCAGAGTGCTCCGAGGTATTCTTCTTGCTGAGTTCGCTTACGGGAAGGCCGACGCGCTCGCAGATAGTATTGTACGACTCCTGTAAATCCTCATAACGGCCGACATAGTCCAATGCTATCTCGCCGTCAGCGGTACATAGTTGCCGATACTGTGGCCGCACCAGAACCCGTTGTTGAAATCGCGTCCGCTGCAAACGTTCCTTCATGAAGGCAACTGCAGTGTCCTCGAAGTTAGGATTTTCTCGATTCAGGAAAAAACAACATGAAACGAATCGATCAAACGGATTACGCACAAACGCGAACTTGAAATAGGTATCCCATATCTCGGCTTCGAGGTGTGGTCGAATTTCCTGAGCACTGATGTGACCGTGATGCAGGCGGGCCAATTGAGGTATAGGCAGAAATTGCTCGCCGAAGAGTACCTGCTGTTCCCAATCATCCGGTCCGGTGTGCTGTCGCAATGCCTCTCGAATAGTATGGGTTGCAGTTTTTGGTACTGCGAAGAATATAAATTTGTGCCGATGCGAGATAATCATTCGAGTAACTCAGGCCCAAGAGCCTCCTTCAATGGGTCCAGCCACTGATCGAAGTTGCGCCACTGTTCAAGGCCCGATTTATAGATTGGTTGACGAACTTGCTCGGCACTTGGCGTGCGGATGCTCCGTTTCGTTTTGTGAAATTCAACGCAGGCTTGTTCAAACGGTAAGCCGCAAAAATTCAGTATTCGTCGGACCTGAGTGTCCAGATCATCAACTACATCTTCGTATTGCACGTGCAACACGTATCCTGGCAAAACGCGGTCCCAGTGGTCCATCAGCGTTACGTACTGACGGTAGTAATTGCCGACATCGGAGAGGCTGTACGAAAACTCCTGCCCTTCACCAAATAGTTGCTTGTAAGCACTGAAACAGCAGGCCAGTGGATGTCGGCGTGCATCAATAATTTTGGCATTGGGCAGGATCAGACGGATCAATCCAACGTGGAAAAAGTTGTTCGGCATTTTATCGATGAAGTACGGGGCGCTGCCGCGATAGGCCCGGGTATCTTCGATGAACTGCTGCCCAAAGCGTGAAAAATACTCATCCTCAAGTTCCCCGAGAATTTTGGGGTAGCGCGGAGTGCCATTTGGATCTTCAAATCGACCACGGAGTCGTTTCGCAAGATTCAATATGTTGTGCAACTCCATGGTGCCGTCGACCATCGAATGCGACGCAAGAATTTGTTCCAGCAGCGTCGATCCGGCGCGCGGCAGGCCGACGATGAATATCGGGTCAGCGGCTGCGTCACCCAGGTCTTGTTTAGCCGTAAATAGCTCTTGGGTACAAACGTCGATCTGCGCATCGACTCGTACTTGTAACGGCTTCTCGTGATGAT
>RCNC010003005.1_pt1 | contig 11104 bp, 9 predicted proteins | sample 2041301 | NCBI WGS metagenome assembly RCNC01 (sample SAMN09708231, study PRJNA481090) | Marine sediment metagenome, whole genome shotgun sequencing project. | biome: marine sediment; feature: ocean; material: sediment; isolation source: Sewage treatment plant 13A marine sediment (STP13A) ... | reverse complement strand
GTTTACTCCGTTGATACCTTTACACATGTTTCAGGGGATGGCGGAAAAAGCTGGGAAAAGATTTCTTTCAAGAACCGTCATGTTGATGACCATGCGCTTTGGATTGACCCAGACAACACAGCCCACCTTTATATAGGCGGCGATGGTGGCGTTTATGAGAGTTGGGATCGTGGTCAGCTATGGCGCCACGTGCGTAACCTGCCCGTTACACAGTTTTACCGTGCCACACCCGATAACGATGCACCTTTCTACAATGTCTGTGCCGGCACACAGGATAACTTCACCCTATGTGGCCCTAGCCGCAATACCAAGACCGACGGTATCACCAACGCCGACTGGTTTGTTGCGCAGTCCGGCGATGGCTTCAAGGCACAGATCGACCCTACCGATGCCAACGTGATCTATGCCCAGGCACAGTACGGCTCGCTTGGACGTTTCGACCGCATTACAGGTGAAGTTCTGCAGATAACACCGATGCCGGGTGCAGATGAGAATAACTACAACTGGAACTGGAGTTCGCCGCTTATCATTTCTCCTCACGATCACCGCAGGTTGTACTACGGTGCCGAAAAACTGTTCCGTTCCGATGACCGTGGTGAAAGCTGGGTAGCCGTTAGCGGCGACCTGAGCCGCAAGATCGACCGGAATAAGCTCGATGTCATGGGGCGTGTCTGGAGTGTTGATGCCATTGCCAAGAATATGTCGACCTCCACCTATGGAGCACTGATCGCGGTCGATGAAAGTCCATTGGTAGAAGGCCTGATTTATGCCGGTACCGATGATGGCCTGATCCATGTCACCTCCGACGGCGGTGATAACTGGAGCAGCGTGGATTCGTTCCGCGATGTGCCGGATATGTCTTTAATCGAAGACCTTATCGCCTCATTCCACGATGCGGATATCGCCTATGCCGTTATCGACAATCATAAACGTGGTGACTACAAACCTTATGTGCTCAAAACCGAGAACCGGGGTCGCAGTTGGTCATTGATCAGTAATGACCTGCCGGAACGCGGTTCGGCACATTCCATCATCGAGGATCATGTTGATCCAAACCTGTTGTTCGTTGGTACGGAATTTGGTCTGTTTTTCAGCAATAACGGTGGTGAGAATTGGAATGAGCTGACTTCCCTGCCAACTATCGCGGTCCGCGATCTTGAAATCCAACGGCGTGAAGGCGATCTCGTGGTCGGTACATTCGGGCGCGGCATTTACATACTGGATGACTATTCAGCACTGCGGTCAAGTAACAATGAACTGAAGGCGCCAGCATTGTTCGGTGTACGTGACGCGTGGCTCTATGTACCTGACACTCGACGTGGCTGGGGTGGAAAAGGCGACTTTGGTGTAGGTCGCTACAGCGCTGATAACCCGCCTTATGGCGCCGTGTTTGCGTATTACCTGCCAGAAGACTTGCAAACGGCTAAGGATAAACGCCGCAAGGCCGAGACGGATCGCGCTAAAGAAGGCGACGATAATCCCTATCCCAGCTGGGATCAACTGCGCCGCGAGGACCGGGAAGAGGCGCCATCGATCACACTCACAGTGCGGGATTCTTCCGGCAATGTTGTTCAACGTGTCAATGCCCCGGCAGGCAAAGGCTTTCATCGTGTTGCCTGGAACATGCGCTACCCCGCACCGGATCCTGTTGATCTCAAACCTGATACTGACTTTGCGCCCTGGGAGACCCCACCAAAAGGCCCGATGGTCTTACCTGGCAAGTACAGTGTCAGCATGTCAAAACGTGTGAAAGGTGAATTGGTAGAGATTTCCTCTGCTCAGTCATTCGCATTGAATCCACTATTCGAGGGTGGCCTGGTAACAGATGACCGACAGGCGCTGCTTGATTTTCAAATGCAATCGAATGACCTGTACCGCGCCATTACAGGTGCCAATCGTGCCAGGAGTGAAGTACAGGGAAGGATCGACCACTTGCTGAAAGCGATTGAAAGTACGCCGTCATCCAGTGAATCGCAGGTGCAGTCATTGCGTTCCCTGAATGCGCGTATGCAGGATCTGAAAGCCCGGTTCAGTGGTGACAGCACTGTCTCCAGTCGCGCCGAAAAGGTTCCAATGTCCATCACGGGGCGTATCAACACCATCGTTGGTGGTCACTGGGACAGCCAGTCTGCCGTGACAGGTAATTACCGCGATTCATACGCGATAGCGGATCAACAGTTCCGGCAAGCACTGGTTGAATTGAAATCTATCGCGGCTGATCTGGCGGAAGTTGAAGCGGCATTGCAGGCTGAGGGCGCACCATGGACACCGGGGCGTATACCGAATTGGCCGTAAGCCACTATCGAGGGGGTGCATGGTCACCAATACAAGCAGAGCGCCAAAAAAGTACGTAGGGTGGGTAACTTGTTACCCACGAATAACCTGTTGGGGGCTTGACGGTGCGTATTGAATTGCGCACGTTGCGGTTGGGGATTACCGTAATGACCTCGTGGGTAACAAGTTACCCACCCTGCTTACTCGTAGCGTAAGGCATCGATCGGGTTCAGCTGTGCCGCCTTGGCGGCCGGCACGATACCGAAAATGATACCCACCGCTGCACAGAAACCAAAACTCAAACCCACTGCCCATAATGGGACATGAGCCGCCGGAAAGCCTGGCAACAGGCTTGCCACCAATGCGCCTAATCCATAGCCGATGGCGACACCTACCAGGCCGCCAATCATCGTTAATGCCAATGCCTCGATTAAAAACTGCAGAAGTATATCCTGCCGGGTTGCACCGAGTGCTTTAAGAATACCGATTTCCCGCGTTCTTTCCGTGACCGATACCAGCATGATATTCATGATGCCGATACCACCGACCAATAGTGATATACCAACAATACCGGCTGAAACGGCGGTTACCATATCGATAACGGCATTAAATGATTCGGTTAACTGCTCGGCGGTCTGAACCTTGAAGTCGTCCGGATCACCCGATTTAAGACCATGCTCCTGACGCAATACACGACGTACCCGGTCTTTGACTTCATCCTGGCGGTTCATATCATCCACCAGTAACTGGATCTGGATATCCAGGTCCCTTGACGCCCCCATGATACGTTTGGCTGTGCCATAGGGTAGCAGTACAAAGTTATCCTGCGAAAAGCCAAACAATTCACCGCGTTCTTCGATGACCCCTACGATCTTGCACCACTCGTTACCAACCCGGAAATATTTTCCAATCGGGTTGCCGGTCATTTCAAGGTTTTCAATAATATCCACACCGATCGCACACACCAATCGTCGTCTTGAGTCGTCATCCGCCGTAAAGAATCGCCCTTCCTGTGGATAGACACTATTAACATCAAGGTAACTGGGGCCTATGCCGATGACGCGCGAGAACGAAACCTGTGAGCGGTAGCTGATGGCACCCTGGGACCCAGTCTGTGTAAACAAAACCGGCGTAATATGTGAAATTCCGTCGATACGTTGTGTAATGGCCCGCATGTCACTGTCCCGCAGCTTGGCCAGACGTCCCTGTAATTGTTTTTTGAAAGGTGTGTAGGAACGGATAGTCAGTGAATTGCCACCCAACCCCGCAAACTGCGCATTGATGGTGTAAGACAGACCCTGCACGATGGATACAACGGCGATAACAGAAGTCACGCCAATGATGATGCCCAGTGAAGTCAGCAGCGATCGAAAACCGTGGGCCCTGATAGACTCAAGTGCGGAGCGAAAACTTTCAAACAGTGCAAACATCAGGCGGCAACCTTTTCCTGGCGAATGTCTGATTCCACCTTGCCGTCTGTCAGGCTTATTATCCGCTCACAATGTGCGGCGATATCGGGTTCGTGTGTCACCATAATGATCGTCTGACCTGTATTGTGCAGCTGATCGATCAGTGCCATGATCTCCTGACTGGTCTTGCTATCCAGGTTACCGGTAGGTTCATCAGCCAGCAAAATGGCCGGGCTGCCAATGAGAGCCCTGGCGATGGCAACGCGTTGCCTTTGACCACCGGACATCTGGTTGGGCCGGGAATCAAGTCGATCACCCAGTCCGACGTTTTCGAGTGCAATGCTGGCAAGGCGTTTTCGCTCTGAACGTGGAATCCCCCGGTAAACCAGGGGCTGCATGACATTCTTTAGTGCAGATGCCCGCGACAACAGGTTAAAACTCTGAAATACAAAACCGATCTCACGATTACGTGCCTTCGCCAACTCAGCCTCACTCATGTCGCCAACATTGGTGCCATTGAGCAGATAATCCCCTTTGGTGATTCGATCCAGGCAACCGATGATATTCATCATTGTTGATTTGCCCGAACCGGAAGCACCGACGATGGCAACATACTCGTTACGCGAAATGTTGACATCCACACCGTCCAGCGCATTGAGCACCTGGTCACCCATCTCGTAAGTCCGATAGACGTTCCTCAACTGGATAACCGGCGATTCTTTTTCACCCGTTTGCATCAGTCGGAGATTTCCACAGTTACACCATCGTTGTCTTCACTGTCTGTATCAGAGTCTTCGGCTTCCTCAACCTCATCACCATCATTCATATTCCGCAAAACCCTGAAGGGCCCGGAAATAACAAGCTCGCCTTCTTTAAGTCCAGAGGTGATTTCCTGATCACTATCACTGGAGATTCCGATTTCAATGTCTCTGCGGACAGCTTTGCCATCCTCCATCACAAAGACATAGGTCTGTTCCGCTTTTTCCTTGTCCTTGTCTTGTTCATCCACATCCTCGTCATAAAGCACAGCCTGCACCGGAACCGCCAGTGTTTCCTCACTACTTTGGGTGTAAATATCTGCACGGACACTCATACCGGGACGGATTACCATCGTATCCTGCTCATCCAATAGTATTTTCACCAGGAAGGACAGGCTTGCCTGACCCGGTGTTTGCCTGGCGGTGGTTGCGATCGACTGAATGGTGCCGGAAAGCGGTGTATCCGGATAAGCAGCACTGTAAATATCAGCTTTTTGGCCTTCACGAACCTGGGCAATGTCGGCCTCATCCACCTGCACCTCGGTGAGTGTTTCCGAAGGATCAGCTATCACCATCATGGTGGCGCCAGGAATATTCATGGTGCCTGCAATAACCGTTTCACCTTCCTTGATATCAACCTGGATAACAAGTCCGTCAATCGGTGATTTGATACGAGTCTTGGAAAGCAACTCCTCAGTCTGGTCGAGTGCTGCACGTGATTGTGCCAGCGACTCCTGCAGGGAACGAAGATCCACTTTAGCGAGGGCCAGTTCGCTTTCCAGTGCCTCGTAACTATCCTCGTCTATGAGTTTTTGAGAAAACATGGATTTCTGGCGCTTAAAGCGGTCCGCCAGAGTCTTTATCAACAATCGTTGCCGTTCAATGGCAATCTGCTGAATACGCACCCGTGCTTCCGCCTGCTCTACCTGGGCCTGGTAAGTCTTGGGTTCAAGTGTGATGACCGGATCGCCCTTTTTGACCTGGTCAGCCTCTTCGACGTGCAATTCGGTGACCTGTCCAATGACCTCGGAACGCAATTGCACCTGTTCACGATAGGCAAGGGTGCCGGAAGCAAGGATCGAACTCTTGATCAGTTTGTATTCGACCTCTTGTACTTCGACCTGCTTGGCATCGGTGCCCCGCGTGAATTTCGAAATTAATGGCAAGCCGACCAATAGTGCCGCCAGCACGGCGAATATCAGGATTTTTTTCATTTAGTCTTCTGCTTCGTTTTAGATCGTCAAGGCCCAAATACCGAAAATCAGTACCCAGGGCAGACACGCGATAATGGACGCTTTCACTATGGACGCACCGGTCCAGCGTGCAAAGCCAATACTCATCAGGAACAGTGTCCAGAAATTGATCAAGGTCCACGAACTGGCCCAGGTAAACCATGGTTCACCCGGAGCCGCGTGAATCAGCAACGAGTTAAGCGACAATACCTGCAGGCTTTGCTGTGATAACTGGTTCGAATCCGCCATGAAGATCGTGGCAAAGGCTGCCAGCGTACCGAAAACACCAACAAATGCTGTCCAGACACTGAAAGAAAACCACTGCCCGTATCTGATCTCAGCACCCGATACGAGTTTGTTGGCAAGGTGTAAATAAACTGCCTGAATAGAGAAGATAACCAACGACATGATCACGATTGCAATCACGGTTGTCCACGTACTTCGCCCGGGCTGCATGAAGTTCCTGATCGCGTCTTCACTTTCAGCGCGATTCTCAGCAGGGACCGCGCGGATGGTTTCATCAACCAGCCATGCAAAATCCACCCAGCCGAAGTAGTAAACCATCATGCCACAGGCCAGCAAAATGTTGATCAACAAAGGCCACCATAACCAGGATGTATGTTGTTTGATTTCGTCCAGGGCTTTACCCGGTGACGCAACGATGTCTACCATCGCATTGAAAACTGAATAGGAATTACCAGTCATTTCGTCTCTCCCTCATTATTGTGTTGACCCAAGAGCATTGCGCTTATCGAGCCGACAAGTTTGACCGACAATTAGTATCTGCTTTTCTTCTTCGCTGCAACAGGGTCAAAAGTCTTGGCTTGCAGAACTATTGACGGTGTATAACTTGTTACGCACAGCACTGATATTTATTCCCGATAATAGGTAACGAGGGAACGTAGGGTGGGTAACTTGTTACCCACGAATTATCGAATCCCTTGGGCACCGGCCCATGAGTTTCGTTATTCCCCGTGGGTAACAAGTTACCCACCCTACAGTTGTCCTTCGGGTAAGATTCGGAATAGGAATGCTTTGAATCTTAGCCACCGGCTTGCCTGGGGCTCGTTCTTTTCAACCACTTCCTGACCATCAATCTGAACGGTCCACCTGAGCTTTCCTTTGTCATTCTCTGACAAACGGTAGGCAAACGGCGGCAGTTTCTCGAACAAATTTCCGGTGAGTTGGCCTGAAAGATCCTTACTGTCAATCAGCACCCCCGCCTCGGTATTGATATCTATTGAACGGGGATCGAGGTTCAAAGAACCCACAAATGTATAACGGCGATCAATAAATACCGCTTTTATATGCAAAGTCAGTGAATCATAACCCTGTTTGATACCCTCCTCCGGCACCTTCGATGCGTCAACCCTGACCTCATACATCTCCACACCTGCATCGAGCATGTCATGGCGATAACGTGCGTAACCACTGTGAACCGGTACGTGATTAATTGACGCCAGTGAATTGGTGATGATAACAACCCTCACACCCTTGGCCACAATACTGCGCCAGAACTCCACACCTCTTTTTCCAGGAATAAAGTAGGGTGTGATCACCACCACCTCGGACTCGGCGTTGTCGATCATTTCGGCAAGCGCGGTCACCAGTACCTTATGATCATCCGAAACCTTGTTCAGAAGTTTTTCGGGATCGTCCGTAATAACATGACTCTCACCTGGGAATAACTCGACCCGGTCCTCGGCAATCTCACGCATCAACGGAGATGCAAGGGCCCTGCCATAAATGGATTGGCTCGCTTCGATGATGTTTTGGTCCACATTTCTACGTGCTGCTTCCAGATCGGGTGATTCTTTACCTTTATTAAGAGCCTCCATCGGTACAGCCAGTTTATGATTCCAGAAGCGATCAAAAGTGTCAGAAATCTCCGCGGCGACCGGGCCGACTGCAAGCATGTCAAAATCAACGAATTCGGCATCATTCAGCAGTTCGAAATATTCATCCGCAATATTTCGACCACCGACAATGCTCATCTGGTTATCGACGGTGAAGGACTTGTTATGCATGCGACGATTGGCCAACTTGAAATCACCAAGGTAATTGGCGTAATACACACCGCCACGGCCAATCGGATTAAAAAGACGCAATTCGATGTTCGGGTGCTGATTGAGTATCAGGAAAGCGTCATCGTCGACGGTGGTAAAGATATCGTCCAGCAACAAGCGGACGCGGACGCCCCGGTCGGCGGCTTCAACTAGTTTCCCGGCAAAAAGACGCCCTGCCGAGTCGGGCTTCATCAAAAAGTACTGAGCGTCAATCGTACGCTCCGCACGATCGATCAACGCAAGCCTGGCGCCGAGGGCATCGAGCCCTTTGATCAATGGATAAAATCCCGATTCCCCGGGGTGTATTGCGGTCCACTCGGCAGCCTCTTTTCCAAGATAGGTATCAGCGGTGCCCGTAATCGCTTCGCTGTGGTCTTTTGGAAAATCCAGCGGTGCCGTCGCGCAACCCGTCAAAAACAACGCAAATACAATGGATACCCATGTGTTGGAAAACAACTTCTTCATAGTGCAGCCTTAAACGTTTGAATCCCGGCACACACCGGGTCCGTCGACATTATTGTACCCACATATTAACCAATGATGACTTGTGAGTGCCCAAACAGATAATTAATCATCACCATTCCTGATTCCCAGGATGGATTTTAGCAAGGTACAGCGTTGCTCTGACTTTATCCTGAGTGTTATACTAACCCGCTATTAGCGACAAGCTGCTTTATCGCTTTCTGCTACTAAAAATTGAACACTTAAATCCAACTGGGTCGTATAAAATTGAGAGCGGACGTTTAATATGTCAAGCGGCACCGAAAACTTAACCACGGGCGAATACATTGGGCATCATCTGCAGAACCTGACCTTCGGGCAGCATGCAGACGGCACATGGGGTATTGCTCATTCAGCTGCAGAAGCTACCGAAATGGGCTTTTGGGCCTTTAACGTAGACACCATGTTCTGGGCCATTGTGCTCGGTTTTGGGTTTTATGCGACGTTCAGGAATGTTGCCAAGAAAGCCAATTCAGGTGTCCCCACTCGGTTTCAGGCCCTCGTCGAGATTATTGTTGAGTTTGTTGATACCAGCGTGCGTGAGTCTTTTCACGGCACCAGCAAATTCATCGCACCACTGGCGCTGACCCTTTTTGTATGGATCTTTTTCATGAATTTTATGGATTTGATCCCGGTAGACTGGCTGCCCTGGGTGGCCATGCAAGCGGGTGTTCCTTACCAGAAGGTAGTGCCAACTACAGATATTAACGCAACGATGAGCATGTCCCTTACGGTCTTTGTACTCATTCTTTATTTCAGCATCAAGATCAAAGGCGTCGGTGGTTTCATTGCCGAACTGACTGGTCAGCCATTTGCCGCAGAGAGCACTTTGGGCAAGGCCGTTTTCTTCATACCCAATCTGTTACTGGAAACCGTCGCATTGTTGGCCAAGCCGGTATCTCTCGGACTACGACTGTTCGGTAACATGTATGCCGGTGAATTGATCTTCATTCTGATCGCGGTTGTTTTTACAGCGGGTTCAGGCGTTTTCGCTGCAGGCCTCAGCTCAGTATTCGGTGATCACATTCCAGCATGGTTCTGGTTAGTGGCCACCATCAGTATTTTCGCCACCTTGTGGTTAAACGTGAAAGGTACTATCAGTAACAAGAACACAATGTGGCTACTGATGATCGAAATGCTTCTCGTCGGCGGCCTGGCATTCCTGGGTGGTCAGTTGATGCATTTCGGGTGGGCAGTGTTCCACCTCATTATCGTAACTTTGCAGGCATTTATTTTTATGATGCTGACCATTGTTTATCTCAGCATGGCGCATGAGCACCACTGAGTTTTATAAACAGAATTTAGAGTTTTGCGTTTGTTTTATTTTTTTTAATTGTTCAATCTCTGGGAAAGGGAGTTATCGATGGAATTTGTAATTGGTATGACCGCAGTCGCCGTAGCGTTGCTTATCGGTCTGGGCGCACTCGGTGTGGGTATCGGTGTGGGTATTTTGGGCGGTCGCCTGTTGGAAGGTTCTGCACGTCAGCCTGAATTGGCTCCGATGTTGCAGGGTAAATTCTTCCTGGCTATTGGCCTGTTGGATGCTGTTGCCATGATCGGTGTGGGTATTGCGTTGTTCTTCACATTCGCAAACCCGTTTGTAGGTCAGCTGCAATCCGCCATGGGCGGCTAATCAGCCAGATCAATTGAGCCTGCCCGGAAATCCGGGCAGTCCAAGAACCATCTCAACGAGGTAAGGCATGAATATCAATGCCACTTTAATTTTGCAGTCAATCGCGATGATGATTTTCGTGTGGTTCTGCATGAAATTTGTCTGGCCACCTCTGCTGAAAGCCATGGATGAGCGTCGTGCACGCGTCGCCGAAGGCTTGGCCGCTTCCGATCTTGCAGAAAAAGAATTGGAAGCTGCAAAGCAGACGGCAGGTGAGCAAATCACTGAAGCCCGAGGTAAAGCAGGTGAGATTCTGGATCAGGCTCAACAACGCCATACCCAGATTCTGGACCAGGCAAAAGACGATGCCACCAGTGAGCGTCAGCGTCAGGTGACCGCAGCTGAGGCCGATATCGCCCTGGCAACCAACCAGGCACGTGAGGATTTACGTGCTTCGGTCGCCACTCTTGCAGTACTGGGCGCTTCCAAAATTCTGGAAAAGGAAGTTGATGAGGATACCCATCGTGAACTTCTCGACAAGCTGATCGCCGAGATCTGACCATGAGCAATGTGACCACACTGTCCCGCCCTTACGCCAAGGCTGCATTTGAGCTGGCCGAAGCCGATGATGGAACGGGCAACTGGACTGACATGCTTGGTTTGGCCAGTACACTGGTATCGGAAGAATCACTGGCAAACCTGCTACAAAGCCCGGAAGTGACCAACAGCCAGGTTCTGGACATTTTGGCAGGCACAGCGGGTGAGGCATTTAATAGCAGGTTTAGGGACTTTCTGTCTGTTTTGTCAGAAAACAAACGTTTACCCCTGCTGCCAGAAATTACGACCTTGTACCAAAGACTGCGTGAAGAGGCCGATAAACTGCTTCGCGTTAAAGTCGTTTCAGCGTATGCACTTGAAGAAAATCAGGCCACACGCTTGAAAGAAGCTTTGGCCAAACGTTTTGATCGCGAAATCCTGCTGGAGAGTGAAGTTGACAGCAGTGTGATCGGCGGAGCGGTGGTTTACGCTGGCGGCCAGGTCATCGACGGATCGCTTAGAGACAGGCTGACAAAGCTGTCGAACAGCCTTTCTAACTGAATTAATAGATAAACAACGGTCGCTGGAAGACAGTGACGCCATAGGAAAAAGACGATGCAGACGACATTGAACCCATCTGAAATCAGCGATTTGATCAAAAAACGTGTTGAAGAGCTGAATATTTCGGCTGAAACACGTAATGAAGGCACAGTTG
>RCNC010003003.1_pt1 | contig 11106 bp, 7 predicted proteins | sample 2041301 | NCBI WGS metagenome assembly RCNC01 (sample SAMN09708231, study PRJNA481090) | Marine sediment metagenome, whole genome shotgun sequencing project. | biome: marine sediment; feature: ocean; material: sediment; isolation source: Sewage treatment plant 13A marine sediment (STP13A) ... | reverse complement strand
GATGCGGCCAGGGGGCCCATCTATCTGGAGGGTCACCTTCTCTCCTTCACGCTTGACTATGTCCATCTCGAGTACCATTTTGGTAAGTGCGATGATGGCATGTCCGCACATGGTGCTGTATCCTTCATTATGCAGGAAAAAAACGCCAAAATCCCCATCAGGGCTCACAGGTTCGGTCAATATAGCCCCGTACATATCAGCATGTCCCCTGGGCTCCCACATGGTGCCGGTCCGGATATGATCAAAATGCTCCCGGAAATACCTTCGTTTCTCAAGGATGGTTTTTCCTTTTATCTCCGGAAGTCCACTCGTCAGTACCCTCAGTGGTTCCCCGCCTGTATGCATTTCGATGGATTCGACCTTTGAACCATGTCCATGTACCCAATTCATATTTTTATCCGTATTAAACATCGGCTTACGATATATCTATCTCAACGCCTGCCCCCTGGGTTCTTGCCAGTTCGTAAATTTTTTCAGCAACAAGTAGATCAAACAAGGCCATACCTACTGATTTAAAGAAATTTGTACTCTGTCGGGAAGGTTTTATAGACTGATTGATCAGTTTGCCCAGTGTAAATATTTTCTCTTCACTTATCAAACCTGCCTTAACAGGATAAATGAGATCACCTGATTCCTGACTGGCTTGCCGTGAATCCACATAAACCCTGTCAATCAGGTGAAATAAGTCCTCGGGGATTTCACGCATGCCTGGTTTGAAAGAACCAATTCCTACAATTGTTTTTCCCCTGAGCACCTCTTTGTCTGACGGCAGGACCGGATGTGATGAAGTTGTTGCCGTGATAATGACATCTGAGGCATTGACAATTTCTTCATTCGAGGAAGAGACGATCAATTCAGCATCAAGTAGTGGAGCCAGTTTAGATACCAGCTTTTCAGCCCTGCTCCTGTCCAGGTCCGATATATAGATCCGTTCGAATGACCGGACCTGTTTGGCCATGACAGCCTGGTAAAAAGCCTGGATGCCCGCGCCAATGATCCCAAGGGAATGGACGCCTGGATCGGCAAGGTGCCGGATACCCACAGCGGAGACAGCTCCCGTCCTTAAGCCTGTCAGGACAGATGCATCCATCATGGCAAGCGGTTTCCCGGATATGGGATCATTCAATAGCATGACCCCCTGAATGACTGCCTGGTCCCTGCTGAGGTTTCCGGGAAAAACAGTGATCAGTTTGGTTCCGAATGCTGATTTGATAAACGATGGCATCAACAGCAGCATATTGCCATCATGTTCAGCATGCATCCTCGCTGGCATGATAAAATCATCCCCTTCATACAGGACCATGGCATTCTCCACGGCTTCTATTACCTCCAATGGACTTATAATATCTTTGAGCAGATCTCCTTTCAGGATTAACATTCCTTTGCACTTTAAAAATTGATGTGAAAATTAATGATTTTTTTTACCTTTATATCGGCTAAAGACAAGTATTAATGAGAATTAAGTAGCACCCCTACAGTTTACAGCCAGCCGCTATCCTGGTTGGAACCATCCAAATTATTGAGCTAAATGAACTGTGCAAATTATTTGCACCCTTTGCTATTTTAACTTTCACATTATTTTTTATCCAGTCCAATGAATCAACTTGTCTCAAATAACAATTCAAAGTTTAATCTGAAGAGACTCTGGAGTGATATACTCGAAGCCATATCCGGCTCCGATCAGGATTTCACTAAGGGAAATATGGGCCGGGCCATACTCCTTCTCGCCATTCCCATGGTGCTGGAGATGGTAATGGAATCAATATTTGCCGTTGTTGACATCTTTTTTGTCTCCAAACTTGGTCCAGCTGCAGTTGCCACTGTTGGCATCACCGAGTCCATGATGACCATAGTATATGCCATTGCTATGGGATTGGCGGTGGGTACAACAGCACTTGTGTCGAGAAGGACCGGTGAAAAGGACCCTGACGGGGTTTCGGTCACAGCATTTCAAGCCATCGCTACGGGTCTTCTGGTTTCACTGCTGATTGCCATACCCGGTGCCAGTTTTGCCTCCAGGCTACTGACCCTTATGGGGGCTGAAGATGAAATGGTCAGGGAAGGATTTATGTATACAGCCATTATGCTGGGAGGTAACGGCATCATCATGTTGCTGTTTATCATCAATGCCGTATTCCGCAGTGCCGGGGATGCCGCCATATCCATGCGGGTATTGTGGATTGCCAACCTGATCAACATTATCCTGGATCCCCTCCTTATTCTGGGGATAGGCCCCTTCCCCGAACTGGGCATTAAGGGGGCAGCCATCGCCACAACTATCGGAAGAGGGATAGGCGTGGCCTATCAATTCTGGTTGCTTTTTAACGGACGTGGAAGGGTAAAACTGAAGGTCAGACATTTGCTTATCCAGGTAAAGGTATTGTGGCAGCTCATTCGCTTGTCCCTGGGAGGGATAGGTCAATCTCTGATAACTACCACAAGCTGGATAGGATTGGTCAGGATCATTGCAGAATTTGGCCAGGAAGCACTGGCAGGGTATACCATAGCCATCCGGGTGATTATTTTTACACTGCTTCCATCCTGGGGTTTCAGCAATGCTGCAGCAACCCTGGTTGGACAGAACCTGGGGGCCGGACAGCCGGAAAGGGCCCAACGCTCTGTATGGCTTACTGCGAAAGTAAATATGATCTTTATGGGACTGGTCGCGATAATATTCATACTTGTCCCGGGTTTTTTTATCAGGATATTTATAGATGATCCCAACATCATTGCCAGTGGAGCTGTCTGTCTGAGGATTATTGCCTATGGTTATGTCTTCTATGCCATGGGAATGGTCATGGTACAGGCACTAAACGGCGCAGGGGATACAGGTACGCCAACCCTGATCAATTTTTTCTGTTTCTGGATGCTGGAGATCCCACTGGCCTATTTCATGGCTTTGCGTTGGGGTGTTGGTGAGAACGGGGTTTACTGGGCCATTATCATTGCTGAATCAGCCATGACCCTGATTGCCGCAGTTGCTTTTACTAGGGGTAAGTGGAAACTCCGGAAAGTCTGATCAAGGGAACAAGCCCTGAAATCATTCATCACGCAGGCTGGTAACCGGGTTGCGTGAAGCAGCCTTCCATGATTGGTAAGTAACTGTTAGCAGGCTGACAATTAAAAATGCCAGTCCCATCAGCAGCATGATCCACCATTTAACTTCAATACGGTAAACGAAGTTTTCAAGCCAGGAGTTGGCCAGGTAAAATGTGGCAGGGATACCTAAAAGAATGGCAAGCAGGACCATTACCAGGAAGTCCCTGTTCAACAGGATCAGGATGCTGCTGACCCTTGCGCCGTTCACCTTCCGTATTCCGATCTCACGGGTGCGAGCTCCGGCAAGGTAATGCATCAATCCCACCAGTCCCAGGCATGCAATGATCATGGTAAAGATGGAGATGAGCCCGAGTATCCTTCCCTGAACCATCTCACGCTGGTATATCCCTTCATACAGGTCATCAACCAAGTCATACTGGAATGGAAAATCGGGGTACATCTCATCCCATTCCTGGTTGACAAAATCAATGGCTTCCCTGAAATTCTCACTATCTATTTTGATCAGGAAACACCAGAACCATATATGCTTTTGGAACATGACCATAGGTTTTATTGTCTGGGTCATGGTATAGTAGGAAAAATCTTCCGTGACCCCTTCGATGGATCCCCCTTTAAAAAGTTCCGGTATGCCGAAGATAAGTTCAAAAGGGTTTCCAATGGCCTGATCTGGTGAATCAAATCCAAGCATTTCAAGGGCTGCTTCGTTGATAATGAAATGTTCCCGAGTATCCATACCACCATAAGGAGGAAAATCCTTACCAGCGAGCAGTTTTATTTCGAAAAAATCAAGAAAATTATCATCCACCGGGTATACACCAATGAATTGTCCTTTCAATGATTCATCCATACCGTCCATCTCAAACTGCATGGCATCCATGAGCAGGTTGGAAGGCTCATCCATCGAGGCGCTGACATCCCTGACCAAAGGGTTCTCCAACAATACTTCCTTGAAAAGTGTGTATTTGTCCAGTGCGGGCCGAGGAAGGTTCTTCATGACAATCAGGTCCTTTTGCCCGCTCCCAATACCGGTTGTCAGCATATACTGCAATTGCATGTTGATAAAAAGGGTCATGAGTATAAGCACCACAGAAGCCGAAAATTGAATAATTATCAAAACTTTCCGGCCGGCCGTCCTCTTTCCTTTTTCAAGTATACTGTACCCTGTCTGGTAGAATATCCGGCCACTCAAATAGTGGAGTCTTTCCCTGATTCCCAGCATCAAAACAGGGAATATCCCAATGAAAACACCCAGGGAGGAAAGCAACACTACTAAACCTATGATTTGTAACCACACAATAGGCTTATTGACCTGGAGGGAATAGCCGAAATAATGATTGAACCATGGAACAGTCAGGATGATGATCAGGAGACCGGCCACAGCAGAAAAAAGATACACCATAACCGTTTCCCATCCAATGAACCTTGCAATGTCCCTGATACGTGCCCCATTCACCCGGTTCAGGAAAATGAACCTCATTTTCCCATTGATCATCGCTAGCTGCAGGTTGGCATTGTTGATGAATACAATGACCAGGAAAATTAGCCCCACAGCAGCAAATACATAAACATACATTGTTTTATTGTTCTGTTCAATTTCCCTGTCCTTGTCAGAATGTAAGTGGATATCCTCTACAGCCTGGAGATGTGGAGTAAGTTCTGCAATATTCTCTTCCTCCATGTATTGTCCCAGGAAATCCGGGAACTTTTCAAGCATTTCATCCGGATCCGTCCCATTGGTGAGCTCAAAATAAACAAAAGCCCATCCCTTGTCTTCGTCTGAATAGTCTACAGGGGACAGCATATCAATTTTGTAATGGGCATTGACCGGGGGATCTTCCATTACCCCTGTAATGGTAAAGTCATGGTAGGTGGTATCAAATTGGTGGGCTGCTTCCAGGACCTTGCCTCTGGGGTCCTCATCTCCAAAATAGATCTTCGCCAGGCTTTCTGATAATACCATGCTCCGGGGCTCCTGCAGCACATGAGCAGGATTTCCCTGCAGCAGTTTTTGTCCGAAAACATCGAAATAAATACTGTCGGCCAGATAGAATTGCTGGCTCAAGAACTTCCTCTCCCCCACCTTAATCCTGGAATTCCGCATGGATTGCAGTCTTACCATTGATTCAATTTCCGGAAAGTATTCGGGCATATCCTCTGTCCATGCCTGCCATGTCCGGGCAAAATGGGAATGGTGGTCACCCCGCTGGAATTCCACAGAAAACCGGTACAAGTTATCACCCGCTGGATGAAAATTATCATAGCTTGTTTCCAGGTTAATCCATATCAGAATATAGAAAACACTGGTGAAAGTGATCACCAGTCCCGCGATATTGATCAGATGATAAAACAGGTTGCGCCTGAAACTACGGAAGGTATACCTGAGGATTAAGGCAATCATGCCACTAATTTAACAATCCTGTGCTGTATAATCATCAAGCTTTTTTTACTTCCTCCCTTAAAGATTGTAAATTTATGTTAATGAAATTTAAAACAGGATTGGTGATGAAAGTCACCGCTTGCCCTCTCGACCGTCCCCTTTAATCCCCTATTTTTACCCCTTTCCAGATGAGATTTCATGGATCGTCCCACTACCAACGATAAATCTAATCCCTGTGCTGATCTGCAACGGGCCAAAAAAAGGCTCGACAGCATATTTGATGCTGCCCCCGTAGGCATTGGCCTGGTCCAGGACCGGGTGATCAGGGAAGTAAATTCATTCTTTTGTCATTTGCTCGGATATACAGCGGATGAACTGATCGGCCAGAATACCCGTATGTTATTTACAAGCGATGAGGAATATGAAAGAATAGGTAAAATTAAATATGAAGCCATCTCCCAGCACGGGAAAGGGAGCCTGGAAACCCAGCTGGTCAGGAATGATGGAAAAATACTCGATATCCTCTTGAGCTCTGTCCCGATGGACCCCTCTAATCTTTCTTCCGGAGTGACATTCACTGCTATGGACATCACAGGCCAGAAGTGGACCGAAAAGGCTCTGGTAGATAGCGAGCAGCGCTCCAGGAACCTGATTGAAACCTCCCCCATGGGAATATTCATTTACCAGGTGAATGAGGCCGGGGAACTAGTGCTTATCGAAGCTAATCCTGCTACCGGGCCCATCCTGGGACTTGAAACGAGAAACTTTATAGGACAACGCCATAAGGATATTTTCCCTAATGTAATTGGCACTGAACTCCCTGAGAGGTTTAAAAATGCGGCAGTCAGAGGAGAAACCTGGAGTACTACTGACCTGTATTACAATGATGAGCAAATAGCCGGTGCATATGATATCGTTGCATTCCAGGTTGCACCCGGACAGGTGGCTGTTATGTTTTCTGATATCACGACGCGAAAGCAGACTGAGCAGAAATTGAAGGAAAGTGATAAGAAGCACCGGACGATTTTTCAGAATATACAGGATGTGTATTTCGAAATGGCCCCTGATACGACCATTTTAGAAGTAAGTCCCTCAGTATCTAAGATATCCCAATACGAACGTAAAGACCTGGTCGGCAAATCTATAGACCATCTTGTAGTGGATGAAAAAATCAAGAATACCTTCTTAAAACTGTTATTTGAAAATGGTGAACTGAATGATTTTGATATTCCGCTGAAGGACAAGGATGACAGGTTGATATATTGTTCGGTCAGCATTAAAATTGAGACTGGATCAGATGGAGCTCCCATCAAGGCTATCGGTTCGCTTCGGGATATTACAGAAAGAAAGTTGGCAAGGGAGCATATTTCAAAGTTGGAGAGAGCAGTGGAGCAGAGCCCATCCTCCATCGTTATCACGGACCTTGACGGCAATATTGAATATGTAAATCCCAGGTTCACAGAAATTACAGGGTATACCAGGAAAGAAGCCCTCGGCCAGAATACGAGCATCATGAAATCTGGCGCACATGATGAAGAATTTTACAAGAAACTGTGGGATGCCATACGTACCGGTAATGACTGGCGTGGGGAATTTCTCAACCGGCGGAAGGATGGAAGTAAATTCTGGGAAATGGCATCCATATCCCCCGTCAGGAATGATATGAACCAGATCACACACTACATAGCCATAAAGGACGACATAACTGAGAGAAAAAACATAGAACAACAATTACTGGAAGCCAAGGAGAAGGCTGAAGAATCTGACCGGCTGAAATCAGCATTTCTTGCCAATATGTCACATGAGATCCGTACCCCGATGAATGCCATACTGGGTTTTTCAGAAATTCTTCAGCATGAGGGAATCCAACCTGAAGACAGGAAGGAATATATCAAGCTCATCAATGACAAGGGCAATGACCTGATGAATATCATATCAGATCTTATAGATATCAGCCGCATAGAAGCTGGGGATATGAAACTGGTTAAAACCCATATCAAGATCAATGATATGATCCTTGAGCTCTTTGATCAGGTGAAAAAAGAAAAGGCCCTCAAGGGGAAAGATGAGGTCCAGGTCAGATACAGGATACAGGAGGATGCTGAATACTCCATCCTGTCAGATAAAAATCGCCTGCGGCAGGTTTTCAACAACCTTCTTGGTAATGCTTTGAAGTTCACGAATGAAGGCTATATAGAAGTGGGTTTCGATATTCTGGATGAGCATGTCCGGTTCTATGTAAAGGACAGTGGCATAGGGATCACTACTGAAAACCAGAAAGTGATCTTTGAAAGGTTCCGGCAGGAAGATAATTCCTACACCAGGAAACATGGAGGAACCGGGCTGGGACTGGCCATTTCAAAACAAATCGTTGAATTGCTGGGTGGTGAGATAGATGTGGAATCAAAACCTGATCATGGAGCTAATTTTTATTTCACCCTGCCACTGGAGAGAAAGGCTGACCCCTTGCCTTCAGGAGCAAAGGTTGAACAGCCAAAGTACCAGAATAACCTGAAGCTGGCAACAAAGAAGATCCTGATCGCTGAAGATGACAGCTCCAATTATATGTTCCTGGAATCTCTACTGCGCTCTACAGAAGCAGAATTGATATGGGCCCGGAACGGGCAGCAGGCTGTGGACATTCATGCCGAACGTGATGATCTCGACCTGATATTGATGGACATAAGGTTGCCTGAGATGAACGGACTTCAGGCCACTAAAAAGATCAGGAGTACCAACCAGGACATCCCCATTATTGCCCTGACGGCCTTTGCTTTTGCAGATGACCGGGAAAAATCGATGGAGGCAGGATGTACTGAACACCTTTCAAAGCCTGTCAAGATCGAAGAACTGAAGAGGGTATTGCAGAAGTACCTTGGGTAAGCTTAGCCTTCACCGTTCTTGCTTTTCCTTTGAAGATACTGAAGTAAATGATCCCGGTAGGAGTGTCCCAGGGGAATATCCTGTTCCCCTATCCGCAACCTGTTACCTTCCAGGAAATGGATCTTGTCCAGTGCTATGATATAAGACCTGTGAACCCTCATGAACAGGTCACCTGGTAGTGATTTTTCCAGGTTTTTCAGGGTGTCATGTGTGGTAATGATCGCTGAACCGGTATGTATCCTTACATAATCTCCAAGGGCTTCCAGCAGTAAAATTTCCCCCAATTGTAGCCGGTATATTTTCCCATCCGCTTTGACCACAAGGTAAGCACTTTCCCCCTTTGAAGCCTCGGAGGATCTATTTCCCTGCATTTCGTGCCTTTTGCATGCCTTGTTAACTGATTTCATGAACCTCTCGAAAGAGAAAGGCTTCACCAGGAAGTCGACAGCATCCAGTTCAAATCCTTCAACAGCATACTCAGGATAAGCAGTGGAAAAGATGATCTCCGGTGGGTTTTCGAGGGTACGGATCATACTGATCCCTGATAGTTTAGGCATATTGATATCCAGGAATACCAACTGTATATCCCCCTTTTCCAATATATCAATGGCTTCAAAGGCATTGGAGCAACTGGCTTTGAGATCCAACATGGGACAATCTGAAATATACTTTTCAAGAATTTCCCTGGCCAGTGGTTCGTCATCGACAACTAAACAAGAAAGGCTCATGTCAGTTCAAGCTTTAGTTTGACTTTAAAATCGCTTCCGGTATCATCGATTTCCAGTATGCTCTTTTCCGGGTAAAGAAGTTCAAGCCTGCGTTTTACGTTAGCAAGGCCTATCCCTGAGTTCTTGTGATCTTCAATTTCATCCACTTTCCCTTTATTGTTCTCTATTGACAATGCCAGTTCATTCTCCCCAATGTCCATATTGATCTTCACATATCCCCCGGACGGATCCCCTTTGACACCATGTTTGAAACTATTTTCCACCAGGGGAAGGAATAAGAGGGGGGCAATCTGCAACCCGCCGGTGGAACCATCCCTGTTATATTCAATCCTCGCGTGCCGGTCCGAACGCAGCCGCTGCAGGTCAATGTAATTTTCCAGAAAATCGATCTCTTTCTCCAGGGATACTTCTTTTTCATTCGACTCGTATAGCATGTATCTCATCAGGTCGGACAATTTCAGGATGGCAGTAGGAGCTTTACCGGACTCACCCATCGACAGCGAATAGATATTATTTAAACTGTTGAACAGGAAATGCGGATTGATTTGTGATTTCAGGGCTTTCAATTCAGATTCCACCTTCTTCTGATTGATAAGCATGATCTGTTTCTCCGCGCGGGTCAGCAGGAACCAGCCTTTGGATAATTTCAGCAGGCTCGTAAGCGCCACATAAACAAAGACGAATTTCAGGATATCCCCTATATCATAAAAAGAAATGAAATAATACCCCGGGAGGACCAGGTCGACCAAATGATTGAATGTGATTTGATTGAACAGTGCTCCGGTATAGATAAGCACCAGGAGACAAAGGAAATATACCAGGTACCTCCCCTTCTGAAGGACCCTGGGGATCAGTATCCAGATATTCAGATATACAGCAGTGACCAGGCTTACATGAAAAATGGCAGTATAGATATAATCGATCTTCTCCACCCTGTTGGAGGTGGAAAAGAAATGTACCAGGAAAATAGAGGAAGCTGTCCAGAACAGGATATGTTGCAATGTCCTGTTCCCGGCCAGCTTCAGGAAAAGCGTTCTAATGTTGGTGATGATCATCCAGGTCAAACTTGGTATGGATTTATCTGGTTAATTTAGCAATAAGACACTTGTATATCAAATTCGTTTGAAAACATCCGGTTCCAGTATGGCATCTTCTTCCTCTCCATACTTTAATATAAACTTCTGCAATTCCCTGGTACGTGCAGTTAACAGGATGCCATTATCATGCCTGATATGGGAGATCTTGATCCTGTTCTCATCAATCATCTCCTCCAGGTAAGCCGGATCAAAAAAACCCAGGGATATTGAGTCTTCAGTGATCCATACCTTGGAAAAATTATTTGCCTCAACCATATGCCAGGCAAGAAAATCATGCTCCAGTTCATAGTCCACCGGGTAATAATTCAGGTAGTGCTGTCCACCAAGCACCAGCATATGCATAACAAACGCTGACTTAAGGGTATCTTCTCCATCTATTTCAATAACAACCAGTTTATAGGTATTTTTCTTTTCGGTCTCAGACCAGTCCGAACTAAAAAAATCAGTATTAGGAGTATAATCCAGGCGTTCTATAACCCAGGTCCCCATTTCACCTGCCCCCCAGGTCCCAACAATACGGTCATCACTGACCAGGTCCTCATCAGTATAGAGCGGGAATAGGGAAGGAATACAGGACCCTGCCAGCAGGGCAAGAATACTTATTAAGATAACTGTTCTAGTCTGCATTTTATAATCCTCCATCTATATTAAACATTACAGACAGCTCTTTGATGCCAGTGGAAAGAACGATGACGCAATACTTGAAGGCGGCCCCACCTATGCAGCTGATACCGCCGATGGTAGTGCATACGCCTTGGATCTGGACGGGATCGAAGACTACATTGATCTTGGAAATCTGGACATCACAGGTTCGGAGTTGACGATCGCAACTTGGTTCAAAGCTGACAGCTTTCCTGGTTCCAGCCGCGATCCACGACTCATATCCAAAGCCCTGGGAACTGCAGATAATGAGCACATCTTCATGCTCAGCACGATCGCTTCGGGTTCACTGACCCGTCTC
>RCNC010003002.1_pt1 | contig 11107 bp, 5 predicted proteins | sample 2041301 | NCBI WGS metagenome assembly RCNC01 (sample SAMN09708231, study PRJNA481090) | Marine sediment metagenome, whole genome shotgun sequencing project. | biome: marine sediment; feature: ocean; material: sediment; isolation source: Sewage treatment plant 13A marine sediment (STP13A) ... | reverse complement strand
AGAACCATCAGATTGGTCTTTGATAGAAACCGACCGCGGGCCGCGAAACAGGTGCACCTGACGGTGGCCCCATCGATTCCAAACCAACCTGTCTTGCTGAAATCTTATCACAAGCAGGCGAATATGTCACCCTTTGGCATAATAAATACAAAATAGTGACGGAATTTCTTCAGTTTCAGGCAAATAGGAACATTTATTGACAAAAAGGCTCTTCAGCCTTTGACACTCCCTAACGTCAAGCCGGACACCAGGTAACGATTCAATACCAGAAAAAGCAGCACCACGGGAATGCAGACCAACAACGAGCCCGCTGCATAGTTGGCCCATTCGGTCTGGTAGGTCGTGAAAAGGGATTCGAGGCCCAGCGGAAGGGTCATGAGTTCCTTGCTGGCGAGCATCACCCTGGCGACCATGAATTCGCTCCAGCCGGTCATGAAGGAGAACAGGGCCGTGATCACCAGGGCCGGCGTGCTCAAGGGCAAAGTCACCCGGAAAAAGGCCTGGAAGGGGGAGCACCCGTCGATGAGGGCCGCTTCGTTCAGGGCGGTGGGGATCGTGTCGTAATAGCCCTTCATGGTCCAGATGCAGAACGGCAGCGCCGTCGCCACGTAAGCGACCATCACGCCGCCGAGGGTGTCGACCAGGTGCAGCTTGCGCATCAGAAGGTACAGGGGAAGCAGCAGCATGGTCGCCGGGAACATCTGTGTCATCAGGATGCCCTGCAAGGCGGCCCCGCGGCCGGTGAAGCGATAACGCGAAAGGGCAAAGCCGCCCAGGCTCGCCAGGGCGACTCCGATCAGGGCGGTGCCCAGCGATACGATCAGGGAATTGCGCAGCCACAGCAGGAAAGGTTTTTCCGTGATCATGATCCGGTAGGCGTCGAAGGTGGCGCCCTCGGGAATGAGGCTCAGGTCGGTGCTGTAGAGCTGGTCCCCCGGCCGGAGGCTGATCCCGATGATCTGCAGGATAGGAAAGATGGAGAACAAAACGAAGAGCCACACCAGCGCGTGCACCCACACGTGGTTCCAGATACGACCGGCGAGGTTGTTCCGGTTCATCAGTAGGCCTCCTCGCGGGCCGCGCGGTTGTAGCCCTTCACGATGAACACCAGCACCAGGAAGATGAACACGCTGAAGGCCGCCGCATAACCGTAACGGTAGTACTGGAAGGCCGCCTTGTAGACGTAGGTCACCAGGATGTGGGTCTTGTCCGCGGGCAGCCCCTGGTCGGTCACCAGCCAGATGACGTTCAGGTTGTTGAATGTCCAGATCGTGCCCAGCACCAGCGCGGGCAGCAACACCGGCTTGAGCATGGGCAGGGTGATGCTGAAGAACTGCCGCACCGGCCCCGCCCCGTCGATGCGGGCAGCCTCGTACATCTCCTTGGGGATGCTCTGCAGCCCGCCCAAGGCGATCACCATGATGAAGGGAAAGCCCAGCCAGATGTTGGTGATCACCGGCGCCATGAAGGCCCAGAACTCGCTCGTGAACCAGGGCACCGGATCGAGGCCGATCCTGGCCAGCACCAGATTCACCGCTCCGTATTCCACGTTGAACATACCGCGCCAGGTCAGGGCGGAAATGTACTGGGGCATGGCCCAGGGCAGGATCAGAAGGGCGCGGTAGAGATTCCGGCCCGGAAGCTTGCGGTTCAGCAGCAGCGCCGCCCCCAGCCCCAGCGTGAAGTGGAACACCAGGTTGATGGCCGTCCAGGCGATGGTCTTGCCGAAGATCTTATAAAATTCTGGTTCGGAAAAGATCCGGAAATAGTGGGTCAGGCCGATGAATTCCGGATTGCGGAAGTGGTACATGTTCCAGTTGGTCAGTGAGATCCAGACGTTGAAGAAGAAGGGATACGCCACCACGCCCAGCAGCACCAACGCGCTCGGCAGAAGGAACCAGAAAGCCAGGCGGTTTTCGCGCCGGCTCGCGCTCATTCGCGCATCCTTTCGATCATGGTGACCGCCTTGTCCTGCATGGCCCGGGCGGCGTCCACCGGTGCGAGTTCACCGTTCATCACGCTCTGGTAGCTGGGCCGCATGGCGTCCCAGACCGCGCGCATCTCCGGAACGATGGGCATCTGGCGGCCCTTTTCGATCTGCCGGCGGCTGGCCAACTGGACCGGGTCGTTCACGATGTCCGGGTCCCGGCTGGCGATCAGGTCCGCCGGCTGCACGCTCAGCCCCCGGGCCAGCGCCAGCTGCACCTCGGTCGACGTCAGCCATTTCAAGAGCTCGGCGGTGATCTCGCGGGTGTCTTCGTCCAGGTAGCGGTTGATGGAGTAGCATTTCGCGCTGGTGCTCGGGGAGGGCCACTGGCCGGTTTCGCTGACCATCGGCAGCGACGCCAGTTCGATGTCGAGGCCGGCGGCGCGGTACCCCTCCCAGGACCAGGGCCCGTTGATGATATAAGCTGCCCGGCCCTCCTTGAACAGGGTGTCGGCCATGGGATAGTCGCATTCCAAGGGCACGACCCTCGACTGTTTCAGGTCGCTCAGGAAGGTGAGCGCACCGACCATGGCCGGCGTGTCGAGAGTCGGACGGGACTGGTCGTCCATGACCCAACCGCCAAATCCTCCCAGCCAGGGCACCAGCCAAAAGGGCTCGAGCAGGTTGAACACCAGGCCGTACTGGTCGGGCTTGCCGTCGCCGTCGGTGTCCACGGTCAGGGCGGCCAGCTGCTCGACCCAGGCGTCGGTGTCGGTGGGAATGCGGTCCACCAGCCCCCGGTTTGCCACCAGGGTCAGGTGATTGCCCACCTGATCGGGCAGACCCCAGACGTGACCGTCGAGCACCGGCAACGCGACGGGGTCGAAGCGGTCGATTTCCGACTGGGGCAGCAGCTCCTCCACGGGCATCAGCAGGCCCATGATGGAATAGGGCCCGATCTTGTCGGCCGGGCCGTAGACCAGGTTGGGGCCTCCGTAGGCCAGGGCGGCGGTCTGGAACTGGGTCTGGAGATCTTCGGTCCGGTAGTGGACCCGCTCGATCCGGAAATCGGCATATTCAGGATGCCGGCGCCTGAATTCCGCCACGTGCTCGTCGAAGAAGATCTGTTCCTGGGGATCCATCTGTTCCCACACCACGACGCTGCCGCTTCGGTCCACACGGCCGCAGGACAACATACAGGGCAGCAAACCCAGGGTGATGAGAATGAAAATCGAACTGCGGAAGATCTTCCGCGGCGGCAACTTTTTCATGGCCGGGACCATACACCCAAACCCGAGGTGAAACAACATTTCACCCACTCGACGGTGTAAAAATGGAAATTGTGGGGAATTCCATTGAACCGGCCATCACCCATGAAGTAACTTTCACCAACTATGAAGTTCGCATCGAGCCTTTCTCACGTCCGTGCCGCCCTACTCCCGGCCGTGATCATCATCGGTCTCTTGGCCGCCTTCGCGGTTGCCGTTCCCTTCCACCACCCGACCATCGACGGCACCATTACCCCGGACGGGACCGACTGGGATCCAGCCGACATGGTCGTCGACGATTCCCACGACGACACCCACCCTTCCGCCAACATCAAGCGGATGTGGTGCACCTGGGACCAGGACAATCTCTACATTGCGGTCACCTACCAGGATTTCGGATTCCGGGAAGCCCTTTTCTTCTACTTCGATTTGGATCGGGGCGTGGGCCCCAATAACGCCGCCGAACTAGACTCGGCTGCGAGTAATTTCCTGATGCCTCAGAATCACCGCTTCGAAATGGTGCTGCATCGTGACCCGGTATTTGGTTTTTCGAACGACCCCGAAAATCTCACTCCCCCCGCGCGGGCCTTTCTTGTAACTGATGATGCAGGTGGCGGCATCGATATCTCCGCTTCCACCTCCCGGGCCCAAGGATCCAACTCAGGCAACAAGGACACTTCCAGATTTCCCCTCTGGTACAACGAGGAATATGCGCTGCCGTGGGATGAAATCTATCCCGGCCAAGGTGGCGGCGTCCCCGCCAACGCCTTGATCAAGATGGTCGCCGTGGCCGCCATCGCCTCCCCGGACAGCAACGGATACGACAGCGCGCCGGACAACGAGGGAATCAACAACCCCATCACCGCCCCCGTCCTGCTGGCCAACCTGAGCCCCTCGGTGATCGACGCCAACGGTGACGGACAGCCTGATCCCGCCGACGCGACCATCAGCGGCACCGTAACCTTGCCCGCCGATTCCGGTACCGGATCGGTAACCGTCCAGGCCGAGCTCATCAATTTTTCAGGCCGGGATCCCGGCGCTCCCCTTTCGGTAACCACCACCGCCGACGGCATCCGCGACTGGGCCCTCCCTCGCCTGCCCGAGGGAAGTTACCGGGTCACCACCAGCGCCCTGGGATATTTTGCCGATGTGGCTACTGTCATGGTCGCCCAGGGTCAGGCGGTCACCGGCATCGATCAGACCCTGCCCCCGGCCACCGCCATCGGGGGCACCATCGGTTTTGCTTCGGGAAACGGCGGCGGCGGCACCGTGACCTTAAAAACCGGATCAGGTACCGTGCTGGAGTCGCAGGACTTCACCTCGGCCGGGGGGCCCTATACGTTCTTCGTGGATGCCGGAGGGGACTTCATAGTGTCGGTCACGGCGGACACCTACCTGTCCGACGAAATCCTTTTTTCGGTGACCACCGGGCAGGACGTCACGAACATCGACTTCAACCTGGTCCGACAAACCGAGGTCAGCGGCACCGTTTCCTTTCTGGAGGGTTCCGGCCAGGCGGGAACAATCTACTTCCTGGACAGTGCGGGCAATGAACTCGATTCTCAGGGATTCCCCTTCAACGGGGGTCCGTTCCAGTTCTTCACCCCCGTCGGTGGCATGTTCACCCTTTCGGCCAACACCAACTCCGGCGACGTCATCGGAATCTACTCACCGACCGAAGTGAATGTCGATGTCACTGCCGGCCAGGATGTCACCGGAATCCCCGTGGAACTACCCCTGGCCGCCCTGGTGTCGGCCGCCATCTCCTTCGAGGGCCCTCCCGCCCAAGGCCGGGCCGTCCTGACGGACAACATCAGTGGCGTGGTCATGTACGATGAAGTGATCAATCCCGTGGAAGGAGACACGGTCAGCTCCTACCTCGGTCCGAGCCAGTACAGGTTCGACCTGGAGGCCCTCGGGTATGTTCCGCAGTCGATCGTCTTCGATGTCGCCGAAGAGGACACCTTTCTCGGGGTAGTCCTGCTTAACGTCGTCCGGGCCACCCATCTGGAAATCGTCAACGCCGACGGCGAGACCCTGCCCGAGGCCCTAGCCACGAAATACGATCCCGATAACGAGCCCATCAACCTCAACCGGGTCCTGATGGCAGCCAGGGACGACAACGGACTCGACGATCTTTATGATCTGGACGGCCAGTTGCAGGGTTTCGAGTTGTCCACCCGCAAAATGGACGATCTTTCCGCTCCCACCGGCAACCCGGTTTTCTACGGGAGCGCCGACTCCCTCGATGTGGACAGTGTGGTCGACTTTTCCCAAAGCCGCGCAGAATTCTGGATGAGCAACACCGCCGTCGAGGTGCTGCGCGTGTATCTCGCCCAGCCCAACAAGGACCCCATCGCCGGGCGCATCATCGTGGCGTTCCTGACCCCCGCTCCCCAAACCGTCCTGCTGACCACCGAGCGTGACACGCTGGTCGCCAATGATGAAGACCGGATCAAGATCACAGCCAAGCTTTTCGATTCCGCGGGCAAGGAAAGCAAGATCGACAACATCCCGGTCACTTTTTCAGTCGTCACCGAAAGCACCGGCAAGGGGCAGTTTGTTGAGCCCACCGTCGTGACCAACGGCGATGGGGAGGCCGAGGCATCAATCGAAGCTACCGGAGCGGGCATTCTTCAGATCACCGCCACGGTGTTCTTCCAGGGCGATGAATTGGACGTAGCCGCCTACGAGTTGGACGGAAACGAAACGGTCATCACCCTGGTATCGGTGGCCGGCCCCACCGACGGCTGGGACCTGTCCTTGCCTGGAAACCTGAGCGACATGGTGACGCCGTTTGCCGTCAACGCCCAGACTATCGACCAGTTCGGCAACCCCACGGCCGATTCCGGACAGAGCATCGGTCTCTCCGCGGATCCGGCCACCCTGGGAACATTTGCCCCCACCACTGCAGTGTCCGGCCAATCCGGCCGCGCCACCAGCACCTTCACTCCTGTGGGCGCCGCCGGTCTGGTCACCATTTTCGGGGCCGGCTCCGGAATCGCCGGCGACCAGGGAACCATCCGGCTGAGGGACCTGGTGGTCATTCCCGACCCGGTCTGGTACGACGAACCCGCGAACCGGCAGACCCTGGAGCAGGCGGACCTGACCGCCCTGGTAGTGGCTAACACGCCCGAGGATCTGCTGCTGGAAATCCCCTTCCAGTCCACCTTGGACGGTATGCAGATCCATGTGGCCATCGAGACCAATTTCGACCCCGCCGGCGCGACCAGCGACCCCTTCAAGCAGCCGGTGAACTTCGGTCACGCCCTGCTGCCGGACATCGTCCTGACCAGCAAGTATTCCGCCAACGACTATGGGGACATCCGCCGGCACAACCCCGACGTGGCGTCCACCTGGGAAGCCTGGAGCTTCGATCAGAATGGCTGGGTCGAGTTCCTTGACCCGGATCCGGATGAGCTGAACGGGGACTTCAATCTCCAGACCAGGTGGGTGACCAAGGATGCCGAGGGTTTGAAAATCAACATTCCCCGGGCGGTCATTGGCACCACCTTCCCCGATTCGATGCTGCTGGAGGCCTACCTGACCGGAGACACAAGGCCCGCCGGGGACCTATACTCGGCCTTCGACTCGGCCCCCCAGGATTCGACCCTGAATCTGCCACCGGACGACCCTGACTGGGAGGACAACGCCCTGGGCCCGGTAACCCTGAAAGCCTGGGGCCGGACCTACGTGACCCGCACGGTCTTCCCCGAGCCACCGGTCGTCGCCAATACCCGGGTCACTCCCGAGGAACTCGATGCGGGCGGGACCATCGTGCTGGAAGCCCTGGTCACCGACGCCGGCAACGGCATCGGCGACGTGGTGGCCGACCTGAGTGCCATGGGCGGCAGCCCGGAAACCCGCATGTTCGACGACGGGGATTCCGGGCACGGGGATTCGGTCGCCGGTGACGGGGTCTACGCCCTGCTGACCATGGTGCCCATCAGCAATCCCGGCGGACTGCAGAACCTTGTCGTCCGCGCCTTCGACGGCGGCAACATCATCGCCAACACGGGAACCGCCACCGTCGACGTGACAGCCGTGATCACTCCCATCATCCAGGTCACCGACCCGGTCGGCGACGACCACGGGCCCAACCAGCCCGGGGTCGTGCGAAAGTTCTACACCTACCCGACCAACATCGCCTTCGTCAGCGGGGGCTTCGACCTGACCGGACTGACGGTGTTCGAGACCGTGGCCATCATCGGCGGCGAAGAAATCGACATGATCGCTTTCCAGGTGTCCGTGGGCGACTTCCCGAACCCGGCCGATCCGGGAACGGCCAACTGGAGTCCCCTGTACGCGGATCTGAACATCACCAAGATCGATATCCTGATCGACAACGCCCCCGGCGGCGCCATCAGTTCCCTACCCTGGAGGCAGGCGGCCTTCCAGCCCTGGGACGCCTGGGACTGGGCCATCATCTGCGACGGCTGGTACAAGGCGCTGATCCCTTCCTACGGGCAAAACACCGTCGACTCATGGCGAGACAACGCCCTGCGCAACGACAATGAAATCCTGTTGCTCAGCGACTACGACCTCGATACGGTCACCGCCCTGGTTTCCAAGGACGCCATGGGTAACCCTACTGCCGAAGACATCGCCAAGTGGGACATCGCCGTCTGCATGGCCAGCCACGATTTCGGCGGCGAAGAGGTCCTGGGCGGCATCCGCTGGGTGAATGAGGGGCGCAGCGAATGGCAATTCGCCGGCGGCCAGGAGGGCGACCGCGACAGTAACTACATGGACCTGCTCCTGGTGCCCGGTGTGGGCCATACCGCCGGCGCCGCCCAGGATTCCATTCTCGATTATTCCTCGACCGACGCCCTGGCACGGCTGGCTCGCGGGCTCACCCCCGTGGCTATCGAAATGAGCACCTTCGAAGACACGGGCCCGCCGGTGATCGACACCGGCGGCAAGGGATCGGTCGTCACCAGGGTGGCCCCCATCCTGGACGCGCCCCTGGCCGTGGCCATCAACATCACCGACGACAACCGGGTCGCCGAGGCTACCTTCCGTTATCGCTCCACCGGATTCTCCGGCAGCGGCTGGGACCGGGAAGTGCCCATGGGATTTCTCGGCGGGGACGTGTGGGTCGTGGACATCCTGCCCAGCTGGCTCGATTCGAACCTCGTCTATTCTCCCGTCGACAGCACCCGGTACCTGGAGTTCGAGGTGGAGGCCTCGGATCCGGGCAATCCGCGGGCCGATCCGCCCGAGCCCCCGAAAACCTCCATCTCTCCGGTCACCACGCTGCAGATCGAAAAGAACGCCTTCTGCCGGCCCGAGGACAGTGCCCTGGACGCGGACCCCTTGCGGCTTCTCCAGGTCGAGGGTTCGATCCTCAACGTGCCCGAGCGTCTGCGCAACAACCTGGTCCGGCAGCACATCGCCCAGGCCTGGACCGGTGGTGCGGTCGATCCCGACACCATGGCCGCCGATGTCCAGCTCCAGTGGGATGTCTGCAACATCATCGAGGCGGTCCAGAAAGCCCCGGTCATTCCCGAGGGCCGGCCCATCGGTATCTTCCGGCAAGTATTCCTCGCCACCGCCGACACTCTCGGGGGCTACCTGGACTACGAGGAGAAGCTGCCCGGTAATGCCCAGCTTTCGCTGCACTACCCGCAGGAATGGGTGCCCAAGGGGCTCGACGAAAACCTGATCGCCCTTTACCACTACAATCCCGAATCGGACAGGTGGATCCTCGTCGGCGGCAACGTCACGCCCACGGGCAACAACGTGACCGCCACCATCAACCAGGTGGGCACCTACGGACTGTTCGCCACCGAGGCCAACAATTACGACCCGAACGAGGTGATCTCCGGGATCACCATCTCGCCCAACCCCTTTTCGCCCAACGGCGACGAACTCTACGACGAAACCGCCATCTCATTTTTCCTGACCCAGGAGGCGACGATCACCGTCGAGGTCTACAACGTCTACGGTGACCGCAAGAACATCCTGGTGCAGACCTTCCCCTTCTCCGGCAGCAGCCTCGCCGACCCTGTGCCGCGGCGTGTGCCCGGCCTGATCTGGGACGGCACCGATTTCTCCGGCGAAGTCGTTCCCTACGGCATCTATATCCTGAGGATCCTGGCTACCTACAATTTCGGAGGCGGGACCCGGACCATCCGCAGCAACCATGCCGTGGCGGTGATCAAATGACCGCGCGACGGCATTGCGGCCTGTGGGTCGCCGGGCTGGCGGCCTTGCTGACGGTCATGTCCGGCCTGGCCCCATCTGCCCGGGCGGATTTTCGTCACGCCCGGATCGGCGCGCGGCCCAAGTCCCTGGGCTCGGCCTTCGTCTCGTTGGTCGACGACGCCAACGCCGCCTACTGGAATCCCGCCGGCGCCGTGCTGGACGACCGCATCTCCCTGACAGCCACCAACTCCTGGCTCTACGGCGTATCCGAGCTGAGAAACACCTACCTGGCCGCGGACCTTCCCCGCCTGGGGGCTTTCCACTTCGGCGCCAGCTGGGTCCGTCTGGGCATCAAGGATCTCTACTACGAGGACACGGTCAATCTGGCCGTTGCCGGCAACATGCCTTTCCTCGAGGGCCTTTCCCTGGGCGTGACGGGCAAGATGTTCCTGCTGGCGGCGCCGGGTTACGAACAATACAACGACCCCAACTACAACGGCGGGGACCAGGGCTATTCCCTCGACCTGGGAGTCCTTTACGACAGCGGCGGGCCCTGGGGCCTCGGCGCGGTTCTCTACAACGTGATCGAGACCGAGCTGCAGTTGATCGAGAGTACATCGAGCCCCGATCCGGTCTTCCGCGAATGGGCCGCCGGTGGTCACTACCTGTTCCGCGAAACGCTCCTGGTGACCGCCGATTTCCGGAGCCGTGAGGGAGAGTTCAACAACATCGTCATGCACGGCGGCGCGGAAATCTGGTTCTACGATGCCCTGGTCCTGCGCATGGGCCTGGACCGCGGCATGGTGACCCTGGGCGCGGGCCTGCAGGACGACCACTGGCAGGCGGATTTCACCGTCGAAACCGAGAAGAATCTGGGCAACATCTACATGCTTTCCTTCACGATTAGGAATTGATGGTGCGGACTGGACGGACATCGACCCGCATCATCTTGACCCTGGCGGTCTGCTGGATGGCGCTGTGTTGCGTCTGGCCGGTCTACGCCGCCAACAAGGTGGAAGGATTCTACGAGGCCGAGATTTCCGCCCAGAAGGAGGACGGCAAATGGAATTTCGGCCCTCCGGGCGCCAACGGCATGCCCAAGCACTATGCCGAACTCAAATTCTGGTCCTGGCCCAACGACAAGTTCGAGATTTTCGCCAAGGTCCGCGCCGAATCCAACCGGGACGACGACCGTTCCCCCACGGTGGACTACTACACCCCTCCCTGGTTCAGCGGTGAAGGGCACATCAAACTCCGGCAGCAGAAATACGAGGCCTTCCTGTTCTACCGTCAGAGCCGGTTCTACATCAACGACGAACCCCTGCTCCGCCTGGTGGACGACGGCAGATTGAAGAACGATGACTGGGGACCCAAGGCGCAGGGCGTGCGGTTCGATTTCTGGGAAACCGATCTGGGCATCAAGAACATGGGCGGCACCGCCATCGTCAGCGACAACGGCGGCACCTTCTCCATCAGCCGGCCGGTGATGACCATCGAAGGCATCCCCCTGGTCAACGACGAGGGCGACACCATCACCGAAGGGGTGGACATCCCCAACGGGGACGACCACAAGATCTTCCGCCTGAGGCACAAAGCCTGGGACGGGAGGGTGGAATCGGCGGTCATGTACCTGCGCAAGGACTGGACGGACACCTCCCAGGAGAACTGGCGGGACATCCTCTCCCTGATGCACAACAACGTGTTTTCCTTCGACGTCGCCTTCAGCCCCCGCAACCTGGTCACCAGCGGCCTGCGCCTGGGCCCC
>RCNC010002999.1_pt1 | contig 11111 bp, 14 predicted proteins | sample 2041301 | NCBI WGS metagenome assembly RCNC01 (sample SAMN09708231, study PRJNA481090) | Marine sediment metagenome, whole genome shotgun sequencing project. | biome: marine sediment; feature: ocean; material: sediment; isolation source: Sewage treatment plant 13A marine sediment (STP13A) ... | reverse complement strand
AAGCCCCCATGGATGGGTCCACGGCGGGTCCTGTGGGGAAGCCCCTCCTTGCCCGGACCGGGGAGCCCGGAAAAAACCTACCGCGCAATACGAGTAATCCGACTACCATCCAACCCAAGGTCAGAAACCAGCCCATCCTCAGAAAAGATCAACCCAACCATAGGGTCAGTAGGCCCAATCACCTTGATGCTATCCGAAGTCCCGGTAGCCACCGGTACCACCCAATGCTCACCTACTTTCCACGAGCGAGTTTCGCGAAACGACTGCAAGGCCTCATCGGTCATAAACAGAATGACTTCCGCCTTGTAGTCCGCCTCAGCGCCCATACCGAAGTTTTTGCCGGCCGTGGCGTAATAACCAACGGTTTCACCATCGACCACCAGGGAACCCTCACCAAACTGGCCGCCGACACCAAAGCCCATTTCCACCACATCCGGAAAGACCAGCACGCCAGCAGCGCGCTCCAGCAGGTCAGCCGTATCATCACCGGAAGTGCGCAACCAGGACAGCGCCCGTTTGGTATTGGTGTCAATCATGGCCTTGTCATCTGCCCGGGTGGGCAGCATTGGCGCCATAGCGATAAAACCCGCCAGTACGGCAGCCATGGTAGAAGTAAAACGTAATTTCATAGAGTCCCCTTGCACAGTCAAAGCGCAAACGACTGACCTACGAGGTCCTCGGATAAAGTCCAGAGACGCTCCGCAGCCGCTGCATCTGTAGCATATGATTCTACTCCACTATTGGAACCCTGCACCGCAGGCAGGGCAATTTGGCAATTTTCCAGATAAATACCGCCTTTTCCGTCCAGATCCGCCGATGTAGCGGCCCATACAGAGGTCGCTGAGCCCTGCTCCACGGATTTAAAGACCAGCTCCTCGCCGGTGGGGGTTTTAGCGCTGAGTGACTCGAAATCAGCCTCGACCATGTGCCGGCTAAGCTCGGTCATAATCACCCCGGGGTGCACTGCAAAGGCCCGCACTCCGCGGTCGCGCAGGCGCTGATCAAGGCCGACAGTGAACAGGACGTTGGCGGTCTTGGATTCACCGTAGGCCGGCCATTTTTCGTATTCCCGCTCACTGTAATTCGGGTCATCGAAATTGAACGGGGCGAACTTGTGCCCCGCGGAGCTCAGGTTGACCACCCGTCCCGGTGCGCCGGCCAGTAACGCTGGCGCCAGCAGGCAGGTGAGCAGAAAATGCCCCACATGATTGGTGCCAAACTGCATTTCAAAACCCTGGGCTGTGCGCATCAGCGGGCAGGCCATCACACCGGCATTGTTGACCAGCAAGTGAATCTGCGGATGGTCAGCGAGGATTTTCGCCGCCGCGCTACGCACGCTGTCGAGATCAGCCAGGTCCAGGCACTGGGTATACAGTTGCGCGCCGGGCTGAGCGTGGCGCAAGCTGTCCGCCGCAGCTGCCAATTTCTCCTCGTCCCGGGCTATCATCAATACCGCTGCCCCGGCGCCGGCGAGCACGCGGGAAGTCTCCACGCCCAGGCCGGAGGATGCCCCGGTGACCACAGCCAGTTTGCCCGCCAGCGAAATTCCCTGAATGACTTCGTCGGTTGTGGATGTTGCGTCGAATTGACTCATATCTGATTTCCTTCTGATGTCAGGTTGCAGCTATTGTGACCCGGGGCAATTAAGGATTTAATGACAACAGTGGTCACCCAGCATTGCTCTAATGCAATGCACCAAGCATACAGGATTTTATATGGACGCCAACGAAATAGACTTTCTGGAAGGCGGCAGTTACATCAGTTTCGCCACCCGCAAGCGCTCCGGGGATTGGGTCGCCACGCCCGTCTGGTTCGCCCCGCACAAGGGCAGCTACTATGTCTTTTCCGCCGGCAATGCGGGCAAGGTAAAGCGCCTGCGTAACTTCAGCGAATCGCGCGTCGCCGCCTGCACTGTGCGCGGCACCCTGATGGGAGAATGGCTGGACACTGCGGCCTATGTGCTGGAATCCCCGGCAGACGAGAAAACGGCCCTGGCGGCCCTGCGAGCCAAATACGGCTGGCAAATGAAAATGGGGGATTTTTTCTCTACCTTGACCGGGAAAATGGGGCGCCGGGCCTACATTCGCATCGACCCCTAGCTGCCCACGCGCTCACCACCCTGCACCCGGCTGAGCTCCGTCTGGTAGGTATTGATATCTGCACGCAAGGTCGCGGTCTCTATGGCGCGCTGCAGGTAATTGGAGGCCAGGTCAGTTTCACCCAGCTCGACATGCGCCAGGCCCAGGGCGTAGAGCAAGCGGCTGTCCCCGGGCGCCAATGCCAAGGCCCGTTCGTAATACCCGACCGCAACCCGCCAGTCCCCGGTCTCATAGGCCTGCTCCCCCAGCCAGGCGTGGTAGTAGGGATTGTCCTGCCGGTAGCGGGCCACCTGTCGCTCCCAGTAGGCATGCTCCTCGCGGCGTCCCTCGATACCGTAGAGCACCGCCAGGTTATTCATCGCGGAGCGCTCCAGCGGGTCCAGCAGCAGTGCATGCTGATAGCTGTTCTCGGCCCCCCGATACTGGCCGGCGACGCGATAGATAGCGCCCAGGTTGATCCACAGGTGCGCCATTGAGGGACTCAGTTGCAGGGCTCGCACAGCCTGCAACCAGGCCTGCTCAAGGTCGTTGGTAGCCAGTGCCTGCATAGCGATATTGCTGTGGTAAAGAGCACTGGCATCATCATCGCTGAGCCGCCGGGAGCCAGCGATATCGCGCGATTCCAGCGGGTCGATATCCACCATAAACTGGTTCATCGGGCCGATTTCGACGAGTGCGTTGACATGCATGCGCACCATCACCCGCTCTCCCTGGCGCGTCCACTGGGGGCGCACGTCCAGCCACTGGTAGCCTGCATCCAGGCCCGCCTCTCTGGCCAGCGCAGTAAACAGGGAAGCGTAGGACAGGCAGTTGGCGGTACCGCGATGAAACACCTGGCTGGCTGTACCCCCGGCCACCGGGTCGTAGTCGATACCCAGGGTAGCGCTGCCGCTTATGGCGCGGTGCAGTACCAGCAGGCGCTGGCGCGAGTGGCGAATATCCCCCGTATAAAGCTGCACAAACTCGCGCATCTGCGGGTCTACCGCCAACAGGTCCGGGGTGGGCACGCGTGCGGCCACCTCGGCGATCTCGACGGTACGGTCTTCCAGTTGCAAGGGGGGTAAATCACTGACCATGCGACGGCTGTTGAAACTCGCGCCGCAGCCAGTTAGCAGAGTAAAAAGATACACCAGGAGCAACACGCGAAGAGGCCGGCCGAAACACGGCGAAACGGGCAACGGCGTTGTCATCCAAACCACAGATTTCATGGCGCCCTCCTGATACTGGCAGTATAACGCAGATCCGGTCGACCCCGACCAAAGCGCTTGATCCACGTCAATGCATCCACCTGCGGATTACGCCATTGTGTTCTTCTGGAAAGTATCCATAAAAATATAACAGGAGCATCGCCATGACTCAGCATCTGCTACAGGAACAAACCGACGAGGACCAGCGCATCATGCGTCGCCTGGCAACCGTGGTCGGTGGCTTTCTGGTATTTACTATTCTTCTCGCCCTTGGCGTAGGGTTCGTGATGGGCTAGCAAGCAGGCATAGCTTGCCGCTCAGGCAGCGGTGTGCAGGCCGCACTCACGACCATCGTGTACCTTGGTGGGGTCAAAGTAGTGCTTACAGCTGGGCAGCTCGAACTGCTCCATATAATCCTCTACCTGCTCCTCTGACCAGTAAAAGAGCGGAGCGACCTTGATGATACCGCGGTGGTCCATGGATACAATATCCAGGCCCTTGCGGTGCTCCGTCTCTTCCCGGCGAATGCCAGTCAGCCAGATTTCAGGCTGGTAATCGTCCAGTGCCCGTGCAAAAGGCTCCAGTTTCACCTGCTGGGTGAAGTCCTGGTGGCGCTCCTCTTCATCCACAGTGGGTATACCGCCCATAATGGCATTGCGCCGCTCAGAGGTCATTTGCGGCGAATAAACCTCGACATTCACTTGCAGGTCGCGGATCAACCGTTCCGCTACCACGTAGGTGTCCCGGAGGTTGTAACCGGTATCTACCCAGATCGTTGGCAGGCTCTTGTCAACCTGGCTCACCAGGTGCAGCATCACCGCAGCATTGCGGCCCATACTGGTGGTGGCAATGGTTTTACCACCTAAACCCAGCGCCCACTGCACCACCTCGATACCACTGGCATCGCGCAGAGAAGCATTAACACTGTCCAGGTCCAGTTCCATGGAGCCACATACCAGATTTTGGATATTCAGGGTGCGAACTTTATAGAATCAAAAAGGGAGTTACAAATAACCTAGTCTTATATGGATATACTTGATTGTCCTTCGGCCCCTCAGAGTAAAGAGGCCTTGAGAGACTCAGGCCGCCGCTTTAGCCAGGGTTCTTTCCAATTCCGCGTGCAGGTCCAGAAATTGCCCTGTCAGCTTATGGCTGGGGGCCATATCGATCAGTGGCCGGTGATCCCGATGGGATTCTTTCATTTTCACCGAACTGTTCAGGTAGGAGCCAAACACCGGCAGGCCTTCTTCCTGCAACTCCGCCACCAACTCGCCGGGTAAACGCGCCTGGGAATTGAACTGGTTGATCACAATGCCCTCAACTGCCAGATCCGGGTTGTGGTCTTCCTGCAGTTCGCCGATGTTATCCATCAGGGAATACAGGCTCTGCCGGGCGAAACTGTCGCAATCAAAGGGAATCAGCAGCGAATCTGCCGCTATCAACGCCGATTTGGAATAAAAATTAAAGTTGGGCGGGGTGTCTATATAGACCCGGTCATACTCGTCATCGAGTTTTTCCAGGGCGTCCCGCAGCTTGTAGATCTTGTAGCGGGATTCCAGTTCTTTTTCCATAGCCGACAACGCGGGGCTGGAGGGCATCAGGAACAGGTTTTCGTAGGGCGTTTCCCAGACGAAGGAATCGGGGTTCTGGCGCATCTTGCGTGAGCCCACGGTCTGCTTGAACAGACCCGCTACGCCCTGCGCTTCCGCCGGAAACTCATCCGCGTCGATTTCCCCCACCAGGTAGTGGGTGGCATTGCCCTGTACATCCAGGTCCACCACCAGGGTACGGTAGCCCATGGCCGCACCAATAGCTGCCAGGTTACAGGTAATACTGGTCTTGCCGACCCCGCCTTTTTGATTAAATACAACACGTTTCATAAGCAGAAAGCCCAACGAGGAATGAGATAAACGATGATTGTGTAGTGTAAACAATGGGGCGTGGCAATGTAAGCTGAGGCGCTAAATTGCCGTCGATTTTTTACATTGTGTCCGCAAAATTTGAGCCGCATCAAGGAACTACCAGACGCGCCGATAAAGCTCCACAATCTCTTTGGCCACCGGTACCCGCGGATTATTGGCGGGCGAACCCGAGTCCAGGGCCTGACCCGCCATCAGCTGCAGGGAGTCGAACCAGTCCTGCTCCGGGATACCAAACTCCCCGGGGCCCGGCACAGACAGATCCGCGGTCAAGGTACGCAGCCCTTCCACCAGCTTGGCACAGGCTACCTGGTCGTTGTCAGACTCACCGGCCATGCCCATAAATCGCGCGCAATGGGCGTAACGGGAAGAGGCGTGGCCAACAGACCAGGCCGTGACCTCCGGCAACAACATAGCATTACTCAAGCCGTGGGGAACATGAAACAGCGCCCCCACAGGCCGGCTCATACCGTGGATCAGGGTCACCGAGGCATTGGCGAAGGCAATACCTCCCTGGGTGGCGGCGAGCATCATCGCCTCCCGCGCCTCAATGTTGCCAGGTTCGTCACAGGCGGTGCGTATATTCTGGTTTATAGCGCGCATGGCAGTCAGCGCCACGCTGTCGGTAAAGGGGTTGGCCTTGCGACTGACATAAGCTTCCAGGGCATGGCACAGGCTATCAATGCCGGTGTCAGCGGTAAGCCGGTAGGGCATGGTCAGAGTGAGCTCATAGTCCACCAGGGCAGCCACTGGCATCAGCCCCAGGCCCATGCACAACATTTTTTCCTGGGTATCTGTATCGGTAATCACCGCTACCCGGGTAACTTCCGCCCCGGTGCCGGCGGTGGTGGGAATAGCGACGATGGGCAACCCGGAGGCCACCGTGTGGGGCACCTTGTAGTCACGCATGATGCCGCCATGTTCCGCCAGCACGGCAACTGCCTTGGCCGTATCCAGGGAGCTGCCGCCACCCAGGGCGACAACACAGTCGAAGTCTCCTGCGCGCAGCACGGCCAGGGCCGCGTAAACACTGTCAGTGGTGGGATCGGGAACACAGTCGCTGAACAGGCCGTACGCCACATGCGCCTGTTCCAGCGCTGCCTGCAGGCGTGCGCTGTAGCCGCACTCAAGCATATAAGGGTCGGTTATCAGCAGGGGCCGCGCGAGCCCCAGTTCAGCCAGAGTGGCCAGCAATTCTTTACTGGCGCCGGCCCCGACCCGCAGGATACGCGGCAGGTTGATGTTGGCCGGCACCTGTTATCAGTCCTTGACGGCGATCAGGTGAATTTCAAACACCAGGGCGGTGTTGGGCGGAATGCCATCGCCGGCACCCTGCTCACCGTAAGCCAGGTGCGGCGGACAGGCGATGCGCCACTTATCGCCCACCGACATCATCTGCAGGGCTTCGGTCCAGGCTGGGATCACCTGGTGCACACCAAACTCGGCCGGCTCGCCCCGCTCCACGGAACTGTCAAACACGGTGCCATCCACCAGCGTGCCGTGATAGTGAGTCACCACGTTGGATTGCGGCCCGGGCTTGTCGCCGCTACCGCTTTCGAGCACCTCATACTGCAATCCGCTGTCGGTAGTGGATACTTCTTCGCGTGCGGCATTGGCGGTCATAAACTGCTCCGCCAGCTGCTGCCGCTTTTCCCCCATTTCCGCTGCCTTGGCCTGCTCGCGTGCCTGTATCAGCTGGTAGCTCGGGTTGATCTCTTCATCAGTCAGTACCGACTGGCCCTGGTTATACCAGTGCTGCACACCGGCGAGCACCGCATCAAGCTCCAGCCCGTCAAAGCCGTTGCGACGCAACTGCTCGCCAAACTGCAGCCCAAAGCCGTAGCTGGCCTTTTGCTCATCGGTGTTCAATTCAGTTTCAGGTTGTAATGCCATGTGATTTTTCCGTTATGCTGATAAAAAATAGACGCGCACTTTAACATATCGGAGCCAAACCGGGAGTACCTGGCATGACTGACTGCATCGATAACATTCACGACTACTGGTTCGGGCCACTGCACGACAATGGTATGAGTGCAGCTGCGCAGCACGCCCTGTGGTTCAAGGCCGACCCGGTCACCGACGAGTATTGCCGGGCTCACTTTGGGTCCTGGCTGGAACTGGCACTGGCCGGAGAACTGGACCACTGGGCAGGGACTGATCGGGGCCTGCTGGCCCTGGTCATTCTGCTTGACCAGTTCAGCCGCAATATTCACCGGGGCAGCCCGGCGGCCTTTAGCGGCGACACCCGGGCACTGGCACTGGCGCAACAGACCATCGCCAGCGGTCGCCACCAGCGCTTGCCCGCTATTCACCAGGTGTTCCTGTACCTGCCACTGGAGCACTGTGAGGATCTGGAGGTGCAGCAAGAATGTGTCACCCTGCTCGAGGAACTGGCGGCTATTACAGGGGACGAACAGATGGCAGGATTTACCCGCTATGCGATCGCCCACCGGGATGTCATTGTCAAATTCGGGCGTTTTCCCCATCGCAACACAATACTGCAGCGACCATCCAGCCCCGACGAGCTGGAATACCTGGCAAAACATGGAGGATTCTAGTAGCGCAGGCGTTTAGCCGGGGGATTGCGACACCGGGCGCAATTCGTAACGACTCTCCGTCATTTCCGCTTGCCACACCTCAAAGGTGCCGCTCTGCAGGTCGTCGTAGGCCTGCAGGATAGAATCGTTGACCTGGGGATAGGCCACCTCGTCCCAGGGGCAATCCTGCCGGGTGTAAAACCGGCAGTCCATGGATTCCACCCCCGGGTCACAATTGACGGTATCTACCGTGGCGCGAAACCCCACATAAACCTGGTTAATAAAGGTAATTGTGCCCGTCATGTACAACTGCAACTGGCCTGGCTGCAGCAGGATGCCCGCCTCCTCATGCAGTTCCCGCGCTGCACCCTCCGCCAGGGTTTCACCATTTTCCAGGAAACCCCCGGGAATGGCCCACTTGCCCCGCTGCGGTTGCAGGTCGCGCTGCACCCACAGCAGGCGATCAGCATGGGCGACAAAAGCGGTCACCACGATCATCGGGTGATTATAATGGGGCGCCTGGCAGCGCTGGCAGAAATAGTGATTGCGCTGCTCACCGCCCACCAGGTGCGGCAGCAGGGGGCCGCCACACTCGGGGCAGAAACTGATATTGGGCAATGCGTGCTCCTTCTACAACACCGGCTGCCTTGGTAGAGAACAATGTCTACAGCTTCAGGCATGCAATTTGAACGATAGCACTTTGCCTTGGCAAAAGCATTGGCGCTATGCTTACACCCTGCCCTATTACAGATGAGAAACAGATGACAAGCCCCACTCTTAAAGTACAGCTTCTACTCACCGGCAACGAGATCATGAGCGGTGACACCGTGGACTCCAACTCTGCGCTGATCGCCCGACGCCTCAGTGAATTGGCCATTGGCGTACATCGCAAGGTGACGGTAGGAGACGACGTCGAGCTGCTCAAGTCAGAGCTGGCCAGCATGGCCGCCGACGCGGACCTGGTGATCGTCAATGGCGGACTGGGGCCCACCGTCGATGACCTGACTGCAGAAATACTGGCGGCGGTGGCAGGTGTCCCCCTTGCAGAGCACCCCACCGCAGTGGCACATCTGCAACAATGGTGCGGTAAGCGTAACCTGATGCTGAACGCCGCCAACCTGAAACAGGCCATGTTGCCCGCCGGGGCAAGCATCGTGGACAACCCCATTGGCAGCGCCGTCGGTTTCGAGCTGGCACTGGGAGCATGCCGTGTGATCTGCACCCCGGGAGTCCCCGGGGAACTGGCTGCCATGCTGGACGGTATCGTCGCCGACCTGGCGAGTAAGCTACAGCATCCGGTGGAACGCAGTATCCTGCGCCTGCAAACCTTCGGCCTGGGGGAATCCACCGCACAGCAAATTATCAGCGACCATGCCAGCGACTGGCCGGCCGAGGTGGAACTGGGCTTCCGCGCCGGCGCACCGCAGATGGAAATCAAACTCAGCATCGATAAAAGTTCAGCGCTGCAAGCGCGCGAGCACTGCCAGCAGCAACTACAGCAGTTGTTCGGCGACCATATTATCGGCGAAGGCGACACGCTATTGGCGGAACGGGTATTACAGTTGCTGCGCGAGCGCGGGGCCACGCTGGCGACTGCGGAGTCCTGTACCGGCGGCCTGATTGCCTCCATGCTCACCCGTATCCCCGGTTCCTCGGACGGCTTCCACGCGGGCTTCGTTACCTACGCCGACGCCATCAAACATACGGTCCTTGGAGTTAGCGAGGAAACCCTGGCCGAACACGGCGCAGTCAGCGAAGAGGTGGTGGTGCAGATGGCCGAGGGCGCCATGGAACGGGCTGGCGCAGACTATGCGATTGCCGTATCGGGCATTGCTGGCCCGGACGGGGGTACTGAGGAAAAACCGGTCGGCACAGTGTGGCTGGCCTGGGGCGAGCGCAATAACATTCGCACACGCTGTCTGTGCTGGCCAGTGGAGCGCGGCCTGTTCCAGACCATGATCGCGGCCGCCGGCCTGGACATGATACGCCGCATCCTGCTGGGGATAGAGGAGGAGCCGCGCTATTTCACCCAGCGTCGGGCGGGTCAGTAAGACCAGGGCTTCTGCAGCGAGCCGCACAACGCCTGCGCCGCCAACAGCTGCGCCAGGCTACTCGCTGTCGATCAGCTCGTGCTCCTGGGTGGCCTCCAGCCTGTGCCACACCAGCGAGTGGAAACGGGTGATTTCTCCCACCTGGTCCTTACCGCTCAGCACCAGTGTCTGGCCGTCCAGTTCCGCATGGCGCAGTTGCTCGGTGCCGGGGAAATTGGGGTTCAGGCTCTGGGTGACATAATGTATGACGTCACCCTCCACCACGCGATAACGTCCCGCATAGTGGAAATAGGAGGTAAACGCCGCAGCACGCACACTCTCCTCAAGCTTGCGAAAGCTGACATCCGGGGGCAACAACGCCCTGTCGCTGCGACTGATGGAAGCGCTCATCCATCCATCGGCGGTGTATAGCAATAAGCCCTGGGGGTCCTCTCCATAGGGGTAGGTGAAATTATCCCGGTCGGAATAGCCAACTGCCCAGGACTCCAGCTGCCAGGTTCCCTCTAATTGTGCCTTGCTGATCATAGTTCAATACCACTCGTTGCTGTAATTCTCGTTGCTGCAATTAAGGCTGTAACTGTTCTATTCCCCACTCGTCGCGCTCATCCCGACTATACAGGAAGCGGTCGTGCAGGCGGTTCTCACCGCCCTGCCAGAACTCGATGCGCCGGGGTACCACCCGGTAGCCCCCCCAGAAGTCCGGCATGGGAATCTCCCCCTTACCAAACTTTTCCCGGATAATATGCGCCTGTTTTTCCAGCAGGGCGCGGGCGCCAATGGGCCGGCTCTGGCGGGAGGCCCAGGCTGCGATCTGGCTCTCGCGCGGGCGAGTGATAAAATAACTGGCGGATTCCAGGTGGCCCATTTTCTCGGCCACGCCAGCAATAATCACCTGTCGATCGAGTTCGTTCCAGGGAAAATGCAGGGATACCCGCGGCTCCCGGGCAATCGCCACGGCCTTGTCACTGCCGTGATTAGTATAAAACACGAAGCCCCCGTCAGACATTCCCTTGAGCAACACGATGCGCTGCCAGGGCAGGCCCAGCTCATCGACGGTAGCCAACACCATGGCGGTGGGGTCTTCCAGACCCGCACGCACGGCCTGCTCCAGCCAGCTTTCAAACTGGGCCAACGGGCTGTCGTCGAGCATCTCCCGGGTGAGCCCGCCAGCCGTGTATTCGCGTCGGAAATCCTCGTATCGCACCGTCAAACCCTGCTACGCTATGGAGCATCTATAGTAGCGGTCCGACCATGTAGAGGCAAAGTCGCAGCAGATGAATACCTTACCGACCATTCGCGATGCCGAATCGGGCGACCT
>RCNC010002998.1_pt1 | contig 11111 bp, 6 predicted proteins | sample 2041301 | NCBI WGS metagenome assembly RCNC01 (sample SAMN09708231, study PRJNA481090) | Marine sediment metagenome, whole genome shotgun sequencing project. | biome: marine sediment; feature: ocean; material: sediment; isolation source: Sewage treatment plant 13A marine sediment (STP13A) ... | reverse complement strand
TGGAGCTGGAGTTCTTCGTGTCGGAGTACAGTCGCAGCGGTTTTACCGGCGGCCTGAACTGGTACCGTTCATTCGACCTGAAGTGGGCCCAGCGTAAACCTTTTGAGGGCGTGCAAAGCGCGGTTCCAGCGTATTTCCTGGGCAGTGAGCATGATGTGGACCTGGAAGGATTTCACGGCGATGACCCGATTGGCCTGATGCGCGCCATTTTCCCGGATCTTCGTGCAGTGCGCATGATCCCCGGTGCGGGGCACATGGTGCAGCTGGAGGCGTCCGCTGAGGTCAACGCGATACTGCTGGACTACCTGGGGGATATCCAGCAAAGGCTTCAGGCTTAGCGGAATAGCCAGGCTACATCAGCTGATTGTCAGCTCCAGTCCAAATTTTCCCAGCACGACCTGTTCGTGGGTAAGTTCCGCGGAGGTCAGCGGATGTTCCTGCAGCCAGCCCTCGGGGAAATCGAGGGTCAGGCTGCGTTCGCTGGCCAATATCGAAAAGTCCGGTAATTGCTCCAGTTGTTCCACGTATTTGAAGCAGGTAGCCAGGCGCATGATGGCCAGCAGATATAACATCCTCTGCTCATCGGGGTCGGTCACCTGCGCCAGGGTATCCGCGCTGATCTTGCCTCTATGGGCCAGAGACAGCAGCGCCATCTGCTCCTGCTCTTCCTGGGAAAAGCCTGGCAAATCCGCGTTGCGCAACAGGTAGGCGGTGTGGCGATGGAAGTTTTTGTGTGAAATCGCCATACCGATTTCGTGGGTGCGGGCCAGCCAGTGCAGCAGCTCCCAGTCGTCGGTGGTCAATTGCCAGCTCATGCGGGTGGCAGTGAAGAAGGTGCGAGCCCGACGTTCCACAATGTCCGCTGTATTGCTGTCTACAGAATAGCGTTGCATCAGGGCGTTGACCGTGCGTTCGCGCACATCCTCGTGACTGAGGCGCCCCATGAGATCGTAGATTACGCCTTCGCGCAGGGCGCCCTTGGAGGTGCGCATATGTTCTATGGCCAGTACATCGAACAGGGCGCTGGTAATGGCTACGCCGGGCAGGATTACGCCGCGGCGCTGTGCAGTAAGACCCTCCAGTTTCAGGTCGTTCATGTACTCGAACTTTAGCAGGGCCTTTTCCAGTTGGGCCAGGCCCTGGCGCTGGATGCCGCCGTCACTCCAGCCGTTTTGCGTCAGGATGGTCTCGATCGCCTGCAGGGTTCCAGAAGAACCGACACATTCTTCCCAGTGCCTGGCATGGTACTTGTGGCGAATACGAAAGGCCTGTATACGCGCCTGGTTGTAGGCGTCGAGGTAGTTGTCGCGGTTGATAACACCCTCGGGAAAACAGGTTTTGCCGAAGGAGACGCAACCCATTTGCAGGCTTTCCAGGGACTGCGGTTCAAAGCGTTCCCCAATGATGAATTCAGTGCTGCCGCCGCCGATATCAATGACCAGGCGCGACTGCGCATCGTCGGCCAGGGAGTGGGCTACACCCAGGTATACCAGGCGCGCCTCTTCGCGGCCGTAGACCACGTCAACCCGGGTGCCGAGTATGCGTCTGGCGGGACGGGTAAAGGCACTACGATTCTTGGCAACACGCAGGGCGTTGGTACCTACCACGCGTACCCGCTCAGGATCGACACTCTCCAGCAACTGGGCGAAACGGGACAGGCAATCCAGCCCGCGCTCTATGGCTTCGTCGGACAGGTGGCCATTTTCCAGCCCGGCTCCCAGCTGCACTTTTTCTGCCAGGGCTTCCACCGGGCGTATTTCGCCGTGCTCGATTTTCGCGATAAGAAGGTGAAAGGAATTACTGCCAAGGTCGATGGCGGCCAGTTGACTGCCGTCGGGTAGAGCGTCCTGCGTGTCTGAATCCAAGTTTTGATGGTTCCCTGTGGCACGTGTCGAATGACTTATATTAAAGGATTACGGCGCACAGCGCACTCAGCTGCCGCAGCGTTTTTCGGCAACGGAGCAGAGTGTGTTCAATTCTGTTGTGGCCGGTACCAGATGGGGGAGGTCCAGGCCCGTTCCTGTATCTGCCAGGGTAGTTCCGGGTCACTGCAGCTGGGCGGGCGCAGATCCTCGGGGAGGGAGAGACAGTCGTAGTGGCTCCAGCGGCAGCTGGGGTTTTCCAGTATCCGGGTGTAATAGACCGCCGCCACCGACGGGTTGAAATCCGGGTCTTGCCAGCTGCCACACAGTTGCGTAAATCCGCTGCCGGATACGGCGCAGGTAGCGGGATCGACACTGGCTTCGCCTTGCACGTTGCCGGCCAGGTCGTAGACAGCCTGATGGGTGCGTCCCTCGTGGTCGATCCAGCCTTTAATGATCTGTATGCGCTGTAACAGGTTGCTCCCGTCGCGCGGATCGCGGGTAGCGCTGGCGACGAAAACAGGACTCTGTGCAGAGCCGGGCGGAGGCGGGGAGATGTCGCCACCCATGGGAACGCCATCGCGATAGGCATCTTCGAGATAGTTCGCTTGCTGGCAGAGGTTCTCATCCATGTCCCAGCCGGCGAAGAAACGGGGGCTGATGCGCGGGCCGCTGGTGCCAAAAGTCTCGCGTCGCTGCATCGATTCAAACAGTGCCTGGCGGCTGTTTTCCCTGGCGTAGACACCGGCTATGCCACCCGGGTTGTAGCGTACGGGGGAGCCGGTGGCGATATCCCCGGGTACCTCTACCTCGCTGATAAGGCGACTGTGCACATCGCGATCATTGCCGTGTGACCCCTGGTGGCCCCGTTCCCCGACTGCGGGAGCACCGATGTGAGTGTCGGAGGCAGCGACAATGCCCAGTTTGAAGGGGTTGACGCCCAGCTTGCCCTGTTCGGACAAGCCAGCTGTCAGGGCATAGCGCAGGTAACTGTAGCGGGAAGTGCAACCCTTGAGCATCATCCCGCCGCTGCCGATTTCCTCTCCGCAGTCCGGGATGATTTCCCTGGCCGGTCGCAGTTTTTCGAAATTACAGAATTCATCTGCCGCGCCTATGACACTGGCGATACCGTTGCGGCACTCGGATTCGCCCTTGACCTGCATGATCTCCGCCAGGGGTTCCACCTTCGCGCGCAGCGCCGCCAGTTCGCGCTGCTGCGCCTCGGGTATATCCCGGTTGGTATAGGGAAACCACATGCGACCGCTACTCCAGTTGCTGTTGTGGGGAATAGCCAGCACATCGCATTCCTCATTGCCTGTGATACAAGCCTGGTCCAGCCACTGCCACAGTTCCTCGGGCGTCCGGGCATCCTTGGCGCTCAGGGCCGCCTGGGGAACGGTGCTGGATTTGAAAATGACATTGCGGTGCAGGTTGGAAGCCTGCTCCGCCAGGGTGTATTCGTAGGCGTGGAAGGTAGTGAACTCACAATTGGCACTGTTATCGTGCCATATCTCAGTGCTGCGCTGGTTTTCCCGCCAGGCGGTTTCGGCAGCGGCCTTGCACAGGGAGCCGTCGGCACCACAGACGCGAGTGGAGCGATCCTGTCCGAAGATGGCAAAACTCACCAGCCGCACCAGCGATTGCAAATGGTCTTCTACGGGCAGGCGCAAGTCGCCGCGATAAAGCCGGCAGGGCATGCTGTTATAGCCACTGGCGTCCTCGATGTAGCAAAGACGTCGCTCGCCCAGTGCCTCGGCGTGATCAGTGACCGCCATAAAATCCAGTGGTGAACTTATTTGCAGCACGGGTGGTTCGTAGTCCGGTGGATCTTCGCGCAGGCGCAAGGGTAGGGGAGTGCCCCTGGCGAAACTATAGGCCTGGTCGACTGTGGTGGTGGCGCCCATGGCGGTGGCGTCGTAGGAGGCCTCGGTGTGCACATGCAGGGCGCCGAACCAGGCTTTGTTCAAGGGATATTGAGTCTCGCACTCGGCCTGTGCGGTGGCAGCCCCCGACAGTGTTGTTACTGGCACATCACGCCAGCTGTCCAGCGTTGATGCGTCGTGTTCCACCCGGCTGAATTCAAAGCGCAGCCACAGCATTGAGGCCACCGCCAGCAGCGCCAGGGCCAGCAGTGTGAACAGGACATACTTTAGCAGGGTTCTGGCGCGGCTCATGGCGATTACGGGCTGTTGACTGTTCAGGTAATCCTACCCCAGCCCGTGTCCCCGCGACAGTGCGGGGCTATTTGGTGTTAAGCCTCACACGGCCCCAGGGGGTGCCGTAATGAATGCGCCCGTCCATGTCGATCAGGGTGCCGGCAAACAGCACGTTATAGCGCTGCCCGCCGATGACGTAGTGGAAGCGGCTGTCGCCGGTGTCCCAATCCAGGGCTTCCAGGGTCCATTGATTGTCCCGTGCACCGATCAGGTAGGCCGTGTTGGAGCCGACACCGACGATGGGTACCGTGCTGGGTGAGCTGATCGAGGTGTTGACCCAGGCCTCGCCGAAACTTTGGCTCTGTGGGTTCCAGGCGAACTTTTGCACGCCGTAGGGCTGGTACTCGGGGTTACTGCCCAGGTAGCTGATCAACAGGCTGCTGGCCTGCTTTGGCAGGTACCAGGGAATGTTGCGGGGGTGGTTGTTGACCACCATGGCGCCGTAGCCCGCCACCACCACCGACTGCTCTGACTGGATCTGCGTCAGGGACGGATCATCCATGGTGACCGGCGCCTGTCCCGCAATGCGGCGGTTTGGTGCGCCTGCCAGTTGCTGCCACTCCCGCGGGATGTCATCGCGCCAGAACAGCACCACGTTCATCTGGGGCTGGCCATCGGTGATGACGACGAACTGGTCTTCTTCGCCAAAGCCCATCAGCGATGGCGTGGCACCTGTACCGTGGCCCCATGCGTTGAGGTACTCGGCGGTCCAGGCACCGTCGGCCTCATCTGTGCTGAGCCCGGAGCCTGTCCAGATAACTTTGTGCATGTGTTGTTGGGAGGCGATGTAGATGCCGCCTTGCGTATCAATGGCGTAAGCGTTGCGAATCCAGCCGTAACCGGTGGGGCCGGTGGCTTTGTCTTCAGCACCCTCGCTGTGCTTTATGCGAATCAGGTGGTGCTGTTTGAAATCACGGCTGATCGCGGCCATGTAGCCATGCTCTGTGGCGGCGATCAACCAGCCGTCGTAGGTCATCGACAGGCCCATGATGGGGCCGGTGGCTTCAGGCGGTAACTGGAACTCGCGCAGTTTGACGATGGGCGAGCGGGAGTCTTGCGGGTCCTCGTCACCGTAGGCGGTGATCAAGCCCGACTTGCTGCCCACATAGTAGACATGGTCCTTGTCCAGCACTGTGTAGAGGTTGGACAGGTTGCGCAGTTTCTGCGCCTCCTGGAAAGCCCGGTAGATAGCGAACAGTCCGTTATTGCTGTCGTCAAACTTGGCAATGGAGGCATCGGCCTGTTCGGCACTGTAGTGCTCCACGCCGGGAAAATAGAGTTCCGATACGATTTCGTGAGTGTCGTAATCCAGCTTGACGATGCGGTCCAGGCCATTGCCCCAGAAGACCCGCTTGCCATCGGCGTACGCGCCTGAAGTGGCGATACCAAAGAAACCGGGGCCGGTATGTACGTATTGGATGTCATCTTCGGATAAGGTTCTGTCGGGGCCACCGGGGCCCGACTGTGGCAGTGCATCCTGCTGCGCGGCATCGGCGTGGGCCATGGCGTAGTTCGAATCCGCCAGGAAGGGATTCGTCGGCGGCATGTTGAACGCCAGCGGGGATTGGCTGGCAAGCAGCGCGGTGGCTGCCAGCAGGCCAGTCACTTTGGCACGGATTGACACATTCATAACCGGAACTCCCAGAGTTGTTATTCAGGCCTGTATGGTAATCCCCGATTCAGGCTTGGCCTATGACCTCGGAGGTCAGTTTTTACTCGCATAGTTGTGCGGCAAAGTGATGGTTGCTGTGTCGTCAGGCTGGGCAGCTGTTCTATCGGGCTTGCGCTTCAGGCCCCGTTGGAAAAGAACCCCAGCAAGGCCGCTATGCGGCGCTGCATGGAAGCTTCAACCACCGGGCTCTCGGGCGCGGCTGGCTCATAACCGTGTACCGTGCCCTGCGTAGTGTTCAGGTCTACGGCAACGCCGGCGTCGCCCAGCCGTTGGGCATACTCTATTCCCTCGTCCCGCAGTGGGTCGAACTCAGCGGTTTCTACATAGGCGGGAGCCAGGGCCGAGAGATCCTGTCGATGGCTTGGCGAGGCGTAGGCCGGTCGCTCGCCCGCGGGCACATTCCTGAGGTACATGCGCCACATACGTCGGTTTGATTCGGCGTTAAAGATCGGCGTTTTCTCAAATTCGGTAGCCGAGGTGGTTTTGCAATCGCTATCCAGCACCGGGTATACCAGTGCCTGCCCATTAAGTGGCCTGCCCTCATCCACGGCCCGCTGGGCAACCCCGGCAGCGAAGGCGCCGCCGGCACTATCACCCATGACCGCCACCCGTGTGGCATCCGCATTCAAGGAGGCGGCGTTTTGCAGTGCCCATTCATAGGCTGTGTAACAGTCTTCAAAACCGTCCGGGAAGGGCTGCTTCGGCCCCAGTCGGTAATCCACCAACAGCGTGACGCAGTTCGCCTCCAGGGTATAGCGCTGGCACTGCCGGTGGTGCATGGATACCCAGCTGAAGACAAAACCACCGCCGTGGTAGTAGAGCAATATTGGCAGCGTTTCAGAACTGTCCCTGGGACGCATTACGATGGCTTGCAGATCGCTGCTATCCGCTCGTGGAATGAGCTGCGTACTCACTGCAAGTGCCGGGTTGGGGCGGCGGCACGCAAAGAATCTTTGCACGGCGAAGAGTAGATTGACCAGCCAGGACATCACGCGACTGAAGCTGAAGGTGAAGGAGGGTATCTTTCGGTAGGCCTCATGCATGTTGCTGAAATCAGTCACGGTGCTGCGCTTCCATTGGGCAAGGAGCGGGGAGGTTAGCATTGACTGAAGGTCGGCGCCACGCAGCCACCTTACCCAGCCTGTAGCCCCAAAAGCGCCATGAAAGCGCTTCCCCGGCATCCCAATTTATCAAAAGCGGTCAAACGACAGCAATAACGAGTGAGCTCAGCTACTCTCTGCCTATAGTTCGGTAAATCTATTGCCCCGCTGGGTATTCCATCCCTGGCGGGGCAATTCACCGTCAGCAGTCAAAGAGTAGCAGCACATGGATAGTGGGCTTCTTTCGCTGGCAATGATCGCGCAGCTGCATCAGCTTGCGGTTGATCCTGGCCAGCTACAGCATCAATTTGGTCATGAAGGCGAAGCCTGCTCGATTGATGAGCTGCTTCGCGCCGCACGACGACTTGGCTTCAAGGCGAAGTCAGTCGCGCTTGTTGAGGGTGACATTGAATCAAAAATCCTCCCGCTACTGGCCAGCTCGAAGGAGGGGGAATATTTCATCCTGGCGCGCAGTGCTACGGACGATGCTGGCAATCGCACATACCTGGTGCAGCATCCCAGCCATAAGCCGCCCGAGACACTGACAGCACAGCAGCTCACAGGCATGTGGAGCGGTGACGGCATACTGTTGATACCCAAGGGGGATTCTCCTGTTGCGCAGAAATCAGCCTTCAATTTGCGCTGGTTTATTCCCTCATTACGCAAGTATCGCAAGCTGTTTCTGGAAGTTCTGGTTGCCTCGTTTTTTCTACAGCTGTTCGCGCTGGTCACCCCATTGTTCTTCCAGGTGGTGATGGACAAAGTCCTTGTTCATAAAGGCTTCACTACGCTGGATGTTCTCGCCTTCGGTTTTGTGGTGGTAGTCGCCTTTGACGCGGTGATTGGTGGTTTGCGCAACTACTTGTTCAGTCACACCACCACCCGTGTCGATGTGGAGCTGGGCGCGCGTTTGTTTCATCACCTGGCCAGACTTCCCCTGGCCTATTTCGAAACACGGCAGGTGGGGCAGACCGTGGCCCGCGTGCGAGAGCTCGATACCATCCGCAATTTTATCACCGGCACCGCTTTGACCCTGCTGATCGATTTGTCGTTTACCTTCGTTTTCATCGCCGTACTCTGGTATTACAGCCCGACCTTAACCTGGATCGTACTGGGTGCGCTGCCGTTCTATATTTTTCTGTCGGTTCTCATTACGCCTGTTTTGCGGCATCGCCTGGATGAAAAATTTCGTTATGGTGCGGCAAATCAGGCTTTTCTTACTGAGGCGGTGACCGGAATGCAGACGGTAAAGGCACAGGCCGTGGAACCTCAAATGCAGCGTCGCTGGGAAGATCAGCTGGCAAGTTATGTGACTTCCTCCTTCCGCGCGCAGAATTTGAACAATATCGCCAACCAGATAGCGGGCTTTATCAGCAAAATGACCACCTTACTCATCATCTGGTTCGGTGCGCATCTTGTTATTGCCGGCGCGCTGACGGTGGGCCAGCTGGTCGCTTTCAATATGATTGCCGGGCGCGTTACTGCGCCGATTCTCAAGCTGGTACAGCTGTGGCAGGACTTTCAACAGGCGGGCATCTCCTTGCAGCGTTTAGGAGATATTCTCAATACACCGGCTGAGCAGGGCTTTAACCCAAACCGCAGTACGCCTGCTGCCCTGCTGGGGGCGGTAACCTTCGAACGTGTCAGGTTTCGCTACCGCCCGGATGGGCCACTGGTTCTGGATCAACTGTCCCTGGACGTTCGGCCCGGTGAAATCGTCGGGCTGGTGGGCAGATCGGGATCAGGAAAAAGTACCTTGGCTAAACTGGTACAGCGTTTGTACGTGCCTGAAAGTGGCAGGCTACTGGTTGATGGGACTGACGTGGTAATGGTGGACAGCGCCTGGCTGCGGTGCAACATCGGCGTGGTGCAGCAGGAGAGCTTCCTCTTCAATCGCACTGTGCGAGACAACATTGCATTGGCTAACCCCGGGATTCCTTTTGAGCGTGTGATTCAGTGCGCGCAGGTGGCCGGTGCGCATGAGTTCATCCTCGATCTGCCGCAGGCGTACGACACTGTTATTGGTGAGCAGGGCAGTAATCTGTCAGGTGGCCAGCGCCAGCGTATCGCGATTGCCCGGGCCTTGCTTACCAAACCACGTATTTTGATCATGGATGAAGCGACCAGTGCACTGGATTACGAATCTGAGCGGATTGTGCAGGAGAACATGGGGGCTATCTCCAAAGGTCGCACCGTGTTCATCATCGCGCATCGCCTAAGTACTGTGCGCCATTGCGATCAGATAGTAGTGCTCGATCAGGGGCAAATTATTGAGGCGGGCACGCACGAGGAGTTGCTGCAGAGCAATGGCTACTATACGAAGTTATATGGCTACCAGAACCACAGTCCCCAGATTCGTGCCCTGGGTTCGCCACTGGAAGATGGCCTAGGCAATGTGCAGGCACCGGACCAACAGGAGAGGTGACGACAAAATGACACGGTCTGGTAGCAACACGAAGGCACGGTCTGCCATTAAAGCGGCCTGGAACAACCGCGCCACGGCCGGTGACAGTCAATTGGACGTTGTCCAGCGGCAGTTTCTCCCGGCAGCGCTCGAGGTGCAGGAGCAGCCACCATCGCCAACGGGTCGAAGCTTGATGTGGCTTCTCCTGGCGCTCTTTACCATCGGTGTAATCTGGGCGGCCTTTGGGCAAGTCGATATTGTGGTCACGGCGCCGGGACGTGTTATTCCCAGTGGCCAGGTAAAAGTAGTACAGGCACTCGATTCCGGAACGGTGCTGCATATCCACGTTAAAGAGGGAGAGTTGGTACAGGTAGGCCAGACGCTAATTAGTTTGGACCCCATCTATGCGAATGCGGATGATGCGCGCATCACCGAGCAAATTGCAGCTATCGCTGTACAAGCACAGTGGCGGCAGGCCCTGGAACGTTGGCTGGCACAAGGTGGTGGTCATGCCGCACCCATTCTATTTGGGCCCGAGGTACCCCTGGCTGAGCAATCCATGGCCAGGGCGGTGTACGAGCAGTACCGCGAAGAAATTTCTGCCCGCTTGTCGGGTTTTGACAAAGACCTGAGTGCCAATCGCGCAGAGCAAAACACGGCCGCTGCAGAGCACGGCCGAGCCAAGGCGACGCTGGCAGTATTGGTACAGAGAGTGTCCGCCTACGAGGTGCTATTGGAGCGACAGTACGGAGCAAAAGTGCAGTACCTGGAGATGTTGCAACAGCAAACCGAGCTGGAACGCACCCTGCCCGTGTTGCAATCAAAAGGGGAGCAACTGCTTGCAGCCGCCGCAGCGATCACCGCTCGGCGGCAGGCTACCACGGGAGAACTGCGCAAAAAAAACCTCATGGAACTGGCGCGACTAGCAAGCGAACGCGCGACTCTGGAGCAGGAATCCCGTAAAGCAAGGCAGCGACAGCAGCAACTCACGCTGGTTGCTCCTGTCACCGGGACGATACAGGAGCTTGCCCTTCATACTATCGGCGGTGTGGTAAGCCCGGCGCAAACGCTGATGAAAGTAGTGCCGGAAGAGGTGACAATTGAAGTGGAGGCGCTTCTCGCCAACAAGGACATTGGTTTCGTTACTGAAGGGCAGTTGGCTGAAGTAAAAATCGATACCTTCAATTTCACCAAATACGGCCTTATTGATGCCAGGATTGTCGATATCAGTAATGATGTAATAGAAGATCAACAGCTGGGCTGGGTATTCAAAATGCGTTTAAGCCTCGAGCAAGATAGTATCGTAGTGGCGGGCAAAGAAGTGCGCTTAAGCCCGGGTATGACGGCCACCGCCGAAATCAAAACGGGAAAGCGTCGATTGATGGAGTTTTTCTTATCGCCGCTGTTGCGCTATAAGCAGGAGAGTGTGAGGGAGAGGTGAATGTTGTCAGGATCTGTAAGTGAACAGCATAGGCCGCGCCCGATTACTCATAAGACTACAAGAGACGAAGTTATGCAAAAAATAATGATCATAATCGCCGTTTTCATTCTCTCCGGCTGTGCAAGGGACAGCAAGATAGGGGAGGAACACAAGCGCCTTTGTGCATTGGATGCTGGCGTGACAATTAACAAGACAGTCAGCGCTGAGGGCTTTTACCAAGAGGGTGCGTCCGGTGTAGCGCCTTGGCAGACCATCATGTTTACACGGTATGACTTTATCGAAGTGTGTGATGACGATCCAAGTCCGTATATCCCTCTGGGTGAGCCTGGATGTTGGCGCGTTAGTCGGGTTGAACGTAGCAGCGGGCGCTGTAATGCAGCCATTGACTCGAAATTGCGCAAGAAAAAGGCACCCCG
>RCNC010004500.1_pt1 | contig 11113 bp, 9 predicted proteins | sample 2041301 | NCBI WGS metagenome assembly RCNC01 (sample SAMN09708231, study PRJNA481090) | Marine sediment metagenome, whole genome shotgun sequencing project. | biome: marine sediment; feature: ocean; material: sediment; isolation source: Sewage treatment plant 13A marine sediment (STP13A) ... | reverse complement strand
TTGCTACGGCCCCGTAGATCGAGTCGGAATAGGCTTCATTAGGAACGAAACTCACTTCTGTCGCCTCGAATACATTCGATTCAGTCGGGTCTTTCATGGATCATTCCCCATCAATGAGTTAGAAAACTTAGGCCAACCTTGATTAACCCCTCGGCCAGACTTACGTTTTAGGCCTGTTTTCTAACCTAGACAAACGATGATTTCTCGCGCAGACTTAGAAAAACTTAGGCAACCCAATGTCCCGACGAATTTATCCACTCAATGCGCTGCGTGCATTCGAGGCTTCGGCACGTCACCTGAGCTTTGTGAAAGCTGCCGACGAGTTGTCCGTAACGCCGGCTGCCGTGAGCCATCAAGTGAAGAAGCTGGAGGAGTTCCTGGGCTTTCCACTTTTTCGGCGCAGAACGCGCGGGTTAGTGCTGGTGGAATCCGGGCAGTCGCTCTTGTCTGAACTCAGTGACGTTTTCCTTCAACTCGACAAAGCGATGGAGCGTGTCATCGACCATGACTCGCGCGGAACACTCACTTTGAGCGTCGCGCCTACCTTTGCAGTTATGTGGTTAATCCCTCGATTACAGAAATTTTATGCGCTACATCCGAAAATCGATGTGCGAATTGCAACTGGGCTGGGGCTGATTGACTTTCAACGTGATGACTATGACGCAGTCATTAGATTGGGTAACGGAAACTGGCCTGGTTTGAAGGTGATTAAGCTTTTTGATGAGTCGGTAACGCCCATGTGCAGTCCGCGGTTACTCGAAGGGTCCAGCGCGCTCGATACTCCAGATGATCTCCGCAACTATGTGCTCCTGCATAACCATTCGATGGACTATGACCCTGAGGCGCCAACCTGGGAGACGTGGTTGAAAGCGGCAGGCGCCCGTGGCGTAGATGCATCGCGCGGCACTCATTTCAGCTTGCCAGACCACGGATTACAGGCGGCTATTGATGGTGCGGGCGTAGTGTTGGGGTGGCGGACTCTCTCGGCACCAGATATTGCCGCAGGGCGGGTTGTGGCCCCATTTGATATCAGCCTGTCGCTGGGCAACAGTTTCTATTTGTGTTATCCGGAAGCGCAAGGGCAGCGAAAAGACATCGTTATCCTTCGTGATTGGTTAGAACAAGAGATTTTCGAGCATGAGAATCGCGGCTCAGACGATCAATGACCTTGATTGTATAATGCGTCGTCGGTTCTGAGAACGCCGCTTCAGGCACTCCCCAACCGGTAATCGCGGAGTCGCGGAGCCGTGACCTACAGCAGGATTACCCACCAGAATCAGGATGAGGCCAGGAGTGATTCCGAATGGTTTCGCCATGAGAATTCATTGCGGAAAGGATATGCCGCCTTAGCTCTGCGAGAGCACTTGTCAGCTATCTCGCGAAGTGATCTCAATCAGGTGGTAACCAAATTGGGTTTTTACCGGGCCGTGAACTTCACCAAGAACTCCGTTAAATACCACCGTATCGAATTCAGGCACCATCTGTCCCGGTGAGAATGAGCCCAGATCACCGCCTTTTTGACCGGAGGGACATTGGGAATGTGCTGAAGCCAAATCAGCAAAATCAGCGCCGCCGATTATTTGCTGTTTCAGATTATTGCATTCGTCTTCGGAGCTTACCAGAATATGGCGTGCGCTAGCTTGGCCCATGTTGTTCTTCCTCTTGTGGGGATAAGCACGAAAGCCAGGCTCGCGTGCAAGGTGATGTTCTAAGGAGCCTCTGATTAAATCTGGACGAAACAGGTTGCGATTCAAAACAATCAAGATCAAGGCGTGGAACGCAGCCCTTAGCACCGCTAAGGGCAAGTTTCACAACGCAGAGATGGATTGTTTTGGGCGCAAACTGTTCGTTCATGACTTGATCAGAGGTTCCCTAATTGCCTAACTCATGCCGGGCTTCCAAATCCCGACTGCCGCTGCCTGTGGCGGCGCGTGCATTTTCTGAGCGACGTCCTCTACGACATGACGGGTAAAAGCAAACAGTTGCTCAAGAATTTCCTCTTTTTGCGTTGCCGGCATGTCCTGTTCTCCGAGCAGGCATCCAGCCACTGCACACATATACTGCGAGGCCACTCCTGGGTCGCGCGCATTCTCATCATGTTGAATTAAAAACTCATGCATCTGGCTGATGAGTTGTGTCGAAAGTTTGAGCTGGCTCATTGTAAGGTTCTTGTAAGGTTCCGGAGTCGATTTCAGCGGAGAATTGTACACGAAACCTGAATTATTCACCGAGAAGTGATTAAACCCGAGATCGATCTGGCCCTACGCCGTCGTTCTTCTTGCTCGCCTGGTTGTCCTTTAGTCAACAAAATGCCCACATCACGAAATCAGAAAGCACAGTACTTATTGCATGTGGCAAATCGGTGGTCAATATCTTGGTTACTGTCTCTGAAATTGCCTGACTGGAAATGTCATGTTTACACTAGTGCAGTACTAACAGGGTTTTGCCAAACGAGCAGTTTCATGTCAATCTGCCAGCCAAAGTGAGAACACGATTTGCACTCCAGAATACCTGGTAAAAGTGACACGATGAATAATCCCAGCGATCCATTGCTGCAGCCCTTGCAGCTCAAGCACCTGACCTTGCGCAACCGTATCATGTCGACCAGCCATGCCTGCGGGTTGGAGGATCACGATGCGATGCCCGGTGACGCTTATCAGGCCTACCATGAAACCAAGGCGCAGGGCGGGCTGGCACTGACGATGTTCGGCGGTTCCGCCTTCGTTGCACCCGATTCGACCTGGGCCAGCGGTCAGATTGATATGTCCGGCGATCGTGTGGTGCCTTATCTGCAAGCTTTCTCAGAACGGATACACACGGCTGGTGCGGCCATCATGATGCAGATCACGCATCTCGGACGGCGAGCTGAAACTAATGCCAGGAACTGGTTACCCGCGCTCGGACCTTCTGCCGTGCGCGAAACCCTGCACCGCGCCTTCCCACGGGAAATGGATCGCCACGATATAGAGCGCGTGGTCAGGGCTTTCGGCGACGCCGCTTTGCGAGCACAGCAAGGCGGACTGGACGGTATCGAAACTATGGTTGGAGGCCACCTGATCGGCCAGTTCCTGTCACCAACAACCAACAAACGTACCGATGAGTTTGGCGGCTCGACCGAAAACCGTTGTCGCTTTGGTCTGATGGTGCAAGAAGAGATTCGCCGTCGCGTGGGTGACGATTTCATTGTCGGCATGCGCTTTCTGGTGGACGAGTCGGACCCAGCGGGCCTCAATTTCGAAGAGTGCGTGGAGATGGCGTGTATCTTCCAGGATTCGGGCATAATCGATTTTTTCAACGCCAACTACGGTCGAATCGACACCATGCACCACATGCTGACTGAGTGCATGCCGGGCATGGAATCACCGATTGCGCCGTGGCTGCAGGCAGCGGGTCGCTTTCGTGCCGCGGTAAGTCTGCCAGTATTTCACGCCGCACGCGTCACCGACCTGGCGACCGCGCGCTACGCGATCCGTGACGGCCTGCTCGACATGGTCGGGATGACGCGCGCGCACATTGCCGACCCGGACATTGTCGCCAAGCTCGAACGTGGCGAAGAAGAACGCATTCGCCCCTGTGTCGGAATGACCCACTGCATGGGCACTAACCGCCCGACCTGCGCGCACAATCCTGCCAGCGGACGCGAACTGGACTGGCCGCAACGCATTGAGGTCGGCACTAGCGCAGCACGACGGGTGATCGTCGTCGGTGCAGGCCCTGCCGGTCTCGAAGCGGCGCGTATTCTTGCCGAGCGTGGCCACAAGGTCAAAGTGTTCGAAGCTACCGATAAGCCCGGAGGGCAGATGCGCATGGCTGCCACTTCAAAATGGCGCCGAGACGTGATCGGTGTCGTCGACTGGCGTGTGTCCGAACTCGAACGACTCGGCGTCGCAGTGCAATACAATATGCTGGCCGAGGCCGACGAAGTGCTTGCTGAGAATCCCGATATCGTGATCGCCGCGACCGGCGGTCTGCCTGATCTAGACTGGTTGCCGGGCGGAGAGTTATGCACGCCGGTCTGGGAGATCCTGTCTGGCTCGGTTAAGCCTGCAGCGAGAGTCATCATTTACGATGGCAGTGGCCGCCATCCAGCGACGACCGCAACAGAGATTTGTCACGATGCGGGCAGCGAGGTGCAGCTCGTTACGCTCGATGAAATGGCGGTAGCCGAGCTTTCGTATGGAGAGCGTGTTACCTGGCGTCGCGAACTTGCACGCCGCGGCCTGGTACCGATGACCGAGTACGAGCTGATGGAATTGACCCGTGCGGTATCGGGAATCGATGCGCTGTTTCGCAACGAGCTGACCGGCGAAACCCGTACATTGAATGCCGACCAGATCGTCGTTGAGCGCGGCACCCTGCCATTCAGCGAAACGTTCGACAGTCTACGCGACGCGTCCAACAACCAGGGCATTACCGACGTCGACGCGCTGATTGCAGGCAAACCCCAGCCGGGTCATGAAAAGGGAAGTGGCTATTCGCTGTTTCGAATCGGCGACGCCGCATCGAGCCGCAACCTCGCCGCGGCCATGTACGACGCATTACGCCTATGCTCGGTAATTTGACCCAAAAATCAAGGGAGAGGAAAGACTAGCCAATATTATTTGCAGGCCTTTCGCGATAATTCAAAATCTACGGCATAACCTCGTCATTACTTGTCACCAGCCAGTCAACTTATCGCCACTAATAAGCAAACTGTCCCGGTAATACTCGAATGACTCACGAACCAACAATTCAAAATCAGGTCTGATCTGGTATATATTGTTTTCCCATGACTTTGCAGATCACACCCAAAAACTGGCCTCGTCGCGTTCTTTGCGGCCTCTCCCTGTGCGCAATCATTAGCGTATGCATCGGCTCTGTGATCGCCCCTGATGTATCCGCACTGAGTCATTCCGCGCCAGAGCCGGGATCCTTCGAAGCACCAATCGTTCAGGTTTACGCAGCACGGACCTGGGGGGGAAAAGGCAGGCTGGCAGTGCACACCTGGATAGTTACCAAAACTCGAAATGCAGATTTTTATCGACGCCACGAAATTGTCGGCTGGCAGATGCGCTGGTCAGAAAATGCATTGCGCTCAAGCCGCTGGTACGGTGGAAGCAGGCCGGCGTGGTATGGCAATGCTGCAACACTGCTGGTCGAGCATCGGGGGGAAGCTGTGGGCGAGATGATCGAACGCATAGAAACTGCGATCGATAACTATCCCTATAAAGGTGAATATCGACTCTGGCCCGGCCCTAACAGCAATACCTTTACTGCTTACCTGGGCAAGGCTGTACCCGAGTTAAATCTCGACCTTCCGTCAACTGCGATCGGCAAAGATTACCGTCCTTTGCATGGCATGTTTGGTCTTTCAGCAAGCGGCAGTGGTTTTCAAATTTCACTGTTGGGTTTGATCAGCCTGTCGCTTGGCATCGAGGAAGGGATTGAAGCAAACTTGTTGGGCCTAAGTTTTGAATGGGATATTTTTGACTGGGCCATCGAATTACCGGGTATCGGGCGGATTGGTTACCCGCAAACACCATGACCTGATTTAGAGCGAATTGGGTTGATACGAATTGAGGTAACAGTAACTGTAGTTCGTGTGATTTTCTGCCGCATCGAGTTTGTTTTTGCCGAATCTGGATAACAGCCATTCGTTGTGCAGCCAGTCTGGTTTTTGGGCTCGTCCGACTATGTCGCGAAAACTACTCCAGGCCCAATCCTGTGTTCTTTGCACCATGCCTGCTCTCACCGGGTTAAGCGCAATGTACCGTGTCAATTCCAGCAGGTAGCTTTCCTTCCGTTGCCAATAGAGATCAAGTCGAAGATAGCCACGCCAAAAATCAAAGGGGTCAGTGATCTGTCAAACCCCAAAATGCCCGAACCAGTGGATTATTCAAACTTCGTTTTAATGTGAACAATCCCAAATTATATGGCTCGAGAACAGGTTCAATATCGAGAATTCTTATCTGCTCAGCTAACGTGCTATTGTCGATAACGATTTCGGGAACGACGCCAATGCCGAACCCTAAACTGACCATACTCACAATGGCTTCATTACCGGCAACCTGCGCGTAAATTCTCGGGTTGACGCCGAGCGTCCGGAACCATTGATCTACTCGATTTCTCGCCAGACCTTTTTCAGCAAGAATCATCGGTATTTTTGACCACTGTTCGGGGTTATTGTCCTTGGGGATATCTATCTCAAACTGACTCTTTGGCGCGATAAACAACAGTGGAGACATAGCGATAGATTTAAAAACCACTCCTCTGGGACGGGATGGCGGTAAAGCGGCAATAGAGACCTCTTCATCGCCCGCAACAATTCGGCTTATCGAGTGTTCGGGATCACCGGTATGCAGCTTTATATCGATACCCGGATGACTTTGACGAAACCGGCTCAAGAGATCAAACAGAATGCTTTGGCTCGCTGTCACCGAACAATACAAACTAATCTCGCCTTGCAACCGATCGTCCGTCTTGCTCAAATCAAGACAAACCTGACGCCACTGGCGTGCCGCGCCCTTCGCATACTGTTGAAATATAAGGCCATTTGGCGTCAGACTGACCGAGCGGTTGTCGCGGTGAAATAGTTCAGCGCCGGTTTCCTGCTCCAATTGTCGAATGTTTCGAGACAAGGCTGAAATACTGATATTGCTAGCGATACTGGCCCGACCAAAATGCAGATGTTCGGCCAGTGTCAGAAATTGATGTAAAACACGAATATTCATTCGGGCATATTAACCCGTGTTGCAATAAACGGGATACGTTGTTTCAAATATTTCAATTTACGGAATAAACTACATGAGATACAGTCCACCACCTTGAACTCGGTTCTGTCGGGCTTCTCTTTAATTCACGTCACCACGGACGCTATCACCATGTCTAATAACTATTTCAATACCTTATCCCTACGCGAACAACTCGAACAACTCGGAAAATGTCGATTCATGCACCTCGATGAGTTTACCGATGGCACTTCGGCACTGAAGGGCAAGAAGATGGTCGTGATCGGCTGTGGGGCTCAAGGGTTGAACCAGGGGTTGAATTTACGTGATAGCGGTCTCGATGTTTCCTACACACTGCGCGCCGAAGCAATTGCCGAAAAACGACAATCCTGGAAAAACGCAACCGAGAATGGCTTCACCGTTGGAACTTATGAAGAATTGATCCCTGACGCCGATGTCGTACTCAACCTGACACCGGACAAGCAACACACCCCCGTGGTTAATGCGGTAATGCCTTTGATGAAAAAAGGTGCCTGCCTGTCTTATTCACATGGATTCAATATTGTCGAGGAAGGCATGCAAATTCGCGATGATTTGACTGTCATCATGGTGGCTCCCAAGTGCCCGGGTTCTGAAGTACGGGCAGAATATGTACGCGGATTCGGTGTTCCAACCCTTATCGCTGTGCATGAAAACAACGATCCAAATGGTGAAGGTCTGGCACTAGCCAAAGCCTATGCAGTGGGTACTGGCGGTCATAAAGCAGGTGTTCTCATGTCTTCCTTCATTGCCGAGGTCAAATCGGATCTGATGGGCGAGCAAACCATTCTTTGCGGTATGTTGCAGACAGGTTCCCTGCTGTGCTTTGACAAGATGATCGAAGAAGGCGTGGAGGCAGGCTATGCTTCAAAACTGATTCAATATGGGTGGGAAACCGTGACCGAGGCGCTTAAGTATGGCGGCGTTACCAACATGATGGATCGACTGTCTAATCCCGCCAAGATCAAAGCTTTCGATCTGGCTGAAGAAATGAAAGATATTATGCGCACGCTTTATCACAAGCATCAGGACGACATCATGACCGGAACATTTTCCGCAACAATGATGGCAGACTGGGCTAACGACGATAAGGAACTGCTCGGCTGGCGTGCAGATACTGCTGAAACGGCTTACGAAAAAACCCCTGCTGGTGACGTCGAAATTTCTGAACAGGAATATTTCGATAATGGCATATTGATGGTTGCGATGGTTAAAGCCGGTGTTGAACTGGCGTTCGAAACAATGACCTCTGCCGGCATTATTGCTGATTCTGCCTATTACGAATCTCTGCATGAAACGCCACTCATCGCAAACACGATTGCGCGTAAAAAATTATATGAAATGAATTCGACCATTTCAGATACCGCAGAATATGGATGTTATCTCTACAATCATGCCTGCGTACCTTTGCTTGGCGACTTCATGAAAAATATCAAGAGTGATGTTATCGGCGCGGGCTTGCAACTAGACGATAATGGTGTCGATAACGCGCGTTTAATCGAAGTCAATGAGTCGATTCGTAACCATCCGGTTGAGGCCATCGGTGCGACCTTGCGCGGTTACATGTCTGACATGAAAAAAATCGTTTAGTCGTAACAACTGAAACGGATAAAAAGGCTGGGAGGCAACCCGGCCTTTTTTATGTCCGTAGATTTGAGTACCTAAAAAATTCAACCATGCTGACCAATCCAATCGAACTGACCAATCTTACCGTCGAATTTGACCAGGGGTTTGTCTGCAACAACGTAAACTGGAAAATCGAGCCCGGTCAGCACTGGCTAGTCTGTGGAAACAATGGATCTGGAAAATCGGCACTAGCGGCAATTTTGAGCGGCAACGGCGCGATTTTGAGCGGTGAAACTTCAAATTTACCGGATCGGGTTGGTATTGTTTCCTTCGAAGCACAGGCTGAATTGATTGAAGCCGAGCGTCGCAAGGACGACGCCGATATTCTTGATGTTATTGCCGAAGGTACTCCCGTATCCGAAATAATCGACGAAGTTTCCTGCGATCAACCCCTGGCCAATCGGCTCAGCAAATTATTTGGTATCACTCATTTAACGGATCGTGCCTTCAGAAAGCTCTCTACCGGTGAGTCAAGAAAGGTCATGTTGATTCGAGCACTTACAAGCAACCCGGAATTGCTGATTCTGGATGAGCCCTTTGAGGGTCTCGATGTTAATAGTCTGGCCGCTTTACAAGAACACTTGATCGAAATCGCTACAGAGATCCCAGTCATTCTGGTATTAAACCGAATCGATCAGTGTCCTCAATTCATTTCTCACGTCGCCTATATGGAAAAAGGCGAGCTCGCTTACCAGGTGTCACGCGATGATTCCGCAGCCTACGATCAGCTAATGCAATTATTGCACTTAAAGCAGGATGATTTAAGCGTACCGCCCGCCGACCCACAATCCTCTTTACCCGAACTCGATCGATCCCAGCCGCTGATCCGGTTAACGAATGCTCAGATTAGATACACCGACACGATAATTTTTGATCAGTTGGACTGGACTATTAATCGGGGCGAACATTGGCAATTAACCGGGCCGAATGGAAGCGGCAAAACAGCGTTACTATCGTTGATTATCGGTGATCACCCCCAGTGCTATGTTAATGACATTTACGTGTTTGGCTTCCAGCGAGGCAGCGGTGAGAGTATTTGGCAAATCAAACAATTCATCGGCTATGTATCTACCGCATTGCAATGGGAATACACCGTCGGCACCAGTTTGCGCAACGTCATTATTTCCGGCTTTTATGACAGCATCGGACTCTATAGCAAGTACACGGATGTAGAGCGTGATATTGCCAATCAATGGTTAAACCTATTGGGCATGAAAGACCGTGCTGACGATCCGTTTAACCGCCAGTCTTACGGTGACCAACGACTACTTTTAATTGCACGAGCTATGGTTAAGCATCCGCCCTTGTTGATTCTCGACGAACCTTGCCTCGGACTCGACGAGATGAATCGTCAACGCGTTTTATCATTGATTGAGATCATCTGTACAAGAAGTGAATCTACCGTGCTTTATGTCAATCATCACGCTGAGGACAAAATCATCGGGATTGATAATTATCTGGATCTGGGTGGGCGAAGCCCCTGATGTGAGGGTCAGGTCTTTGATTTTGAATTTTTGGCGATGACACTGACTGTCGAATAGTGCAGGTTAAAGTAGCTAGCAATTTCCTTGAGCAGGTATCCGCCGCTTCTATAGGCTTGTGCAATGACCCGGTTAAGCACAATGTACCGCGTCAATTCGAGCAGGTAGCTTTCCTTACTCTTTATTCACAACTCTATTGGATCGAACGCAAATTTAAATACGTTAGCATCGGGATGCTCAAGCAGCGTCGTCGCTTTTCGCAATTTTATGGTCTTCTTCCTGCAAGCCTCTTTTCCAGTAGCTGGAAATATACAGATGCGACTTCTCGACGTTCCTGTCCTGCTTGAAGTACTGACGGGTCTTCTTCATCGTTTTGAATTCACAGGCTGCCCAGACGGCGACCTTGCCTTCCAGCCAGGCTAGCTCCTTGATAGCCAGATACAACGGCGAGTCATCGGAGCCAGGTTCAGGATTGACCACCCAGATCAGCTCCATTGCGACCGGCACCGATAAGTCTTGTCGGTCCTCATCGGCAATGATTTCGATAACGATATAGCCTTTGGCATCAGCAGGTAGACTTCCAAGACTAGTCCTAAGCGCTGGCAGTGCTGTCATGTCAGCAGCCAACAGGTACCAGTCTGCATCTGTGTTAACGAAGGTGGAAGCGCGGCCCGGACCAAAAATGGACATTCTGTCACCAGGTTGCGCTTGTATGGCCCAGGGCACCGCTACACCCTCAGCTGAGCCATCGGGCTTCATGTGAAGCATAAAATCCACATCGATTTCGTTCAGTCCTGGCCGATATTGCGCGACCGTGTAGGTCCTCAACACGGGTTTTTCAGGGTCTTCGCCAGGAAATACAAGCTTAAAATAGACCCCTTCCGCATCCTCTGGAAAACTGGCGAGTTCTTCTCCGTGTAAGGTTATACGGCACATATTCTGTGTCAGTTGTGATACGACCGTTACAGTTAATTCTCGTGCTTTGCGCTTCTGTCTCATTGTAGTATTTCAGTGTGTTGTTGTGCTGGCTGTCAATTGGCATACAAAATTGACCCTGGTAAGCGTTAAAAACTATTTAATATAAACCTTTAGCAGCGCCAAAGTCAGGCACAAATGCATGCTTATTAGTACTCATTACCGATGAAACCGATGTGGTGTGAATTAATAGCGAACCCTATATGTGGAAAATAGATTTTGCACTGGCAAGATTATATGATCAGGCTATTTTATCAGATGTAGTGAACGAGTCATTTATAAGCG